>Ga0190315_1000139_pt1 | contig 44451 bp, 31 predicted proteins | sample 48701101_MG_FD_161673 | JGI IMG/M metagenome (GOLD analysis project Ga0190315, IMG submission 161673) | Hydrothermal vent sediment bacterial communities from Southern Trench, Guaymas Basin, Mexico - 4870-11-0-1_MG | ecosystem: Environmental > Aquatic > Marine > Hydrothermal vents > Sediment ...
AGTGACAGCTTGGGTCGATCAACGCAATGATTTGGCAACTGAAATGGACTGGCGTTTTACCACCGAAGATGCTCGAATCAAACTCAGAAGACTTTACCCATCAATAGATCCTTGACAATGTACTAGTTGCTGATCAATAGCCACATAAACCGTTGAGTAGCCCTGTTCATGGCTATACTGTTGTAGCATACTTATTTCAGAAGGTATGACAATGCCTTCCATCTCCATAAAACGAATACTGCCCACTCGAATGAGTTGCTCAGTTATTTTAACCTTGATGCCGTACCCGATTTCATACTGACTGTCATCAATCTCTGGCAAATTTAAAGTACGCTCGCTGGCAGCCTCAAGAATAGCTCTCGCAATCGGATGACTTTGTTTGTATTCAGCAGCAGCCGCATAAGTCAACAAGTCATTTTCCTTAATCCCATTGCACGTATAAATATTACCCAGATGGGGTTGTTCCAATGTCAGTGTGCCAGTTTTGTCAAAAACGACGGTGTCCACCTGATTGAGCAATTCCAAAGATCGTCCATCTTTGATGAGAATGCCATCCTTAGAGGCTAAATTAAGAAAGTTCAACATGCCAATAGGGTTTATAACCTTTATGACTTCGGCAAAATTGGAACTGAAAACCGCTACTGAACTATAACGTCCTAAAGTCAATAAGGCTAAAGTGCCGGCAGCCAACGTTGGCAAAACCGTTTTTTCCGCCACTTTCTCGCCTCGTGTTTGGAGGGATAATTCAAAGTTGGAGGTGTGATTTATGATTTCACCAATTTGGGCCGCAATCGTTTCAGTGCCTGTTTTTTCAACTTGAATATAAATTCGACCGCTCAACACAATGGAAGCCGCAAGCACTTTTTCCGCAACGCCTTTTTCGTAAGGTTGGGCTTCACCTGTAAGCGCCTGTTGATCTATAGTAGCCATCCCTTCAGTAATAATGCCATCTGCCGCTATGATTTCCCCCGCATTGACCACAATAATATCACCTACACACAATTCATGGAGTGGCATTTCGAGTTCCGTCCCCTCTTTGAGCAACCAAACCGAACGGGGTTGTTCAGCAAACACATTAATCAGCGTTTTTTGGGTAGTATTCCTCGTTTTACTCAAAAGCTTTGCGGCTGAGTAATAAACAAAGGTTGCGAAAGCAGTCACGAAGTAATAGCCGGAAACAAGTCCACCAATAATGCCTATGGAATCAATGAGTGCCACTTTTAATTTGCGTTCTTTTGCAATGCCCCTATAAACATCCCTGAAAATGGGTAAACTAACATACAGGCTAACCGGCACACTAAGGAGACTGAGGGGAGAGAAAACCAAGGAACCTGCCGTAGCAAGCCCTAGCCCAACTGACGAAATGAAAAGATAGTAGTTAGTCTCTTGGTCAAATTCACTGATTTCACGATTATCTGTGCTAGAAGATGAGATGTTAGCCATTTGTTGCTGACGCAAATCCGTAGACAACGGTTTTGTTTTCTCAGACTTGACTTTTCCAAGCGTTTTATCAGGGTTTGAGGGAGAAAGTGTCTCTTTCTTCTCGGTCAACTTTTGGTATGCTTTAATGCTAACAGACACCACACCAACACTACCTACAAATACCGCACCAACATGCCCTACAAATAACCATCCAAGCGGTAACATGATTATTCTCTCCTTTTTTCAGTTTTATTGAATAAATAAAAAAAAGGTCTGTTAAACCCTTGATAACACTCGCTTCCCATTACTCTATTTAAAAAATGAGGTGTTACAAAATAGGAAAAATATTGATTGACAAATGAATCCTTTTTAACTATTTTGAATTTTGACAATAACTTAATGTCACATTTCAAGTAATGGGCTCAGGGGCTTTCAGTTAACATCAACCCCTCTTTTTTAATGAATAATGAACAAATATCTCACCCAGAATCATGAAAGTCAAATACTCTAAGAGTAAAAACCGACATTCCGCACTTGACAAATTTACAAATATTTATTTTTATTACACTGAGGCTGATATAGATTAAAAATAAATATATCATATAAACCTATAAAAAATACTAATTCGACGGGGAAAATTGGCATGGCAACTACAAACATAGACACTTAAAACCCTGATTCATTAAAGACACAAGCACTTGAGAACGAAGGGCTGGTTGCAGCAGTCACACGCGATTTAAAAATTTAAGATAAATCAAAGATTGCCAACCACAGACAAAGCCAATGTTAGTACAAAGAGTACTCGCTATGATCCTAAACGGACTAGGATTTACAAACGATAGGCTTTATTTAGTCCCCCGTTTTTTTCAAAATAAACCAGTAGATAGATTGATTGGGCCTGGAATAGAATCCGAGCACTTAAATTATAGCGTTTCCCGATTGAATGAACCGAAGGGAAGCTACGCTAAGTACAAATTTGATTTTAGTGCAAAATTTATTTTGCAGTGGCGCAATTGGAGTGCAAAATTTATTTTGCCGCTTTGCTCTTGGAGTGCAAAATTTATTTTGCAGTGGCGCAATTGGAGTGCAAAATTTATTTTGCAGTGGCGCAATTGCAATTGAAGTGCAAAACTTATTTTGCAGCGGCGAATTTAAATATAAATGTACTTTATTCAATCTGGAAAGGCTATAAAAATAAAAAGAGTCAAATGTCAAGTGCGGAATGTCGGATAGATCGTTATTTTTATCATTATTTGAGTAGGGAAAATAGAGGTTGAATAATTTTATTTATTTTAGTAGGGGAAATAGGGATTGAATAACTTTGACAAGTCAGAAGAATAAAGGCTGAAATATGATGAAAGTGGTATCAGTTTGTGGTTCAATCCTTTATTTGGAAAGCACCTATTTGTGTACTAAAAATAAAAAAGGCTGAAGCCAGCAATAACTACTGACGACAGCCTTGATAATTTTTGAATGTACTGATTTCCTTTAAAGAAATAAGCTTTGCCATTTTCCCATCAATTCAAACCCATCAAATTGCGGGAGCCTATCCACCGGCGCGTCGCGTGTAAGCAGCCCCCATTGCCGTTGTTAAGTATCGGCAATATTTTTCTGGCCACCTGAACACGTTTTGGAAACCGACTTCTGAATAGGGGTCAATCAAATAGTCACCCCTCGCAGGTTCTCTCATGATTGAGCAACCGTCATGCTCAAGCATTAATCTCATTCACAATTTCTTATGACCAACAGGCAAAGCGATTTCTATTTCATCCGTTAATAAAACGGATTTTTATTTTAAAAAAATATTTTTAGCCAAATTATGTCAAGCTTTTTTTCAAATTCTATGGAAATCTTTTTTTCTCACCCCCCATCCAATTTAAAGTTGATTTATTTTTCAATAGGTTGCAGCGGTTTGAGTGAAACGCGCCTTCGTGGCCGCTGGGTGAATACCCCCGCCGCTGGCACGGCCAATTCGTTATGCCGTGTTTTGACAAACGGTAGGGGCCGGCTTGGCATATCGTTTCAATCCACATTATCTAGTTGCCCAGACAATATCGGTATAAAACCTGTTGGCAAACATCGAAGGTTTTTGCCAAGGATAAAATTTTCTGGATGATTATAATGAAAAGTAGACTTTGTCAACGACTTTTAAATTAAAGGGTACCGGAAAAACCGGTGATGGGTCAGGATGCCTTTAAATAGGGTGTTTTGAGTTTTCTCTTTTTTATCAATACATTGTTTTAAATGAGCCTCAAATAGGCCGTTAAATGCTGATAAATGGCGTTTTACCGACGGTTTGTGGTAATGGTTGGTATGTTTTGGGGGGGGGTATTACCTAATCAATCGAATAAATGCCGGTATGCCCTTACAAATACCTTGTATTATACGGTTTTATGTAGGGGCGAGCCGAAAGTGTTCGCCCGATTTGTGCCATTATTTTTCTGAACATTTATAGACGACAATAACTTCAATATATAACTACAAGGTATAACTACAAGGATTACTTATAATAAAGGATAAGAGAAAGGACTTAAGTTGAGATCATAAGTCTCACCCTCATTCTTTTTCAGTTATCAGTTTCACGCAAAAGTTTTTGCGCGCAACTTTTGCGTGAAATGTGAAAATCAGTTATCAGTTATCAGTTATCAATGCCTTGATATCCCGTATTGGAAAGGCCAACATATTTATCTGACAAACTATAGAGTTAACGAAATGACGAATCAAGGAGCTTGGCACAATCTAATCCTTTCATGCAGTATCTTTGTCGTTATAGACTTGTCGTTATATAAATGGCTTGATCGAAAAGAACGGGAAAATAGGAATGCGCCCATGGAAAACTCCCATTATTCTTGGTGTCTCCCTTTACTTCGTTATAACGTTATATAGCGTTTCCCGATTGAATGAACCGAAGGTCGGCTACGCTAAGTACAAATCATTATCGTTCCAAATTTATTTTGCGGCCTTCTTTTCAAACCAAATTTATTTTGCGGCCTTCTTTTCAAACCAAATTTATTTTGCGGTTCTATTTTCTTGATATAACTGTACGTCATGAGATCGGGAAACGCTATAATCAGCAAAATCCAACATCAACGTATAGGAAACAATGACTATTATGAAAACAAGTCTACCAAGACTATTTGTTTGCTTGTTTTTCCTTGTCAATCACGTAGCGTATGCCAGTACTGTCTACGTGAATGACGATGCGAGCGGCAGCAATGATGGCACGTCGTGGGCTGATGCTTATCTTGATTTGCAATCGGCCTTAACGAGTGCGACTAGCGGTGACGAGATTTGGGTTGCCGCGGGTACTTATGTACCCACAAGAGATACTGATCGAACCGCGACTTTTCAGTTGAAAAGCGGTGTCGCGATTTATGGTGGCTTTGCGGGCACGGAAAGCACTGTTTCTGAACGCCTTTGGGAAACCAATACTGCGATATTAAGTGGGGACATTGGGGCCCAAGGTGACGATACTGATAACAGTTACCACATTCTAACCGGTAGTGGTACCGATAGTAGTGCTATTGTTGATGGTTTTACCCTGACTAAAGGGCGTGCCGATGGTGATAGTGCCGCTATGCAGCATCAAGGTGGTGCGATGTACAATGATGCTGGCAGTCCAACCCTTAAAAATGTCATTTTCACGGACAATTTTTCTCAAGACAACGGTGCTGCCATGGCCAATTGGAATGGTAGCCATCTCACTTTGTCTAATGCGACTTTTAGCAATAACCAAGCTAAGGGTTATGCGGGTGCTGTTTTTAACAAAAAATCTAGCCCCACTTTGACTGATGTCAGATTTGAGTCAAATCGTGCCAGTGTGAGTGGTGGGGGCATGTATAACCAATCTCAAAGTAGCCCCACTCTGACGAATGTTGTCTTTCGAGGTAACAGAGCCTATTGGGCAGGGGCCATGATTAATGAGTATAGCAGTCATGCCATACTCAATAATGTGCTATTTAGTGGCAATAAGGCTTCCAAGTCTGGTGGTGCGATTACCAATAAAGGCAGTAGTCACCCGACTTTGAATAATGTCACGATTGTGGGCAATCTGGCGACAAATGAGGCCGGTGCCATTGGTATTCGCACCGGCACGAGTATGACTCTGAATAATTGTATTATTTGGAATAACAGCCCCACCGAGACTCAAGTGCTTGATGAAGACGGAACAAGCACGATTAATCATTCTATTATCCAAGGCGGTTGGACAGGTACTGCTAATCTTGATGCCGATCCGAAGTTTGTCACGTCTATTGATCCGGCCAGTGCCCCAACTACCTCGGGCGATTTTCATCTTAATACGGGTTCTCCCGCTATCGCGGCCGGTGATAATAGTCTCATTGCCTCTGGCGTGTCCACCGATTTAGACGGTAATCCACGCATTTCTCATGGCACGGTTAATATGGGCGCGTATGAAGGCGATTTAGTGCCGGCTACTAATAAGGTGCCCACGATTGCGGGGAGCCCTGAAACCAGTGTGACTGCCAACACGGCTTATAGTTTTATCCCCACAGCCAATGATGATGAGGGTGAGACTTTAACGTTTTCGATTACCGGTAAACCGGATTGGGCAGATTTTGATACCAGCACGGGTAAACTCAGTGGTACGCCAAACAGTGCCGGTACGCACAGTGGTATTACGATTACGGTTTCCGATGCTAAAGATTCTGCCAGCTTAGCGGCTTTTACCGTGACAGTGAATGCGCCGGTACCCAGTAATCATGCGCCCACTATTTCTGGCACACCCGCTACTAGCGTTACCGTAGGTAATGCTTATACGTTTACCCCTACGGCGAGTGATAGTGATGGTGATAGTTTAACGTTTTCCATAAGCAGTAAACCGGCTTGGGCAAACTTTGATACCAGCACGGGCAAATTAACCGGTACGCCCAACAGTGCCAGCGAACACAGTGGTATAACGATTACCGTTTCCGATGGTAAAGCGTCTGCTAACTTAGCGGCTTTTAGTCTTACTGTGATGGCAATGCCCAATAATGCACCGAGCATTTCGGGTACGCCAACAACGACGCTTACCGCAGCTAGTGCTTATACTTTTACCCCCAGCGCAAGTGATAGTGATGGCGATAGTCTCACTTTCTCAATTACCGCTAAACCGGATTGGGCAGATTTTGATACCAGTACGGGTAAATTAAGTGGTACGCCAAACAGTGCCAGCGAACACAGTGGTATAACGATCAGTGTTTCGGATGGCACTGACACGGTAAGCCTAGAGGCTTTTACGGTAACGGTAACGATCAGTACTCAAGAACAGACTGAGTTTAGTGGCGTGATAGCGGCTCATAATGAATGGCGACAACAAGTCGGTGTTGACGGATTAACGTGGCATTCTGAATTGGCTAATGCGGCTCAAACATGGGCTAATACTTTGCAAGATCAAGCTTGCAAACTTGAACATAATCCTAATACGCCCTACGGTGAAAATATTTATTGGGCAAGTGGCGCTTCACCAACGCCAAAAAGTGTCGTGGATTCATGGGGCAGTGAAAAAGCGGACTACGATTATGACACCAACACCTGTAAAACAGACAAAGTGTGTGGACATTACACTCAAGTCGTGTGGGAAAAAAACCACCGAAGTCGGTTGTGGTAAAGCGGCCTGTGGTAATGAACACGTTTGGGTGTGTAATTACAATCCGCCGGGCAATTCTGCTGGGCAAAAACCGTATACCCAAGTTGTGCAAAATGCAAAGCCAACCCTTTCTGGTACAGCCCTGACGCTTGTCGATGTGAACACCCCTTATCAGTTTACGCCCACGGCTAATGATACTGATAGTGGTGATACATTAACTTTCTCTATAACCGGCAAACCGGATTGGGCTCATTTAAATACCACAACGGGTGCAGCGTCTAGCACTTAATTTATTGGTCATTCTTGGCCATTATTACCCGTTTGAGCAAGAAATTAGATTATTAAAAAGTGTCAAAAAAAGTTTGATATTTTTTTTAGTAATACGTAGTATCATAATAAAAAATATCCTATTAACAAACTTACCCAAAAATGAAAAAAGCTAAAAAAGTCACTAGAATTGCGTATAGCGACGATCTTAACCAAGCCAAATATGATGCGCTAAATGAAATCGCTATTATTTGCGGTTCTGTTCGTACAGAAGTCTGGCGCAATTATGGCTCAGTTGGTGGGCTTGGTGCTAAGTTCCGTCCGGTGCGTGATGGGTGGATTGCTGATGAACATATCAAGAATTTACCACAAAGAATTTGGCGAGCCACATTATCTGATACCTTAGATGATATCAAAGCCAATAGAGAAGCCGCTAAAGAATTCGTATTGCGTCATATTTTCAGAAATATTGATGAATCTATTCAGCGTCGTGAATTGTTAAAAAAGCTAAAAAATGATTCTGTTTGGGTTAATGATTCCTATTTGCGTAGATTAATGCGTCAATATTGGAAACATGGCAAAAATCACACTTTTAATCAAATAGTTTTGGAACCAGGCAGCTATAAGTGTTTTTCGCATAATGGCAAAAATTATATTAAAGTCATTAGCTTAATTCGATGCCAACGCATTGCTATTCCTATAAGAACCAATTACTCCATAACCGGACAAATTCGGTTAATTCTACGTGATGGGAAAGTTGAAATTCATTACACAATCTTGAACTACGATGATCGTGTTTGTGGCGAAAAAGAAATTGGTATAGATAAAGGTTACACAGAGGCTTTTGTCGATTCGGAGGGCGATTTTTATGGCAAAGGTTTAGGCTCCGTTTTGTCAAAAGAATCTGATTATTTGAAGACAAAATACCAGAATCGCAATAAAATTAAGGCGGTTTTAGAGAAAGTTAAAACCAAAAATCCTAAAAAAGCCAAAAAAATCCTAAAACATAATTTAGGCCGAAAAAAGCTCAACCGGCGCAAACATAAGCATACTGCTGCGGTTAAAACCATTGTTTTTACAGCAGTTAATGACGTTTTTGATAAGGCAAAGACTCTTGTTTGTGAGGACTTAACAAAAACGTTCAAGTCAAAAAGTTATGGAAAAAATGCCAATCGCCGATTAAGCGGTTGGGTCAAAGGTTTGATGGCTTCGGCCATTGATATTGTAGCATCCCGAAGAGGTTCTAGGGTTGTTCAAGTCAATGCGGCATATACTTCTCAAATGTGTTCACAATGCGGATGCATCGGCAAACGTGTTGGGAATACGTTTCACTGTGCCGAAGGGTGCGGGGCGGTTATGCAAGCGGACTTGAATGCAGCGGTCAATGTGAAAGCGAGATTAGATGATAAGGAACTTGCCAGATGGCTTCCCTTCTCGAAGGTCAAGCAGATTTTGCTGGAACGTTGTCGCCGATCGGATGAGACAGCCCATCCAGAACTCCAGTTGCCACTTATTTGAGTTATCAACGGAGAGTGAATTATCATGGAAATTTCATTTCTTGCAAGAGAAATGTCCAAGGATGGCCAAGAAAAAAGAAGCTGAATTAAGCGGTACGCCAACTGAAGCCGGTACCTTTACTGATTTATCAGTGTCTTGGATGGCACCGACACCGTCAGCTTGCCTGCCTTTGAGATCACGGTGAATAGTGCGCCTATTCTCCCTCCTAATCTTGCCGGGCTCATTGTCACAACGACTGAAGACAGTGGTGCGGGTTCCTTACGGAAAATACTGGCCGATGCCAGTGAAGGGGAGACGATTGGTTTTGATGCCAGTTTGGATGGGCAAACGATTGCTTTTGCCACAATTTTAGAATTAAGTGGAACACCGTTAAATGAACAAGTCGGTACGACAGCCCCCATTCTCATCAGCGTCACTGATGGCATTGATACCAGCAGCTTGCCCGCATTTCAGATTGAAGTGATGGATGTCAACGCCGCGCCTAGGATTACCGGTACTGTCACAACAACAGCTTATGTCGGCATACCCTACACGGCCGCTTCGCCCTTTACCGAAATCGACGGCGGCGATAGCATTACCGGTTATCGTATTGAAAACCAACCGTCATGGCTTACCCTTAATACGCAAACGGGCGAATTCAGTGGTACGCCCACGGTTGCAGACTTAGCTATCAGCCAAAATATCCAGATAATCGCGACTGATACGCGCAATGCCAGTACGACTTTCAGCTTTGATTTAGAAGTGATTCACAAAGCGGCATTGGCACTCAATCCAACCACGCCCTTGCAATTAGCCGGTACAGTAGGTGAAGCCGCGCCCTCTCAAACGTTTACCGTGAGCAACGTTGCCCAAGGTACCCTCAATTGGACGATTGAGACAACGGTTGAAACGCACAACAATGCCGGTTTACCGGCTGGCTACAACTGGTTACAAGTAAGTCAAGCCTCCGGAAGTGATTTAGCCACCCTCACCGTTTCAGCAGATATGAATGGACTGGTGAGCGGTATTTATATTGGACAGATCACAGTAGCAGCTGAACATGCCGACAATAGCCCACAAACCCTTGAAGTCCAATTGACGGTGACAGAACCACAAAGTTTGCCACTGGATGTGCAACCGAGCAGCTTAACCTTTTCAGCCCTGTTAGGTGGTGTCAATCCGGCTCCCCAAACCCTCACCTTCAGCAACTATGTGGGCACAGCTCGCCTCCGCAGAGTGGATAATAAGCAACAATGGATCACTTGGGCAAACCAAACCAAGACGGCCTCATACAGAAGTTACAACGTGTGGCCAGAAATCGCTAACTTGGCTGTCGGTGTTCACCAAACCAATATTAAGGTTTATGACGACAGAATCCCAGCGCGTCATTTTATTGTGCCAGTAACCGTGCATATCACAGATAATCCCGAAATTATCCCGAATCGCACCCAATTGCAATATGGAATGCTGTTAGGTGCCGAAGCCCCCGCAGCTCAATCTTTCACACTCAGAAGCAGTGGAGCAAGCGAACTGCCTTGGACAGCCACAACGGACCAAAATTGGTTATTACTCAGCGCCACGAGTGGACAAACCCCAGCAACCGTAGATGTAATCATTGCTGACAGTCAACTCGTCGGCACGCACACAGCGACGATTACCATTGCAGGTGGCACCACTTCACAGGCCATTCAGGTAAGCTTTACGATATTTGACGACAGCAAAGTCGCCCTATATGGCTTAGAAATCACCCAAGGTGTCCAAGACTTAGTGAACAGCGTACCCTTGTTCCTCAAACGCAAAACGTTTGTGCGTGCCCATGTTCGCAGTCGCACTGACGAAATCATTGAGAACATGACAGCCACATTAAAAGTCAAGCAAGGCAACAGCCTCATCGGTGAACTGAACCCCGTGAATAATGGCGGTTCAATTGATGTGATCCCCAATCCCAATCGAGCGCATCTCAACGACAGTTTTCTGTTTGAAGTGCCCATAGCCTGGTTAAAGCCCAATATCACCTTTAAATTTAAAGGCAAAAATAAACCCGTCGCTTGTCAAGAAAATGCCAGCGAGCCACACGACTGCCAAGCCAGCGTCACCTTTGACGAGAACTTCGTCTTACCGCTCACCTTTGTCGATGTGGTTAGGATAAACGCCGAAACAGGCGAAGTACGCGCACCCACTCAAGCCAATAGAGATTTTGCCCAACGCAACATTGTCGCCACCTATCCCTTGAGCGAGCTTGACTTCTATTATCATCCCACCCCCATTGTCGCTGAGATGACAGAAACACACATCAGTAAGGGCTTAAATGGCTTAATCTCAAAACAAGCAGAAATCGGACGGCCCGGTTATTATCATGCCCTAACACTGGGTTCTCAAGGTAACATTGCTGGACTAGCAACCGTGGGCGGAAATCGAGCTTGTAGCCTAGTCGCTGGCTATGTGATTCCACATGAAATGGGACACAATATGGGCTTTGCGAACACTCGGAACAAGCCGATAGATTTTCCTTTCCCTGCCGATTATCCCTTAGAAATGACAGGTGATCGTGCAGTCTATCGTCTCGATATCCACGACAAGCGTTATGCCCGCCGATAAATCCGTCATGCAAGGCTGGATTGCCTCACCTTACCATTACTCTTATATTCACGGTGTGATCAGTGACTATATTGGCTGGCAATCATCGTCCAATACCAAACGCGGTAATCGCGCCAAAACCAGAAAGGGTAATACACCCATTACCGAAGCACTGTTGATAACGGGACAACTCTTGCCGACTGCGAACCGATGGCAAATAGACAGAATCATTGATACCGAAACGCGCACGGCCTTTACCCATCCAGAACCAGGCGACTACATGGTACGCATTGAAGACAGTCAAGGCAATGAATTAGCCGCTTATCCTTTTGGCCCCACGATCATTCCTAATGATGGAGATGACATGACATCAGGAGACAATACTTATACCTTTGAATTGCTGTTACCGCGAGTACCGACAATGAATCGTATTGCGATAGTGCAACAAGGGCAAGAAATCGCCTCACGCACCGCATCGGCAAACCGCCCCACTGTGACTCTCATCAGCCCCAACGGAGGTGAACAATACGAAACTGGCATTATCCCGATGACTTGGCAAGCCCATGATGCCGATGGTGACGCTTTGAATTACACCATTGAATACAGTGTCGATGCTGGGCAAAGTTGGCAACTGCTGGCTGCCCAATGGCAGGGAACCAGTCTAAACTTAGACACCAGCTTGCTCCCCGGCGCGAGAGAAGCCCAAATCCGCGTATGGGCTAACGATGGTTTTCACACCAAACTAGACTCATCAGATAGCAGCTTCACAGTTGTCGGTAAGCCACCAACAGCCAGCCTCTTCACCGAAGACGGTGGACTCTACGTCACCGGACAAAGCATCATTTTAGAAGGCCATGCCTTTGACAAAGAAGATGGCCAACTCGCATCAAGTGCTTTAAGTTGGCATTCCAATCGCAATGGTGAATTAGGCGCAGGCAATCAATTAAGCTTGTTAGCCGATGACTTAGCCGTCGGTGAACACATTCTGACTTTAACCGCAACCGACAGTGAAGGCCTGACTGACACAGCCAGTATCACAGTGCACATCTTCCGGGATCGCCCCGCAATATTGCCAGCCAGATTAGCCGTTTCCAGTCGAAATGTCTACTTACTGAGCAATGGAGAAAGCTTGTCAGACACCCTTGAAATCAACAACTTAGGTGAAGCCAGCCTCAATTGGACAGCCACTGCTGATGTCAACTGGTTACAATTACTGCAAATCAGTCATACTGCGCCATCACAACTCATGATAACCGCCAACCCGACTGGATTAGAAATAGGCGAATACACCGGCAGCGTAACCATTACCGGCAATAACGGAGAGAGAAAAACCGTTGAAGTCATATTAACACTCAACCAAACCCCTCACACGCCCGTCGTGACAGCAAGTCCCTATGTCAGTTTACCCAGACTGTGTTCGATAAACCAAGGTACAATTGACCAAGTCTGCCATGCAGGGGATAGAATATTGAGTGGAAACGTAGTCGTTGGCGAAAATGCCAGTATGAGCCACGCGATTTTTGAAGGCGAGATTGACAATCAAGGCCTGATTTCAAATGCGCTTTTCGCACCAACGGCCATCTTAACGGGTGGGCTTCTCAGCGGCTATATTGAAAATGAAGGCACCTTGAAAGACTTTGAATTTCGAGGCTTATCAATTATAGGCGGCACCTTAGCTGGCAACATCACAAACAGCAGTCAAGTGGGCGGGTATTTTCAAGATGTGCAGTTAGCCCCCAATACTGAGATTACAGGCGGACAACTGTCAGGCACTATCATAGGAGATGCCCAAGCCCCCGCGTGGTTAGAAAACCTCAGCATCAAATCCGGCAGCCACCTTGATAACGTCATTCTCGCGCACAACGTCACCTTAGGGGAATCGGTGACGCTAGGAGAAGGAGTACGATGGCAAATGAGATTCACAAGCCAAGCAACAGGAATAGACAATCTCGGCAACCCCGTAGACAACTTACAAACGGCATTTGACTGCCTGACACATCCCGTCAAACAAATTGACACCCAACCCGTGCGCATGGTAACCGGTGAAACCCTCAGCTTCTCAATCCACATCAGCCTAGATCAGGCCCATGTTCAACAGGCCGGTGAACTGCTCATCATTCAACAAAACGCCCAAGGCTTTGAGATGTTAGTTGGCGAACACTGGTTGACATGGGATGGCTCGATAAGCCACTTAGAAGCCGTAGAATCTTACGACGCACTACCCGAAACACTAGAACACGTTATTCAACTCACCCCGCCAGAAGGTGAATACACCCTCTACATCGGTTATCGTCTCAGCGAAGAAGGCACCCTGATCTACAATGGAGAGCAACCGATTCAATATGTCGTTGAAAGTGTTGATGAATAGTTTGTTATGACTGAAAGAGACTATCCAGAAAAAGGATAGTCTTTGTTTTTCGGTGGGAATACGAGTACAAAGGATTGAGTTGGCGTAACGCCAATATTGCTATATATTAGTAACGGATTTTGGGGAGACCAGAAATAATGAGGCTTTTCCCTTATTTAGAAGGGCGCATTTCTAAAAAAAGGTCATCAAGATAAATTTTGAAGGCCCGATTGGAGTGCAAAATTTATTTTGCGGCCCGATTGGAATGCCTGTTATTTTGCGACGGCCAAGATTGATAATGACCCTTTTTTTGGGAATGCGCCTGCCCCCCTTGACTTCGTTATAATCAGGAAAAATTGATATACTCAGCATCGTCATAACTTGCGCTATTAAAATTTGACAGCCAACAGACAGGCAACCGCTTTTAAGTACTGAAGCATAAATTTTCATGTATTTTAATAGAAGCAATGTTTATTTGTAATTAGAGACGCGAAGCATCGCGTCTCTACGAAACCGCGAATTGTAGAGACGCGATGCTTCGCGTCTCTTTGCGGTAAAATACCTGTTTATTTGTGGTTCAGTACTTATAATAGCGCAATCTATTTTGATGCTAAGTATATAAAGCACCCGGAAAATGGGAATGTGCCCTTTTATCATTTTCCCCAGCAATAAGCATATTAAAAGCCCTTGCTTTCGTTTCAGCTAATATAGTAAATTGAGATTTATAAAAGCTTTTTTCACATTCTCTTTAAAATTTTGATAAGAAGGCAAACTTTCCAATTTCTCTAAATCTATTTGTTGCCCGATGGATGAATATAAGTCGGCAATAGTTAAGTCTTTTCTTCTTTTTCTCGTTAAATTTTTCCTTGCTATTTGAATCGCTTTCTCTATCACCTCTTTTGGGTTAGCAATGGTTTCAGGATGCCTACTCATTTTTAATTCGCTATCTGTTTTATTAGTCCCAATTTCTTTTCTGAGTAATTCTTTATCTGCTAACATCCACGCTTCGGTTTCTTGAATAGGTACGATTGCAACTAATATTTTACAGAACTCATTTTCAGGTTGTTTTTCCAATTCGACTTGACAAGGATTAATTTTATATTGGTAAGTATCATTGAGTGTTTTTTTATCCGCATCTGCTTGTACACAAAGGATCATCATACCAAAATCTTCTTGACCTCTTTTCGAGGCGGCTAAAACCTGTTCGATAAAACCTAAGCCCGTTTTATTAATTTCTATCGGACTCAAGTCAATATCAAACTGCCCAGAGCAATCATCAAAGGCAACCGCTTCTAATGTCTTTTGAACGATACTCTGTAGAAAACGAATATCAGTCTTACCTTCTGTGAATAATCCTGCAAATATTTGTGCCATAATTATGATTGATTAGATGCTGTTTCTAAGTACCTTTTCACCTTTGACAAAGTTAGCCTTTTTTCTTGGTCAGAAAAATTAAGCTTTAACGGCACCGATTTCTCTTTAATAACGGGGAAAATGCTTGTAACACTTAATTTGACACGCTTATTATGAAGGTCTGTCACTCTATCCCTAATTTCAGCATACCAAATACTGACATGATTATCAGGTTCCCAACGATTAATATGACCGACTAAAACAGGTGAATGTGTATTAACTATCACCTGACGCAAAGGCATTTCAATATCTGCAAAATCGACACTTAAAGATTTGAGTAATTTTGCCATTGTTTCAAGACGAAAAGGATGTATACCATTTTCAGGTTCTTCAAAACACAACAAGCCAGTTTGTTTGGTATTGTATTTTAAAATACACAATGCCAAAATTCGCAAACTGCCTTCCGAAAGTACCCTTGAGGTATATTCTTTTTTATCTTTGTCTTTGAGTTTGATAATATATTGTCTGTTTTCAGTCTCATCTATGACATCCACATCAACAAGATTGGGCAAAAAGGTTTGAAATTCCCGTGAAATTTCTATTAAAGTATAGCTATCTTCTTGTTTGATGCGATGTAGAACGGCGGCTAAATTTTTACCGCTTTCAGAGATGACATCCTCCCCAGTATTTTTATGAGTAGCTTGTCGTAAATCTTCTGGATTAAGCTGTAAAAATGTCCAACGACGCATTTCTTCTTTAGCAGCAAGAACATGAGGAAAATCTACCGTATCAAAACTACTTAAAACGGTTCTAGTAGCGTTATTGAGTGGAAAACGTCTGTGACCGCCTTGCCCGCCATCTGGAAGAACCAGTACAATCGGTTTGTCATTTTCTATTTCAGTTTTGATGTAGGGAATAGTCCTGACTCTATTCACATTGGGTCGCCAATTTTCAACTCTATCTTGATGTAAAAGCTTAATCCATTTATCTTCCTTATGTTTTAAATTTTCTAAATGTTCATAAGTCACGACCAAGTCTTCTATGCCTAAAGAATTAGTAAAACGTTTGATTTTGAGTTCATAACGTAATCTGGTATATTTTAGTTTGGCTTCGTTACCCCAAGAATCTTTGATTTTTGTATTAACCAGCATTTCTACGGCAAACTCGATCTCGCTCACATAGTGATTATCAGCATACTGAGTAAAGAGTTCTATAAATTCTCCCCGCTGTTCTTTAAAAGCTTTTTTAAGATTATCGGTTTCTGCCAAACGTCCTAACAGTTTCAAGGCATCAAAAAAATTACTTTTTCCAGAAGCATTAGTTCCCGCAACAATTGTAAAAGGTGTCAATTCCATTTCAAAATGATGGAAAGATTTGAAACCGTTGATTTTAATGTAGGTTATCATTTTAGTCTATTTTTTCAATCAAAAAGGAGAATATTTGTAGTGTACTGTAAATTCATATTGGGTAGAATGATGTGCAATTTAATAAAGCCCGATAGGATTTAACCCACTTGGAGGACTGGTGGGTTTAGCGAAGTTTCAATTGCTTCATTGACTCGTTGGCCGTTTTCCATGATTCTAAACAAAAAATTAACTTGCAACGATTACTGACGACAACCTTGATAATCCCTCTTTGGTTAAAGGCGTGTCGGCTTCTATTAACGAATTTGAGAGTGGTTTGTTGGTGTTTGTTCTGAGATACAACCTATACTATCCACCGTCACAATTTGCGCTTTTGCATAATCTAAAAATTGTCGTTAATCCCCTTTTTGAAAGGAGGAAAGCGCCATTAAAAAAAGCGCCATTTATGACGGTGCTAAGTATACTAAGTACTGAAGCACAAATAAGCAGGTATTTTACCGGTTGCTTCTATTAATTAACTGATGTTACGCACCCTGATTCTTATCAAGGTTATACAAGCGCACGAAACATCACGTATTGATGCAGATACTCTGAAAAAATGAGGGGGCGGATTATCAAATGATTGAAGTGAAGCAAACGATACCTGCATCAATTGTCGTTTGCGTTCTTCAATCCAAGAAGTTGAGTGCGTAACATCAGTTAATAACAGAAACTTTTTTAACTTCTTCCCTTTGTTCTTTCACAACATACCTCAATAATTCTACTGTAATTACTTATGTATCTATAGAAAATGCTTTCAAATCAACAGAATAGACTTGGCAAGCGTGGGAGGGGTAGAGCACAGTAACGGTACATTCAACCCATCATAATTATCTAGATTAAATTAAACATAATTTAAACTAATTTTATTCACAAGTCAACACACCTTTCTGTGTGTTTTGATTGCGATGTTATGCAGAACGATAATTTACCCGTATTGCGTGGAATTGTATACCTACTGTCGTTGTCAAGTATGGGCAATATTTTTAGGTTTGCTCACCCCTATTCAATGGGTTGCACCGGTTTTTTGCGGCATAGACAATAGTAACGCCCTAAAACTCAGCTTGACGAAAGTCAATATAACATCGGTCATGCTGATATTCTATATTAAAGCACACTCACTATCCGGTAATATGGGTAGCGCAAACATAATGCGCTTGCTCAGTTCCACGCGCCGAAGTGGCCCTTGGGTTAATAAGTACTGAACCATAAATTTTGAGGTATTTTAATAGAAGCAATGTTTATTTGTAATTAGAGACGCGAAGCGTCTCTTTGCGGTAAAATACCTGTTTATTTGTGGTTCAGTACTTACCTGCTGGTATGGCTTGTTATAGTCCGTGTCTTGACAAACGGTAGGACAGGCTTGTTTTATCGTTTTAATCCACATTTCATATCGGCTTTTGCCCCGGATGACAGGCCGAACAACGCGCTAAAAAGAGTGATTGCGAATAGTCTCGCCATGAAAATGGGCATTGTTCATTTCCTGATTCAGTTATCAGTTATGGTAATTGACACTTCGTACTGTTTTCCTCAGACCTCTTCAGTCATTCTGTTCTGATTTGCAAATATCTTATTGATTTTATTGTATAATTAATAAATGTTAAAGTCGTATCGAGGCCAAAATTTTTGTGCCTAAAAATTTTGGCCTCGATAACAGTTTGAAAGACTTTTAAATGTGTTTATGGGAACATTTTCATTGCATCTATCAAATTTCAGTAGATTGAAAACAAATAAAAGCAAAATAAATTTTGCACTCCAATCGTGCCGAAGCAAAATTTTTAACGAAAATCGGGCTGAAGCAAAATTTTTAACGAAAATCGTGTCGAAGCTTTAACGAAAATCGGGCTGAAGCAAAATAAATTTTGCACTCCAATCGTGCCGAAGCAAAATTTTTAACGAAAATCGGGCTGAAGCAAAATAAATTTTGCACTCCAATCGTGCCGAAGCAAAATTTTTAAAATCGTGCCGAAGCAAAATAAATTTTGAACGAAAATCGTGTCGAAAAAAATAAATTATCCCCGTCTGTCGGGAACGTGTTTTTGTTACCCACCAAAACACCTTCAAATTATGATGGGGGGCAATAAAAAGACATTGCTCACACCACACCTTTCCCTCAAATGGAGGTGACACTCCTTGGGGCTATTCACATTCAATACCGAAGAATGTTGGCGTGCTTTCAGGAAACGAGGGCGATAAACTGACCACTTGGAGCGTTATATTGATTCTAACCCTCCGACAAATGACGATGACATTGCGCCCTCTTATTGATGAATCAGATACTTTATTTATTGACGCATGAAAAACGCTGTGGTTCAAACAGAAACTGGAACGATGAAACAAAAGATTAGCAGATATAAAAAAAAGTGCTTCCCATTTTTATACGATTGTGTTATGGTCAGCACCTCTTTAGATTTCAAACTAGGCTACGTCGTCAATTGCTGTTTTAAGATAGGAAAGAGGGAAGCAATTGTTGAAGTGGTGTCACTCACTTTATAAAGAGGTATTTTGATGGCTAATTCAATTTTCGGTATCAATGCTAATAAAGACGTTACACCGTTATTGTTAGATGGATTGCAAGGATTAGAACCTCGTTCTGGTGATTCGGAAATCGGTATTGCTACTGTCGCTAATGGGCAGATTTTTTCACAGCAAGTATCAGGAAAAGTCTCGAATTTACAAGCTTTACGCTCTCCAAGGCGGCCTTACTCGCAATTTGGCATTGCTTACCAATGTCAGACAAACCAGGGGGATGCGAGACAGCGGCCTCAACTCCACGTCAGTGCAGAAATCGCGGTGGCTTATACTGGGGCACTCGTCAATTCCAACGCTATTCGAGAAGAATTGTATGCTTTGGGGTATGAATTTGAAACCCAAGGGGAAGGTGAGATGGTTCTCCATTACCTTAATCGGTATTTAAATCTAAACGCGGACATTTCTCCTGTAGAGGCAATGGGGTTAGTTTTGGCTCGCTTAGAGGGTTATTTTTCCCTCATTGCTTTATTTTCTCAGCCCGAAACCTCAATGATGGCTGCTCGTCGAGGGTGTTCGCTGGCTGTCGGGGTTGCTCAAGAAACGCTTTATATTGGGTTTGATACCAAAGCGTTGAAAGTTTTGGCTTATCCGGTGATACAACTGGAAGAAGGTAATGCGGTTGTCTTGCGTTTAGTTTAAGGATAGCTAAAAAATAAATAATCCCTCCTCCGTATCAGGCCTCATGCCTCAATCCGGCATCTCGTGCCGGATTGCTCCAATCTCCAGACTACCACCGGGCAACCCTAGGGCTTGCGCGTGGAATTGCTCTTACAATAACCGATTGTCTGTAGGGGAAATCCATTGTGGTTCCCCTTTTATATCAAAGAGTTGAATCAGCAAACGAACAGAAGCGACACTCAGTAACTTCGCTATGCTTCGTCAATCCGTTGTACTCGACTCCACTAAGTACTGAATCACAAATAAACCGGTATTTTACTGCAAAGATTTGCTCGGCAGAGCAAATCTACAATTCGCGGTTTCGTTCCGACGCGATCGCGAAGCGTCTCTAATTACAAACAATTTATGCTTCAGTACTTATCCATTCAGAATTAAGTTCAAAATACCTGACCAATAATCCGCTTAATCTGTGAATCCGTTGTACTCAAGATTAGGGGCTGGGATGTAAGTTTGTAAATCATCTGGTGCATTGGGTAAGCCGCCACGTCCAGTGATAAAAAAACTGCTGGATTGTGTGTCTGTCCAAGCTGTACAATGTTGTTTGATTAAGACGCTGGCATCCAGAAAGTCTACGGGTAAGCTGCCAATGTCTACGTTGTCAATGTTGTCGATTTTAACTTCACCTGCTACCCCTGTTTCTGATGAGGCGGTTATTGAACTGTTCTCTGATTTTCTGGCATGACGACCTGTGATAATCAAAACGAGGCCGCCGTGACCTTCACTGGCATTGGCCCTGATGGCGCTGTCTTGTAGTGTGACAAAATAGGGGTTACTTATGGCTAAGTTTCCGCCGTTTCCTTGGCCGCCACTGACTGTGGCACTGAGCAGGCTGTTGTTTTTTAAACTGAGCAGTGTGCGTGCATTGAGTATGATATTGCCGCCATCTGCTTTGTCGGCGGCGGTGGAAATCGTTCCGTTGTCCATTTCTAAGAAGGTTGTGTTGATATAAATACTGCCTGCATTCCCTACGCCTTTGCTGTCTGCGGAAATTAAGGCTTGATCTGTTAGGTGTAGTTGATTGGCAATATCAAGGGTGATACTGCCACCTTGTCCGGCACCAAGGGTGCTGTTATCAATGGTGCTGTTTTCACCCGTTAAGCTTAAATTGTTGGCGCTGATTTTGATGCGCCCTGCATCACCGGCGTTGGCGCGATCTGCTTCTTGAGATTCTGAGCGGGCTTGAATGGCTGCGAAGTAATCTGTTGAGAGGAGATTGATGTCTCCGCTGGCTTTAATCGTGATATTGCCGCCTTTACCTGGCCCTAAAGTACTGGTGCTGATGGTACTATCAAATAGGTTTAAATGTTGGGCTGTTAGGGTAATGTTACCGGCATCACCTGCCTGGGCTTTGGTGCCATGTGAACTGGTGCTGATTTGGCTATCACCTTCGAGGGTGGTTTTTCCGGCGACTTTGATAAAGATTTCTCCGCCTTGCCCAGGGCCAAGAGCGCGACTTCCGATGTCGGCTTGGTTACTGAGATGCAGTTCATTGACTTCAATGGCGATCAAACCCCGATTTTTATCAATTTCTGAATTGGCGATAATGCCGCTGTCGTCTATGAAAAATTGATTCCCTCGAATATAAATATCGCCGGCTCCTTGTTTACCGACATCTACACTGGTGCCGTTTTCTAACCGGATTTGACCGAGTTGTGCATTGCTATCAACTGATAGGCCGTTAGCTGTGGTTTTTAAGTGATTGGCCTCTGTCACGGCGGCTAGATTGATGCGGCCAGAAATTGCCCTTAAGCGTCCGTCATTGATCTTGACTTCTCCGCCTAAGAGGGACAATGTTTGGCCCGTTTGAGTGACTAATGTACTGCCTTGTATTTCAATTGAGGCAGGTTGCGTCTCTAAAAATCCAAAGGCGGAAGGTGGGGCAGTGACTAAGAGACTGTTTTCGGGATGGCGCGTGTCAAATAGGCCTGAATCACCTAAATGAAGTTGGCTGGCCGTGCTGATATGTAAGGAACCTTGAAGATCAAGTTGTGCATTTTCTCCAAACATGAAACCATCAGGATTAATGAGATATAAATCGGCTCGGGGAATTTGAGACTGTAATTTGCCGTCAACAAAGCTTCTACCGCCTGTTACCCGACTAATGATGTTTTTGACGCTATCGGGGCCTGAAAAAGTAGCGATTTCTTCTGAGTTTAAATTGAACAATTTAAAACTGTGAAATAAATTGCCACCATATTGCTGTCCCAGTTCTGCCCGAATCTCAAAATCAGGCCCTTGTAATGCGATAGCTGGGCCTAATGTACCATCAAGTACGATCTCAGCCGGTGTCAATGTTGTGTAGAAGAGCAAAGCCACTGGCAGATAAAGCCTGTCTATAAGGCGGATAGTCATCAGTTAATGGTTAATGATTAATGGTTAAGGGTTAAAAGCGTAAGGGTGTGGGATTGAGGCTTATGGGCTTTAGCTTGGGGGATGTCTGTTGGTGGATTTTGCCCTGTCTTTTTGACCACCCTATTTATTAATTCCATCTCAAAAGCTTTGAAGCAGTTTGACTTTCCGTTCACACTTCGTCTCGAAGCTACGCGATATCAAAGTTTGTCTTGTCAGATTACAATTCAAAAGTTGATCGAGCTTCGCTTCAAAGTTTGAACTCCAAATCAAACTCAAGTTTGAACTAGAATCAAACTCAAGTTTGAACTCCAAATCAAACTCAAGTTTTAACTCGAATCAAACTCAAGTTTTAACTCCAATTCAAACTCAAGTTGATCTCGCACAGCTTCGAGACGTAGTGTGAACGGAAAGTCAAACTAAAGTTGATCTCGCGTAGCTTCGAGACGAAGTGTGTACTCCAACCAAGACAAATTAAAGTTTAAAAACGGCATAACTGATTTCTTTGCTACCATTTTTGCAGAGCGAAAACTTTTGCGAGAAACTGATATAGCGTTTCCCGATCTCATGACGTACAGTTATATCAAGAAAATCGAACCGCAAAATAAATTTAGAACGAAAAGAGCAAAGCTGCAAAATAAATTTGGAACGAAAATTGCGCCACGGCAAAATAAATTTTTCACTAAAATCAAATTTGTACTTAGCGTAGCACACCGAAGGTTCATTCAATCGGGAAACGCTATAATTGATAATTGATAACGGCTCACTGTATCAATAAAAACGGGGCCCAATATGCGGGGTGTTTATAACGGTAATGTTGTAGCAAGTCTTGTTGAGCGGCTTGTAAAGCTTTGGCTTTGGACAGTTTGTTTTCCTGCAATTGTTGATAAAACTGTTTCATTAAGTATACGGTTGCTTTATCATCAATAAACCATAAGCTGGCTAATGCACTTTTCGCACCGGCTTTGAGGGCAATACCGGCTAATCCTAATGCGGCTTGATCATCACCTACTGCTGTCTGACAGGCACTTAAAGTTAATAATTCGAGTGGTTCATGACGACGTTCACTGAGTCCAATTAATGCTTCAAGGTGATTCATGGTCAGTTTTCCATCGTAAGTCAATAAAAATGTTTTTTGCGGATCACTATCAAATTGCCCATGTGAGGCAATATGCACGATGGTGTAAATCGTTTTTTTTAAAGTATCCGCAAAGCGTTTTACCGTAAACGCTTGATCTAATAACTGAGTGGTATTATAGGCTGGGTAAAATTGGCTAATGCTTTCAAGTTCTTCACGTACATTTGATAGGGCGGGATAACCTTGCACAGCTTCCGATAAGCCATTGAGCAGAATTTTCCCGTGATGCTGATGATTGGATTGCGATTGGTTTAAGGTTAATCCGGGCAATGTGACGATAGCATATTTTGAGATGAGAAATTGTTTACCATCGTGTAAGGCTGCAAAAGGAATAGTACGCAAGACACCATCAGGCACAATAATGAGTGTGTCGACACCCCGGAGTGATCGGTTTAGGGGCGCGATAAACGTACTGTACAAACGCTGTGCGTAAGGTAAAAAATAGGTGTGCTTGCTATCTTCAAGTTCAAAGCGAAATTCATTGACTTCATCTTTGATTTGATTGATCGTCATCGGTATGCTGAATTGTTGAAGGCTGTTGGGCAAACTTAACAAAATTTCGATACGATCTGGCAATAAAATCGGATAGATTACGGCAGTGTGAGGCTCAATACCTTTATCCAAAAGCGTTTGTTTCGATTGGGCTATTATGACACAGTCGTCTTGAAAATAGTCTTGTAATTCGGCCGTTTTAAAACGTTCTATTGTATCAAGTGCTTTTTTTAAATAGGCTACCTTTTGGCGGTTGTTATGATTAAGTCTGGCGGCACGTTGTAACAATAAGTCGGCCAGTTCAAAATAAACCGGGCCAACCCGCTCGCGAAATGAGTGTGATGTGTTGCGATAGCCGGTGGTGAGTTCCTGACGAATCGGTTGTAGACTGTCAACGGCATCTTGATAGGCTTTAAAAGCCTTGTCTATCTGGTTTTGTGCCTTAAATAATCTACCGAGTTGCCATTGCCAACGATAAAGCAATTCTTGCGCTTGGTTTTGCTCTGTGAAAAAAGAGAGGGGATCAAGTTTGGCATAAAAAATCGCTTGTCGGGTTAAACGCATGGCTTCAGTATAACGGTGTGCGGTTTCGTACAAGTGCCCTAAAAAACCATAAGCGTAAGAAATGAGACGCGGATTGTCTCGTGTTTTCGCAATGTTGAGCGCGGTATTGAAGGTTTGATATGCGATATGCTTTGCCTTTGGTATTTGGGCCCTTGGCATCGCCTCTTGGGATAAGCATTTCAATGCCAGTTCACCCACACTGATTAAGCCAAATGCTTTAGCATAACTCTGAACCTCGACAAGTGATTCAAACGCTTGTTGTGCTGCTGACAAGGTGTTAGTGGTCGCCTTCCATTCTTGATTGTTTAAATAGGCGTATGCTAAATTGGTTAATACTCGTCCAGTGAGAATCACATCATCCGCTTGTCTAGCGAGTGCGACACTTTGGCTATACGTTTTCACCGCCTTGGCATAATAAGCTTCTACAGTTAAAACATTACCTAGATTGTTTAACACGGCTGCATGAATGAGGGCCGGTGGCTGCGATGGCAATAGAGCGAGACTTTTGTCGGCTTCGTTCCGCGCTTGTACATCTTCGCGTATCGCTAAAAAGAGATCGCTCTTTGTTAAAAACAATTTAGCGAGTATGATAGCCTTGTCGAAGGGGAGTTGCTGCCACTGCTCAGCCAATTGCTCAGCTTGTGACAGGATAGCGAGTGCTTTTTGAGATAAACCCAAAGCTTGATAGGCGCTTGCCAACTGTATCATAATCTCAACACGTTGGAAGGGTGCCCAGTTCACAAGGTTTAACGCGGTTTCCCAATGACGTATGGCTTGTTCAAAATGTCCCTGCTGAAAAGCAGTCATCGCCTGTGCATCAGGCCGGGTTTCTTTTGAAGCCAACACGGGAAATGCATAAGATAGGCCGAAGATAAGCCATACCGTAATCAAGCATTTTTGATAAAGGGGGTTTCGATGCTGAAAAGTGAAGTACATAAGTCACACTCTCTGAATAGGTTATTAATAATTGATAATTCACAATATCAATTAATGGGATTATTAAACCTCTTACACAACTCAAAATGAGGAAACGAAATAGCAAAGTTTATGGGAAATAAGGGATAGGGGAATATTAAAAGCATTCACAATTCACACACATCAGTTCACAATTCTAGGCAAAAGTTTTTGCGCGCAAAAACTCAATGAAGAGAACACAATTCACGATTGATATCATTTTCACGCCTGAAAAATAATCAATTCTATCAAACTGAGACAAAATGTATTCAGATCAGTATGCAGAAGGACTTATTAATTTTCCCCGATAAAATCCTTTCATGCGTAATCCTTGTCGTTATTTAATTAAAAATCATTTTTTATCTATTATAAGCAACCCTTGTCGTTGTTTATTAAAATCCTTTCATGCATAATCCTTGTAGTTGTTTATTAAAATCCTTTATTATAAGCAATCCTTGTCGTTATTGTTGTCGTCGCGGGCAAATCATAAATGCAGCCTTGCAACACCTAAACACCTGCAACACTTGCAACACCTGAACAGCTTATGACAAATCAGCCTTGCATTTTTTTAATGGGCCCTACCGCGTCGGGCAAAACCGACTTAGCCGTATCCTTAGTTAAACATTTACCTTGTGACATCATCAGCGTTGATTCAGCCATGGTGTACCAAGGTATGAATATCGGCACGGCTAAACCGCCAGCCGATATTTTAGCAATAGCCCCTCATCGCTTGATTGATATCCGTGATCCGCTTGAATCCTATTCAGTAGGGCAATTTTGCAAAGAGGCACTGGCCGAAATCCAAACTATCCAATCGGCGGGTCGTATTCCCTTATTAGTGGGCGGCACCATGCTCTATTTTCACAGTTTACTTCAAGGATTATCGGCACTTCCCCCAGCTAATGCCCAAGTACGCGAACGTTTAAATAGTGAAGCAGAACAAATCGGTTGGCAGGCCATGCACCAACGCCTTGCCCAAATTGATCCCCAAGCCGCGCAACGCATTCATCCCAATGATTCCCAGCGCATTCAACGTGCGCTTGAAGTCTATGACGTATCCGGCGATAGCATGACAGCATGGTATAATAAGGCGAAGGCCCAAGGCTGGTCAGCGCCTCTCGTGAAAATAGTGATAGCGCCAGAGCAACGTAGCGTTTTACATGTTAGAATAGCGCAACGTTTTAAAGCCATGCTGGATCAGGGATTGATTGAAGAAGTCCGCGGTTTGTTTGAACGGGGTGATCTTAACTCAGAATTACCGTCCATGCGATGCGTAGGCTATCGTCAAGTTTGGCATCATTTAGCGGGAGACTTGTCTTATACTGATTTACCCGAAAAGGCCATTATTGCCACCCGACAAATGGCTAAGCGGCAATTGACTTGGTTACGTGCCCAAAAAGAGGCCTATTGGTTTGACAGTCTTTCGCCGAATTTAACACAACAGGTGTTGAAATTGTGGGAGAAAATCCATATCAGTTAACAGTTATCAGTTATCAGTGAACAGTTGTCACTTATCAGGGATATAGAGATTAACATCAGTAAAACTCAAAAATAGTTCATTTGTTCATTATTTTATATATTTCTGGCCTTGGGCAACTTGGGCAACTAGACTTAAAAGTTGCATGGCACGATTTATCGCTGCCGTCTTCAGAAAAATAATTTCACACCAAGGGGCGATAACAAAGGTTCGCCCCTCAAATTATTTTTTCTAGTTAATAAAAGAACAAAACGTGAAACTGATAACTGATTTAGCTTCGCTGACCTTCGGTTCCTTAGCGTCGTTTGCCTCAACTTCTTAAGTGGAACTGATTTTCAGGCAAAAGTTTAGCGTAGCGAAACTTTTGCCTGAAACTGATAACTGATAACTGATAATTTTATAAAGCAATGGAAGTTACTAAAATGATAATATGGAGAACAACTTTATGAATAAAGGGCAATCACTACAAGACCCTTTTTTAAATGCCTTACGCAGAGAACGTATGTCAGTCTCAATTTATTTAGTGAGTGGCATTAAGCTACAAGGATATGTTGAATCATTTGACCAATTTGTGATCTTGCTCAAAAATACAGTCAGTCAAATGATATATAAACATGCCATTTCTACCATTGTTCCAGCACGTCAAGTCAAAATTGATCGTGATGATATGGGAACGCTTAAAAATGAGACACCGAACTCTAATTAATTGACAAATAAACCGTCCTAATAAAGTGCGTGTGTCATGTTATAGATATCATGATTTATTCCCATGGTTGATTACTAAAATAACTGTGGGACTGATTTGAGAGGTGAGACGCATGTTTGAACGACCAAAGCGCGGAGAACGCGCCATTTTGGTGTCTATAACCTTAACCCGTTTGGTTGACCAAGCCAACGCACAGGAATTTACTGAATTAGCCGAGTCTGCTGGCGCGAAAATCATGGCTCAAGTCACCGGAACACGGGAATTTCCAGAACCAAGCACTTTTGTCGGTAGTGGTAAGTTGAAAGAACTTGAAGCTTTGGTACAGGAACTTGAGGTCGAAGTGGTGTTGTTTAATCATACGTTAAGTCCAAGACAAGAACGCAATTTGGAACGGGCACTACAGTGTCGGGTAGTTGATCGCACTGGCCTGATTTTGGATATTTTTGCTCAGCGGGCCCGTTCTTTTGAAGGCAAATTACAAGTCGAATTGGCACAACTTAAACACCTCTCAACGCGCTTAGTACGTGGCTGGACTCACCTAGAGCGACAAAAAGGCGGGATTGGTTTACGCGGCCCTGGTGAAACTCAGTTAGAAACTGATCGCCGTTTGATTGCAGAACGTATTAAGTTTATTAATAAGCGTCTTTCTAAAGTCAGTCAACAACGCGAGTTAAGTCGAAAAGCACGTATTCAAAACCAATTACCCGTCGTGTCGCTAGTTGGTTATACCAATGCAGGCAAATCAACCTTATTTAATCGTCTAACCCAGGCTAATGTTTTTGCGGCGGATCAATTATTTGCTACCCTAGATGCCACCTTACGTCGGGTTATTTTACCTGATAAAACAACGCTCATTTTGGCGGATACGGTTGGTTTTATAGAACAATTACCGCATGATCTCGTTGCCGCATTTCGGGCAACTTTAGACGAAATTCGTTTATCAGCATTACTGCTGCATATTGTTGATGTGAGCGATCCAGAATGGCAGTTGCGTGTTAAACAAGTTAATCAAGTCTTAACGGATATTGGTGCCGCTGAGGTGCCGCAAATACTGCTTTGTAATAAAATTGACCGTTTAGAGCATTGTCCCTCTCGCTTGCAACGAGATAGTGAAGGACAAATCACTCAAATTTGGCTATCAGCAGTCAGTGGAGTAGGCATTGATTTACTTTATGATGTCTTATCAAAACAACTTCATCAGGATCGGATACGCACAACAGTGCGTGTACCAGTAGAAGCAGGTGATTTACGCGCTCGCTTGTTTGAAGAAACTTTAGTATTACATGAACAATATGCCGATAATGGCGATAGCTTGCTTGAAATACAAATACCAGCGCAATATTTTAATCACTTAATAGAGACTGATTCAAGACTACAGCCTTTATCTGATAAAGTCGAATAGCGACGGCTTTGCTATTTGCAATCGCACGGGTTAATATTTTTAACTCTCTACTTTAATTTGAAATATCCAACATGAGGAACATACATGGCCTGGAATGAACCCGGTAATGAAAATAAAGATCCTTGGGGCCGCCGTAAAAACGAACAAGGCCCACCGGATTTAGATGAAATTGTCAAAAAAGTGCAGGACACACTTGGAAACCTGTTTGGTGGTGGTGGGGGTAGTAAGAATGGGGGTAGTAGCCGTAACGATGACGGAGATGAGGGTGGAGAAGGGCTCAGTGGAACGGCAATAAGCGTTATTGCTGCTATTCTATTGATAATCTGGGGTTTGTTTGGTTTATATATGATACAACCCGCAGAGGTTGGCGTTGTCACGCAGTTTGGACGCTTTAAAGAGATAACCCAACAAGGTTTAAACTGGCATTGGCCCTACCCAATTGAACAAGTGCAAACGGTCAACGTTGAACAAGTGCGGGTTAAAAACCACAAAGCATTGATGCTAACGGAAGACGAGAACATCGTTGAGATTGAACTGAATGTGCAATACCGTATCATTAATGCTAAAGATTACTTGTTCAATGTGCAAGAACCCGACAGCACCTTACTTCAAGCCACTGAAAGTGCCTTACGTGAAATCGTCGGTACCAGTGACATGGATGGCGTTTTGACTAACGAACGGACGCGAGTCGCAACTGATACAAAAGTGTTGATTCAAGACATTCTGGATCGCTACAAAACGGGCCTGATCGTGATTAGTGTCAACATGCAAAACGCTCAGCCCCCAGGCGCTGTTCAAGCCGCTTTCGCTGATGTGATTAAAGCGCGTGAAGATGAAGAACGCAGTAAAAATAAAGCCCATGCTTATGCCAATGAAGTGGTAGAAAAAGCCAGCGGTTTTGCCGATCAACTGCGAGAAGAAGCACATGCCTATAAAGCCCAAGTCGTAGCCAGGGCTGAAGGTGAAACCAAACGTTTTTTAAGTATTTTAACAGAATACGAAAAAGCCCCAGAGATTACCCGCCAACGTTTATATTTTGAAAGCATGGAAACCGTGTTATCCAATAGCAGCAAAGTCATGATTGATGTTCAAGGCAATAATTTGATGGTGTTACCACTGGATAGCATCCTGAACAATGCAGCCCATAACACCATCCCGGAGCCTAGAATGAATCAACCAGAATCTTCTCGGTTATTACCCCAACCAGAAGATATGCACAAGGATCCACGTAGCAGAGGAGGACGCTAATGACAGCTGGCAAAACAACTCTTGGAATCATCGCACTGATTTTATTGTTAATTGGGAGCATGGCCGCCTTCACGGTCAAAGAAACTGAACTCGCCTTAAAGTTGCGTTTTGGGAAAGTCGTCAGTGTCGATTTTGAACCTGGGCTGCATTTTAGGATCCCTATCGTCCACAAAATTCGTGCTTTCGATAAGCGTATTCAAACGCTTGATGCACAACCGGAACACTTTTTGACCAGTGAAAAGAAAAACCTGATTGTTGATTCGTTTATAAAATGGCGGATTATCGATGTTGTTTCTTATTTCAAAGCGGTCAGTGGTAACCCCCTAAGTGCGAAACAACGCTTAACAGAAATCATTGCTGACGGTTTACGCAGCGAATTTGGTAAACGCACCATTAAAGAAGTCGTCTCAGGTGATCGGGCCGAGATCATGGACATCATCACCAACCAGGCCAACAATCGTGTCAAAAAACAATTTGGCATTAAAATTGTTGATGTGCGTATTAAACGCATTGAACTACCCAAGGAAGTCAGTACTTCAGTGTATCGACGTATGGAAGCTGAACGAGAAAGAGATGCCAAACAATTGCGCTCTCAAGGTGAAGCCCAAGCCGTGCGTATCCGTGCCGCTGCAGATCGTGAACGCATTGAAACGGTTGCTAAAGCAGAACGCGATGCAGACAAAATTCGCGGTGAAGGTGATGCGACGGCCTCAGATACTTATGCCCAAGCTTACACCCAAAATCCAGAGTTTTATGCGTTATATCGTAGTCTCAATGCCTACAAGGCAACCTTTTCTAACCGCAGAGATATTTTGCTGATTCAACCTGATTCTGATTTTTTTAAATATTTCAAAAGCTCGCATGGTAATACTCCTCAAAACGCCCCAGTGCCTCTTATTCCAAAGCAAAACCCTGCTTTGATACAAAAACCAGAAACGCCGGTTAAAGAGAAAGAAGTGGTAGAAAGTGAATAATTAAGAGTAGCAGCATTATGTGGGAAGAACTTTGGATAGCCATCGCATTGATTTTAGTGATTGAAGGGATTATGCCCTTTCTCAATCCGAAAGGATGGCGTAAGACTTTGCGAACCGTTAGCGAAATGGATGATAACACTTTACGCACGATAGGCCTCTCAAGCATGACCTTCGGCGTAATCCTGTTATATTTAGTACATTAATGTCGTGTGGGCAACGGGTTTTTGTTGCCCACCAATCTGAAAAAAAGAGAATAATCATTATGGGTAAAAACGTCGTCGTTATCGGCACACAATGGGGCGATGAAGGTAAAGGCAAAATTGTCGATTTATTAACCGAACGTGCAGCCGCAGTCGTCCGCTTTCAAGGTGGACATAATGCCGGACATACGCTTGTCATTGATGGCAAAAAAACGATTTTACATCTCATACCTTCCGGCATATTGCACGAAGGAGTCCAGTGCATTATCGGTAATGGTGTCGTCCTCTCACCAAAAGCCTTACTTGAAGAAATTCATCAACTTGAAAGCAACGGCATTCCAGTACAAGAACGTTTGCGTATCAGCGACGCTTGCCCCTTACTACTCCCCTATCATATTGTACTGGATCATGCCCGTGAACAAGCACGCGGAAAAACAAAAATAGGCACAACCGGTCGCGGTATTGGGCCAGCCTACGAAGACAAAGTAGCCCGTCGAGGCCTACGAGTCAGAGATTTATTTGACTCAGAACAGTTTGCCGCGAAACTCCGTGACATAGTGGATTACCATAATTTTGCATTACAGCACTATTACAAAGCCGAACCGGTTGATTTTAAAACAATATTAGACGAAACCCTAAGCATTGCTAAAACCTTGATCCCAATGGCAACGGATACGCCTGAATTACTCGCTCAATTACAAGCTGACGGTCAAAATCTGTTACTTGAAGGCGCACAAGGTACCCTCTTAGATATCGATCAAGGCACCTATCCCTTTGTCACCTCCTCCAACACCACAGCCGGAGGGGCTGCAACAGGTAGCGGTATCGGGCCACGCAATCTTGACTATATCTTAGGCATTACTAAAGCTTACTGCACCCGCGTTGGCTCAGGGCCCTTTCCGACAGAATTATTTGATCAAACTGGCGAATACCTCTCAAAACAAGGCCATGAATTTGGAGCAACAACAGGCCGTCCTCGCCGCTGTGGTTGGATTGATGCCGTCGCCCTACGAAGAGCCCGTATCATCAACAGCCTGACCGGGCTATGTATAACCAAACTTGACGTACTTGACGGCTTAGATACCGTGCGTATTTGTGTTGGCTATCATTATGAAGGCCAAGAAATCAAAACAGCGCCAACAGAAGCCGAAGCTTATGCGCGTTGTGAACCCATTTATATAGATATGCCAGGGTGGCAAGAATCCATAGTCGGCGTAAGCCGCTACGAAGACTTACCCGCGAATGCGCGCACTTATCTGGAAAAACTAGAAAGCTTGCTTGAAATACCCATTGCTCTTGTTTCAACCGGTGCAGATCGCAATGAAACCGTTATCAAACGGCACCCTTATGATTAAATAATTGAAAAAGTAAATAAACGCGCTTTGACGCTAAAGACGCACGCTAAAGACGCTATTTCTCATCAAGAGAAATCTTGTTTCCTTGCGTGCGTTATTTTTTTTCCATCTTAAAACATAATATGATTGAATAAGCATAATACGGACTCCTTACACTCTCTTTCAAAAATGGACATCACATCATTATTTTATAATCAATGACTTATGTAAAACAGCAAATATATAAACCTAAAATAAATCCCAAAAAATCCAATAGCGTTTTCTTTAAGAAGTGTCCATTTTTTTAATTAATGATTTCATTGAGTTATGATAAAAATCAAAAAAGCGTGTAAGGACTCCGTAATATATAGTTTGTCAGATAAATATGTTGGCCTTTCCAATAGTGGATATCAAGGCATTGATAACTGATTTCCACGGTTTTTGCGCGCCAAAACTTTAGCGTGGAACTGATTTTCAGGCAAAAGTTTAGCGTAGCGAAACTTTTGCCTGAAACTGATAACTGAAAAACTATAGCAACGGATAATAAATGATGATAACTCACAGCTCCGCCTTTGGGGAACAACGTGTCTTACTACATAACCTCAGTTGGCGAACCTTTGAAACGCTTATAGACGAATTGGGCGAAACCCGTTCATCACGATTGACTTATCATCAGGGAGAATTAGAAATCATGGCACCTGCATCAAACCATGAACAAGCTAATCGTATGATCGAAGGCTTAGTGGTTGTATTACTGGAAGAATTAGATTTAGAATTTAAAAGAACGGGTTCTTTTACCTGCAAACGTGATGATTTAGAACGAGGTGCAGAACCTGATTCGTGTTATTACATTCAACACGAGGCTCAGGTGAGAAATAAGGCGCCGATAGATTTAAACCGTGATCCGCCACCCGATTTAGTGGTAGAAGTGGAATACAGTCAGTCTGCTTTACCGAAATTACAACTTTACGCTGCCATGGGCGTACCCGAATTTTGGCGTTATGATGGTGATAAACTTTATATGTATCAACTCATTGCTGGAACATACGAACAGTGTCAACACAGTCTTGCCTTTTCACAGATAAATGTCGCTAAAATCTCTGATTTTTTAGAAGACGGTAAACAGCATGGTGAGTTGAAAATGACAAAAAGCTTTCGTCACTGGGTTAAAAAGCAACTTGGATAAGCTATCTGGAAATCTGACTACCCATATTGCCAAAATATCCCTGAAAAGGTGGAACCTGGGCTTCCCCAAAAAAATACGCCAACCCCTGAATTCTCCCGTCGAGGTTCGATCTAAAAGCCAAGTCTCTAGACGCACGGCCGTGCGTCTCTACTTCTCAATGCGACTTTGCGCCTTTGCGCCTTTGCGCGAGATTAAAAATACCACCCTTTTTGAAATTATTTTTCTGAAGAGGGCTTTGAAAATCGTGCCATGCAACTTTTAAGTCTAGTTGCCCAAGTTGCCCAAGGCCAAAAAACATATAATAATTATGAACGAATGAACGATTTTTGAACAAAACTATAAAAATGAACATTTAGCTTCGCTGGCCTTCGGCTCACGCTAAAGTTTCGCGAAGCGAAACTTTAGCGTGAAACACTGTTCATGCCAGTTTTGAGTTTTACTTATGTTAAAATCTATAGCCAATCTTACTGGGGAAGTCATTCATTTATTTCAGCCAGAAGTGTCAGTGATCTGTACCGTTTTAAGACAACCCAATGGGGGGGTTGCCTTAGAAGTGAGTAAGGAATGTAACGCCATGGGATTGATTCCAATCCATCCCAAAATTTTTTGTAGGCAACGGTTTGCCCACCATTCCCCACTGTGAGCCCTTTTTAATCAATATCACGCTTTTTGCTGTCGCGCAGTACTCAATCATTATGTAACGGATAAAACCTCTTGAACTGATTACGGCCTGATTCACGCTGATTTTTAATCAGCGTTCTATCATCATGAATCACGGCTTCGATACCGTTTGCCAGACGAGGCGATCAAATCCCACCGCGACGACACTGATGAGTTGTAATTTTAAGCTGTCACCATACTTTGATTCCAAAGCCTTTTGATAATCAAGCAATTGCTCTTCAGATTCCGCCAATTTTTCCTTCACCTGTTCTAAGGCTTTCAATTCTTTAGGTGTGAAGGCTTTGAGTTCTGCGCCGCTCAATTTCACATCAGATAACTTTAAATATTTGAATTCCAAGATAAAATCATACAGTGGTAACTGACGAAAGTCTGGACGGATAATCAGGGTTAAATCAGCATAGCGTCGTTTTAAAGGCGTTTCGGAATCTATCATATACCAGACATCATTAAAAAGAGCCGTCAAAAAAGCCGTTTTGATTGTCAATTCATTCGCCCAAACATAATCCCGATTATCAAACACTTCCAAATAACGCTGTTCCATAAAATCACATAAGGGCTGCAAATCGCCACTTTGGTAAAAATCCTCAGCCAATAAGCGAATTTCTTCGCGTTTGGGTTCTTCAGGTAACAGCATTGAAAAAAGATGTTCTACATAGAGTTTTCGTACCACCAAATTAGGAATTTTGAAACGCCGTTTTCTCAGTTCATTTACCCCATCCAAAGTCAAAATACCCAAATAATAAAGCAAAGACAGGATGAACTGGTTACTTTGAGTCGTTTTTAACATTTGATCGACACCAAAACGATTGGCCAGTAATGAAAGCGTCAAAGGCGGTGTTCCATTCAATGCCTGCCAAATAATCGCTCGCCCATTAGGCAAACGAGAAAGGTAAGTGAGTTTGCTCAAATCCATTGCCAAATTATCATCCAGCATTTGGTGCGGAAATTGGCAATAATGCTGAAAGTGTTTCAAAAAATAAAGGACTAAAGTCGGATTGTAAACTAATTCCGTCACGCTTTCGCTAAAACAAGAACCATTATAAAACGTTTGCATCAAGTTTAAAGCCACTTGTCCTTTCTCAGGATTAAGTTGACATTCAGCAATAATTTGAGTCACAACAGAGGCCAATTCGGATTCCCGAAAACCACATAAATCATTAAATTCGGGTTGTCAATAAATATTTTCGGCCACATTGTAAGCACTGGTAATGTCACTCATCAAAACGGGAGAGACACCTGTGATAAAAACCCGTTCTAAACCTCCTCCACTACTGGCCGATTTAACCGCTCTGAAAAGGGCTTTGAGAGAACCTTCTGTCGATAGCAGTGCTTTATAACGTTCGGGGTTAATATCGGATCGCGCCATCATCAAATCATTGGCAAAATTATCATATTCGTCAATTAACAGATAAAGGCGATAAGGTGTTTGTCGTACTGCGCTCAAAAGGGAAAGAAACGAATCAATGGCATCTTCTGGTTCAATATGGATCGGTTTCAAAAGCCAGCTTTGATAATGCTCTGCAAAATCTTGAATACAGCGGTTGATATAGCGATATAATCTAAGCTGTATTTGCGATGCGCCGCCTTCGGGGTTGATATTAGAAAAATCCCACTTCATCACCAAATACTGATTATGTTTTGGGGTAGGATTTTGCCCAATGGCTAAATCCCCAAACAAGCGTTCAAACTCCGAAGCTTTTGCCACATCGTAGTAATTCTCTAACATTGATAACAGCAAACTTTTACCAAAGCGACGTGGGCGCAAAAACAGTAGTTGATCACCCGCATCTTCAATCAGTCGAATATGGCTACTACGATCCACGTAAAAATAATCGTTGGTTTGAATGCGATAAAAATCGCTATTCCCATAAGGAAATTTAAACATGATAAAAACGCTCATATAACTAGGATTGTTTATAATAAAGGATCGTTACCGGGCAAGCAATGAGATCATCAGTCTCAATCTCATTCAATATAACGACAAGGATTGCTTTTTATAAAGGATTACTTTAATTTTAATACGATTGAGGTGGAGCCTAGGGCTATTCACATTCAATACCTTCGGTATTGGCGTACTTTGTACAGGACAAAAAATTTATTTTGCGGGTCGGAATGCCTGTTATTTTGCGGGTACCAGTGAAAAAGAACATACTGTCACCGCCGCCAAAAAGAGTTTTATTTATTTCGATCCGCCTTATCGCCCCCTAAGTCAAACCGCTGGTTTTACGGCTTACAGTCAAAACAGTTTCGATGACAAGGCACAAATCCTGTTAGCTCAAACTTTTAAATCCTTAGATGCTCAAGGCGTTAAACTGATGCTAAGTAATTCTAATCCAAAAAATGTGGATAAACAGGATAATTTTTTTGAAACGCAATACGCCGATTTTCATATTCAAACGGTTTTAGCACATCGAATGATAAACAGTGTCGCTACTAAAAGAGGCAAAATCACTGAACTCTTAATCACGAATTACTGATCAATGATCAATGTATCAATTATCTATAACCCGTATTTTTTAAACGAAAGGTAAGCACTATGCAGAAAAAACAGGGCAAAAGACATGAACCTATCCCACTATTCGTTTTTGAGCTTAAAAATCCCCTTTTTTGAAAAAATCGGATTTCTTAAGCCTCGTTTTTTGGTAAAAAAAACCAAAATTTTATTCATTATTCAGCATTTTTGAATAGTGGGATAGGTTCATGAATTTCTTATGCTGTCTTGGATAATCTTGATCGGTTTTGTTTATATTTTTGGACAAGCTGAATTTTTGTTCGCCTCGAAACAGGAGAGTTCTGTGGTAGAAAGCGAGGCGAAAAATGAATCTCAAGCATCCACAACACCAGAAAACAAACCGCTGACAGCATCGAAGCCTGACAAGACATTATCTATTTTTTTGATTATTGGTATTTTCATCAACATTCTTATGCTATTAGTCTTTATTTTCTGGGCTGTGGCAGAGTGGCGAAAAACCAGTCAGTAATATTAACGAATGAATTTCTGAACGCTTTTAGATTGAAATTGGTAGGGTGAGAGGGTTTTGGCATTTTTTCAATCCTTTATTCCTTCAACACAGAGATCACAGAGGGCCACAGAGGGCCACAGAGTTTTTCTGAAGTGAAACTCTGTGCTTCTCTGTGAACTCTATGCAAGGCTTCAAGTTTTTGTTTGCCTCAACTTGAAGCCTTGCATGTTGAAAAAATACGCTATTTATCATATCATCAGGCATGACACCTTGACTTCAAAACTGAAAACTCTCCTCCTCATCACTCTCTTCCACATTGAATACCTCCAAACCGCTATTTTCCAATTCCAAAAGCGGGTACCCTCGATCAAATTGACTCCTTTGTCTTAAGTTTTCAAGCAATTTCGGTGCACTGTTTTGGGACTGGGGTCGTTGGGTAGGAACGCTCGAAGGGATGATAGAATTGTGAATGGTGAATGGTGAATTGTGAATGGTGAATTGTTAACGAAAAACACTCATCTGAGCATCGATCAAAACTCTGGGCATAAACGAGAAATCAATGACTTACATGCCATTATGTACTCGTAAGTTATTGATTTATGGTTGTGCGTTGGAGTTTTGCAAGAGCCTCATCTACTTGATTATTTTTAAAATGTCAAAAAAATAGAGCAATTTTGCATAAATAGCTAACGACAACACTCTTATGGATTCTTTAGGATTTTTGACCTCTTTTATTTTGAGGGTTTTAGAATGAATAATTCACAATTAATACACACAATCTTCACCAAGCTAGAATCAATTACAGAAAACGACCCCAGTGCCATCAACGCTATGCAAAGTATTTGTCGTGCCATAGTATAATTAATCGTTTAAATCAACATCAAGCCCTAAGTCGTTTGACTTAGAGCTTTTTTTATGAACATTAGGATGGCATGGAAAATTTATTTTGCGGTTTGATTTTCAAACCAAATTTATTTTGCGGTTTGATTTTCAAACCAAATTTATTTTGCTTTTATTTGTTTTCATCGTTATACACAAGTTTTTTAAGTACACCGAAGCTTAAAAAGTCTAAAGTGAATGAATTAAGTGAATGGCTTGAAGGAGCAATAACGGATGACTCATAAAATTTTAATTGTTGATGATGAGCCAGTCAGTTTAGAATTACAGCGTAGTTATTTGCACGATGCAGGCTTTAAAGTGGAAGTAGCTGAAAATGGAGAAACAGCCCTCAAACGGGTTAACCATATCAAACCTGATCTAATCCTGTTGGATATAATGATGCATGGAATAGATGGATTTGAAACTTGCTGTCGCTTGAAAAAGCATGAAGTGACGAAAGATACGCCCATTATTTTTATAACGGCCAAAACGGATTCCGTTGATAAAGTTAAAGGGCTTGAAATCGGTGCTGTTGATTACATTACTAAACCCTTCCAACCTGTAGAGCTAATTGCTCGTGTCAACAAACATTTGACTATCAGCAATTTGCGAAAACAACTAGAAGCAAAAAACGCTCTATTGCAAGATTATGTTTACCGTCTGGAAAGTATCGCGGCTCTGGTAAAAGCCACCAATGAAACACAGGATATAGCTCAAATGATGGATAGTGTCATGAAGGTGACATTATCGGTGTTCAAGTGTGATCGGGCTTTGCTTCGCTACCCATGCGATCCGGATGCACCGAGTTGTCGTGTACGAATAGAGGCGACAAAACCAGAATACCTCAGCACTAAAAATACAGAAATTCCGATGGTGCTGGAGATATCAGAAGCGATCAGAGAGACTTTGTCAGCAACGGATCCGATTGCCTTCGGGCCTGAGTATGAACACAAAGTACCTTCAATAATTGCCAAACCGTTTTCGGTTCAATCCCAGCTATGTTTAGCCATCAATCCAAAAATTGGCAAACCGTGGATATTGGGATTGCATCAGTGTTCTTATGCTAGGGTATGGACGGAAAACGAACTCAAACTTTTCAGCGAATTCGGACAGCAAATTGGCGTGAGCTTAGGGCTTTCCATTTCTTTTGAAGAATTTCAGAAGAGTAAAAAACGTTTATCCCGTGAACGTTATCATGATCTTATAGGTGCTTCTATGCCAATGCAAACAGTTTATCAGATGATTGATAAGGTGGCGGCTAGTAAAGCACCCATTTTGATTACTGGCGAAACGGGTACCGGTAAAGAATTGTGTGCGAAGGCTATCCACAAAGAAAGTAAACGAGCGGATAAGCCTTTTGCGGTGTGTAATTGTGCGGCTATTCCAGAAAATTTGCAGGAATCCCATTTATTTGGTCATCTTAAAGGGGCTTTTACAGGAGCGATTAATGCTCAAAAAGGGCTGGTATCTCAAGCAGATGGGGGTACCTTATTCTTAGATGAAATTGGAGAACTACCCCTTTTAATGCAAAGTACCTTATTGCGTTTTATGCAAACCAAGACTTTTTCAAAAGTGGGTAACCATCAATTAGAGAAGGTGGATGTTCGTTTCATTTGCGCGACTAATCGGAATTTGTTGGCAGAGATTAAAGCAGGGCGATTTAGGGAAGACCTTTATCATCGTCTTAACGTTATTGAAATAGAATTACCGGCTTTACGTGAACGTGGGCAAGATATTTTACGGCTGGCTAAATTTTTTCTGCATAAGTTTGCTAAAGAAGAGCAGAAAGATATTCAGGGCTTTAGTGCTGAAGCTGAAAAACAGTTATTGAGTTATGAGTGGTCCGGTAATGTACGGCAATTGCAGAATACCATTCAGAATGTGGTGCTATTAAATGGGGGTAAAGTGATTACCGCCGAAATGTTGGCTGCTAAAAACGGTAACAAAGTTGATAATGATGCTCAAAGATATTGTAACTCGTTGAATTGTACCGAAACTTTATTACCCAGCATTGCACTAACCTCTGATAACATTATTCGCCCTTTTGAAGAAATTGAAAAAGAGGCGATTCTTAAAACCATTGAATATTGCGATGGTAATGTAGTCAAAGCGGCGAAATTATTGAAAATCAGTCACGGAACACTTTATAACAAATTAAAACGCTGGAAAAATGAGCATAAGTAAATTGACTCCGTTCCCATGCCTTTTCTAAATTTTATAAAAGTCATTATAAATTTGAGAATAATTCTAAATTTTATAATACTGCTGCAAATCCGAAATAGCATAAAATACAATAACTTAGATAAAAAAAAGTGATTGGCATTCATTTTGCTTAGATGTATGGCAAGCAATTTTGATTGCTTATTGAAATTGTAATCGCATTTGGTGATTATTCCATTGGTTCGAGTTCAAGTAGAATTCTTGAGGTGCGACTGTGAATAACTCTGTGCTAATTCCCATAGCATCAGTTTGATTGCACAAAAGCGATTACAAATTATAGTAGCAAAGGCAGGGTGGATAGAGGAACGAACCCCATCATTTTGTATGGTTAAAGAAAGAGGTGGGTTTCGCTGTCGCTCTACCCACCCTACGCTTGCTATTAAAAAATCGCAGCCAAGTAAGCTACGTGATTCACACATGAGCACTCCGCCAAGTGATTCGCTTGACTGATGAATGTCATCGTGTGTTTCGAGGGCAGGCGCGATGTCACCATGAGCCAGACATAGCCATAAGATTAGATCGTTTGTTATCGAAAAATGTCGGTGAAATTTTTTGGCTTTGGGTTCATTTCATTTCGTGATAATTGTGGTCTGTCCTAAAGGAATACCAAAGAAATCACATACCAAAAGACTCAGAGTTGAGAAACAAGGTGTTAGTGTTTTGGAAAAACGGGGTTTATTTACTTACTGGTATATTATTTTTTAGGTAGTCCCGAACATCTATAGAGGTTCAGACAAATAATTTCACCTACCTAATGAAGGGCAACCACAAGGGATTGCCCCTACATAAAAGTGAAATTATTTACCTGAAAATCTATATAACCCAAATTGATGAGTTTTATTATAAGGAATTAATTGTATGCCGAATGTAAAAAAGGCGATTGGTAGTCTCGCTGCGGTTGGCGCGTTGGTTATAACGCCGATGGCAACTCAGGCAGAGATGGCCATGGAAGACGGAACCCGCTGGACTGGTAATGTTTATAGCACACTTACCGTGGCTAGTGGGGAAAATTGTGCGACAATTTGTGATCTTGAGTTACAGTGCAAAACCATGACATGGTATGAGAAAACAAAAGTGTGCTATCTCATGAATCCTTTACCTACTCAAGGAGACGCAAATGTTCCATCAGTGGTATCGGCGGTTAAAATTTGTACCGGTACAGAAGGGGTTCAAATGGTTGAGGAACCCGGTAATCTGGATCGAAATGGTGGCGATATAGTAAAGATTGGTGGTATTAAGAGTGCCGGTGAGTGTATGAACATGTGTGGAAACACGCCTGATTGTATTGCATTTACTTGGAACAGAAGCAATCTCAATTGTTGGTTAAAACACACTGTAAAGCCGCAAAAGCCATCGTCGGTTGGCACGACAGGTGTGAAGGGATGCCAACGACTGGCGAAGGAAAGCGAGAGTGTGAGAGCGTCCCAGTTTGAATGGGCACCCGACGAGACACAAAATGCGGGTTCAGAACCGAACCATGCACTAGAACTCATGGTAGAGTTGGACCACCCAGAAGAGGAGACGGTGGTAGTAATAGGGGTAGGAGCCAGAGTGACGAACGATAACTTTGCAGCTCTAAAACTGAACATCGCCCCTGTCGATGATAATTGCAACATTGATTATGACAGAACAGGCGTGAAAACGGCCGGAAGCCTTACTTGCTGCGAAGCAGAAACACAAGTCGATCAGTCACAGGTTGTCGTTGGAGTCGGTATGCGTGTCAATTCAGACAATTTAACGACGCTCGCCGTATGGGGCCAGACACTAGATCCAAGTACGTGCCTCCTCACCGGCTCGGTAAAAGAATACAGAAGCGGGTCAGATCCTAATCATGACCTCGAAGCCTTCTGGTATGTCCCCCCCGTAACCAACGATAGAATCATAGTAACCGGCGTAGGTGCGCGAGCAAACAACAACAATATAACCACATTACAGCTGCCCACGGGCAAAATAGAATAGCAAGCGTAGCATGGGTTAGTTAAATGTAGCGAGCGTAGCATAGGTGAAATGTAGGGTGGGTAGAAGCGAAGCGGAAACCCACTCTAAAAGGAAACCCACGCACTTGCAAATTATCAAGGCTGTCGTCAGTAATCATTGCTGACTTCAGCCTTTTTTTTTGTTTTTGGTATAAAGCAAGCGTAGCATGGGTATCATTACGGGTGGGTAGGAGCGAAGCTCTACCCACCACTCCTCTAAAAAACTTTCAAAGATTATCAAGGCTGTCGTCAGCGAGCGTAGCATGGGTTAAAGTAGCGAGCGTAGGGTGGGTAGAGGTACGAAACCCACCATTTTTTAGGTTTGGTGGGTTTCGCGATAGCGAAACCCACCCTACAATTCACCCATCCTACGCTCGCTAATGTATTCATTCTCCATACATTTCCGTGATAATGCTTCTCAATTGAGCAGCCAGAGCCTCAGAAAGTTGGTCAATTTTTCTGATTAATCGCTGTTTGCTGATAGCCCGTATTTGGTCAACAACAATTTCAGCATCAACACCATCACAATTCACTTGTAGGCGACAATGCCATGTCGGGTGAATCGTTGTGGTTAAAGGACAAATAACTATCGTCTCCAAGTAACGGTTCATGTCATTTTGACTGACTACCACAACGGGCCGAGTTTTCTGGATTTCACCGCCAATCGTCGGATTCAAATCAGCCAAATAAATCTCATATCGAAGGGGCATTGAACTCATCTTTTTCTAATCCATCCCGTAGTGTTTGGTCAAAATCACTCCAATCTTCTTGTGCTTGGGCCATTGCTTTATAGGTGTCTTCATAAGGGAGTTTATTGTCAACCTTTTTACGCAATAAAATACCCTGCTGAGTTTCTTCCAGTAATAACCAATTGGAAAAACCATATTTTTGTAACAGACTATTAGGTAATTTTATACATTTTGAATCACCTATAGTAATAAGCCGAGTGTCTCTGATAAATGTTTCCATAATAAAACCCTATGTGAATGGGAGTATATATAAAGTACGAGTGTCATTAAAAATGATTGTCTCAGGCAATTGAGTATAGCTTCTTTCCGATGGAACAATCCGTTTTAATGACAGTCATAAAATACTTCATTAACAATATATCAAATATTTTCTGGTTCCCAAACAGAGTTACAATGCCATTAACTTAAGAAGGGCGAACACATCAGATCGCCCCTACACTGCGAAAAAAGAGCAAGCGTAGGATGGGTAAATTTACGCTCGCATTGCTACGGGTTAAAGTAGGGTGGGTAGCAGCGAAGCTGCTATAGACTTTAATATCAGTAAAACTCAAAACTGGCGTGAACATTAGCTGTTCATTTTTATAGTTTTGTTCAAGAGTTCAGCAGTTCATTTGTAATATTTTAGCAACTTGGGCAACTTGGGCAACTTATACTGCTTAAAGCATGATACGATTTTCAAAGCCGACTTCATAAAAATCAAAGTTAGTTAAAGTAGGGTGGGTAGAGCTACCGCGAGCCGAAGGCCAGCGAAGCGTTGGCCCACCATTCCCCTAAAAGGAAACCCACGCACAGCTAAAAAAAATTATCAAGGCTGTCGTCAGTAATCATTTCAGCCTTTATTACTTTTGACAAAAATTAATTAAGTGATTTCCAAAAACACTGCTATCTTGCTCGAATCCATCATCACTCGCGTAGGATGGATAAAGCGGCACCCATAACGATCAACTTCTGCCACAAAAACCACATTTCATTTAACATTTTAGAAACTTTTAAAAAAACTTCGGGTCGAACCGTAAAAAAATGTTAAAAGATTTATGTCTCCCTACTTATGCAATCCTTATAACCGGGTAGGTGAGCAACGTTGTTTGCCCTCCAAAATGTTAAAATACCACCTAAAAATGGCAATTAAAAAATAAGAGCCTTATGATTAAAAAAAAGCGAAATTATTGAAAAATTTTGAAATAATAGAGGTATTATTTTCGTCAAAATGAAAAAAAAAGAGAATCAGAAGAACAATTTGATTGTCAAATAACGAAATTAGAATAAAAAATTAAAAAACAGACGTAAGAATTC
>Ga0190315_1000140_pt1 | contig 44415 bp, 53 predicted proteins | sample 48701101_MG_FD_161673 | JGI IMG/M metagenome (GOLD analysis project Ga0190315, IMG submission 161673) | Hydrothermal vent sediment bacterial communities from Southern Trench, Guaymas Basin, Mexico - 4870-11-0-1_MG | ecosystem: Environmental > Aquatic > Marine > Hydrothermal vents > Sediment ...
AACTTATGTAATTCTTCATCTGGTAAAGGCTTTATGTTTAGCTTCTTTAAGTCTTTTGAAAGTAGTCTTTGGACTTTATTCATTTATTTATAAATTAATATACAAATAAGAAATTGCAAGTTTTTCTCTTTCTCTTTTTGAAATTCTTATCTTCTAAAAAGTATTCAAAAGCTACAAAAAAGATAAGTATTTTATAAAAACTAAATATAAAAGGAGAATAAAAATGCAAGAAAAAATCCAAGTCCATCTTGTCATAAACAAACATTTAAACAGTATTTTAGAGAATTTATCAAATACATTAGGAAGAACTAAAAGTGATTTAATAAAAGAAGCAATCATTTTACTTGCAGACAGATATAACTTCTTTTCAAAAAATGAAACCCCAGAATCTAAAATTATGAAAGCAATCAGAAACTTAGCAAAATCTCAAGATAGGAGTTTAGATTATGAGCATAACTAAAAGAATAAACTATGAAATCATAAAAAGAGAGCAAGCATTTCAATTATACAAAAAACTAAAAAATCTCAAAGCAGTTTCAGAAGTTCCTGGAATGCCTTCATATTCGGTTTTATTAAAATGGAAAGAAGAAGATAATTGGGATGAAAGAATAGAAAAAACTCAAGAAAAACTTGAAAAATGGGAATTAATTTTGTCAAGACTTGAAAATGATAGCTTACTGAAAGATGATGTCTTTCATTTAATGTTACTAAATAATTTATTAGAAAGAACATTAAGAGCAATCATTGAAAAGGATTTAGAGCCTTCAAGCTGGAAAGAAGCAATGGAAACTCTAAAGATGATATTTGAACAAAAGAGATTATTGCTTGGTAGAGCAACAAGCAAATCTGAAGTTGATATTGATTTTACAGGAATGGATGAATATGAAATAAGAGAAACATTAAGAAAAATAAATGCATTATTACAAGCAGCAGGTTCTCCGCATACTCCAGAAGAAAAGGTTAGGAAGTTGGTAAAAGAAAAAATTGAATTAGAAAAAGTATTAGAAGATAAAACTGAAGGTAAAGAAGATATAGAAAAACAAGCTGAAGAATCTTTAGAAAAAGAAATGCAGGAAGCTAAAGCTAAGAAGAAAGAATTTCTGAAAGATTTATTGGAAGAAGAGTAGTTAATGCAAGATAAAAATATAAAAGATTTAATTATAATCAAAAGAAATCTTGAGAAAAGTCTTTTAGTCAAGCAAGCAAGAAAATCTTTCAAAACTTTCTGTGAATATGTTTTTGGTTTGAAACCAGGAAAGATCCATCTTGAATGGCATAATTTAGCTACAAAAGCTATGATGGAAGGAGAACCTTGTATAATCTTTGCTCCGAGGGGACATAGTAAAACCACAACAATGGCTGTTATGAGACCTATCTTTCTTTTAGGACATAATCCAAATTTAAGAATCAAGATTGTTTCTCATTCAGACAAAAAGGCAGCAGACATTTTGAGACAAATAAAGGAAGCAATTGAATCAAATGAGAAATTAAAAGAAGTTTTCCCACATTTGGAAGCTGGGGATGTTTGGGCATCAAATAAGATTTTGATTAAAAGAAGTTTATGGAGCAAAGATGTTACAATAGAAGCTTTAGGAATTCTTTCTGGAGCTACTGGAGGTAGATGTATTGGTAAAGGGACTTTGGTTATAACTTCAGATGGAATGAAACCAATAGAAAAAATTACAGAAAAAGATAAAGTCTTAACAAAAGAAGGAAGATTCAGAAAAGTGATAAAAGTTTGGAAAAGATCTTATAAAGGAAAAGTTATCATAATGAAAACAGGAAAATACAATAGAAACAAGATTGTTTTGACTCCAGAACATAAAGTTTATGTCTTTGATAAAAAAACTTTTAGTGAAAGATGGGTTCAATGTAAAGATATTTTACAAAATAAAGAGAGATATAAAGCAATTATGCCTGATGTGGAAACTGAAATGTTCTTTACTTTAGATATAACTAAAGTTTATGAAGAAGAATATAATGATTATGTATATGATTTAAGTGTGAGTGTTGAACATTCTTTTTGTTCTGTTTGGGCTATTCTTCATAATAGTGATTATATCGTATTTGATGATATAGTTGAATTCAATAATACAATAAAACATCCTGCTTTGATAAAGATGGTAAAAGAAGCTTTTTATAACAATTGGTTGAATTTATTAGAACCAGATGGATATGGTTGGTGTTTGATTGGAACGATATGGACACAAATGGATTTGCACTGGGAATTTCATCAAAAACCTATGAAATATAAAAAGATATATAGAATAAATCTTGAAACATTAGAACCAATTTGGGAAGAACATTGGTCTAAAGAAAAATTAATAGAAAGATATAATTCTATGCCTTTAAGAGCTTTTGCAAGAGCTTTTGCTAACTTACCTATCTCAAGAGAAGATGCAGTTTTCAATAGAGAAAATATAGAAGCTTGTATTGTTTTTAATGATCCAAAGTATTACAGAGAGAAATGTGATTATGTAATTATTGGAGTTGATTTGGCAATTTCTCAAAAGAAAACTGCTGCTAACACTGCTATTTTTGTAATGGGAGTAATAAAGGAAAAGAATAAATTAGTAGCACTACATGCTGAATATGGTAAATGGACATCTCCAGAAACAGTCAATGCAATCACAAAAAATTTTGAAGATTGGAAAGCAGATATTATTGTAGTAGAAAATAATCAATATCAAGAAGCTTTAATTCAATGGTTAAATGAGTTCAATAGAGAATTACCAGTTCAGGCTCATTTTACTACAAGTGCAAAACATGATCCAGAAATAGGATTACCTTCTATGGCACTTGAATTTGAAAGAAAGAAATGGATTATTCCAATGGGAAAGCTTCCACATGATGTTGATTGCAAGTGTGGAAAATGCAAATGGATAGAAGAATTAACAATGTATCCATTTGGAGAAACTTCAGATATTGTTATGGCATCATATTTTGCAAGAGAATATTGGAGAAAACATATAGTCTCAAAGGAAGATGTCAAAGTAGATACTCTTTAGATTTTCTCTTTTCATACTTTGATAAGAATTTCTAAAATTATGCTTTCTTTTGAAAGGATATCAAATGAAACAATTTCCAGATAATAAGGCAGATCAAAATAACAATAATCAAAATAGTGAAATTCAAGTTCCTGAAGTTCCAAAAGTTGATAATAAAGTTAGAGTTGAAGGAATAGATACAAGATTTATAACTCAATTTCAAACTTTTACTCCATATAGAAGATATTCAAGAGTTAGTGATCAATTATTAAGATACCTTTATTTAAGAACTTCAAGATTAAGAGAATGTGTTGATGGAATTGCAGGAGAAGTCTCTTCAAGACTTCCAGTTTTAGTTCCAATTCCAAAGAAACTTTCTCAAGAAATCTACATTGCTTTAGAGAAATTTGCTGAAAAATTTTTTGGAAAACTAAATAGAAAGAAAGATACAATTCAAACTCTTATTTCTAAAGTTGTCAGAGATTTATTGGTTCATGATAGATTCTTCATTGAGAAAGTAAGAAATAAGAAAGGAGAACTGGTTGAACTCTATGTTAGAGATCCAATGTATATGATAATTGATAAAGATGATTCAGGAATTATAGAAAGATTTAGACAAGTTATACAGGATAAAACAGTAGAATTTTCTCCAGATGATATTATTTATGGAGTTTTACATCCTTGCTCTTATGATGATTATGGTTTGCCAATTATTGAAGGAATTCTTGATGAAGTTGCTTCATTAATTCTTTCAACAAGAACAATAGCGAACTATATTTTTGATGACAGCATTCCACCAGGAATTTTAGTCTTAGGAGAAATTGGTGAAGCTGCTTTTCAAAGACTAAAAGAAGAATTTAAAAATCCAGAATTAAGGAATCGTATAAAAGTAATCAGAAATATAGATCCCAAAAATGTAGATTGGATTAGGCTTGATAGGTCAATTTCTTCAGAAAATAAACTTGATTTCTTACTTGAAAGGATAGATACAATTATTCTAAAGGCATTCCAAATTCCAACAGAAAGAGAAATTTCTTCTCGTGGTGGTTCTGAGATGGCTTACAAAATTTCTCAATCAAAGCTAATAGAACCTATTGTTAAGTTAATAGAAAAGTTATTTACGGAAGAAATCTTCTGGAAAGAATTCAATCTTCCAGTTGAATTCAGACTTTTAAAGAGAACTGATGTTAGTGGAGATGAATTCTATGATAAAAGTAGAAGTTTATCTTTACTTGTTAATAGTGGAATTTTGACTGCAAATGAAGCAAGAATGATATTAGGAAGCAAACCTATTGCTGGTGGAGATATTAGAATTGGTAAGCTTGGTAATGAGTATATCTATTATGATGATACTGGAATGCCAAGAAGAATTCCTGACTTTCTTTCTTAAGATTTAAATAATAGTAGAAAAGATAAGAATTTCAAAAATAGAAAGGAGATAATTATGGAAAAGAATGAAAGTAAAATGCAAGATAAACTTTATTTTGAGCTTGCTACCAAATCCTTTTATGAAAGTAAAGAAGCTAAAGGAGATACTGAAGAAAAGAATTGGTATGTTGAAGCTCTTGTTGCAACAACTGATAGAGATGTTGTTGATGATATAATTACTCCAGAAGCATTAAAGAATGCTGCTAAAGTCTTAAAAGAACAATATCGAACAGTTCTCTATAACCATCAAGCAAACAGACCAATTGGAAAAGTTATAGATGCAAAGGTAAAAGATTTAGGAAATGGAAGAAAAGGTTTATGGGTAAAGATAATGATTTCTAAGACTGAAGAAGAAATCTGGCAAAAGATAAAAGAAGGAGTTCTTTCAAAATTCTCTTTCTGGGCAAAGGTAGAAAGAAAACCAGTTTATAGAGAAACTGAAGATGGCAAAGAAGTTATAGATCATTACTTGATAACTGATATGTATCCATTTGAGTGTTCTCTTGTTTCAGTTCCAGCAAATCCAAATGCAGTAGCATTAGATTATTACATTGCTAAACATTTAAAGGAAGGAGGTATAGATATGCGAGAACAAAAAGAAATTCAAGTAACTCCAGAAAAAATAGAAGAAAAAGTAGAGCAAAATACAGAGAAAGTAGAAGAAACAAAGGATGAAGTTAAGAAAGAAGAAACTTTAGAAACTGGGCAATTTACAGATGAAGATTTAACCGAAGAAGAGCAAGTAGATGAAACAGTAGAGAAACAAGATAAGAAACCTAAAATCAGAATTAATAAAACAGATGTTGATTATACACCTTGGTCAAAGGTAAACAAAATTAGAATTAGAAATATTCTTTATCAATCTGGAAATAAGACTGCTATTAATGAAATGTATGGAGTTGTTAGAAGTTATGAAAGAATGACTGATTGGGGCTATCCTCATCATATTTTGAAACAAGTTGCTGAAAACACTTATGAAATGATTTTATCATATACAGGACTTATGGCAGCCTATAAAGCAATGAGAGGAGCAAGAGGTGGTGGAAGAAATCTTACAGATGAAGAAAGAAGAAAATTAAAATCTCATTTAAGAAAACATTTTAGGTATCTCATTCAAATTGGAGAATATGAAGAAATGCCAGAAGGCTTGAAAGCTTTGGCTTACTTAGTCAATTTAAGCTTTGCTTTAGAAGATGGAGAAATAGAAATTGTAAATAAAGAAGTTGATAAGAATTTCAAAAATAGCATTGATTGTTTGATTGAGGAGCAAATGAAAGACCTTGAGAAAGAATTGGGATTAGAAGAAACTTTAGAGAAAGAGCCTGAAGCTATTGAAGTTGATGAGAATTCTTTCTTTGAGCAATTGAGAAAGGTTATTAGAGAAGAATTAGAAAACTTTATGAAAAAAGAATCTAAACTTGAAGAAAATAAAGAAGAAGAAACAACAGAAACTAAGGAATTAGAAAAGGAGAAAGAAGAAATGAAAGAAAATAAAGTTGAAGAAAAACTTCTGAAAATAATTGAAGATTTAAGTAAAGAAATAAATCTCTTGAAGAAAGAGATAGAGTTATTGAAATCTCAACCTGAAGTAAGAGGAATTGATTCTCAAAGAGAGCAAGAAGAAGATATTGATGTTTCTGAATTCATTAAATCCGAAGAGTTTGAGAAATTGCCTTTAGATAAACAATTAGAAATATTGAAGATTTTAATGAGCAATGCTCCTGTTGAAGTAAAAGAGAAAGAATTAAAGAAACTATTAAAAGAAATAAAGAAGAAAAATTAAAAATATTTTGTAAGGAGGTAGAAAGAAATGGATGCACAAACAAAAGAACTATTAGAAAAAGCTTTAAGTGGTTCTGATATTACAGGAAAATTAGTTCAAGAAGTTGTTGATAAAGTTATAGCTCATATTTTCTTTTCTGAAAATCCATTAAGACAAAACATTCCTGTAAAGAAAGGTTATGGTACTTCTTATGAGTTCAATAGGAGAACTTCTTCAAGCACTGCTGGAGAAGCTATTGCTGATACTGGCAGTTTTACTCCAGCAGAAGGAAGCTATACCAGAGTATCTTTACCTTATAAGATTTACGGAACATCTGTAGAAGTAACAAGATTTGCTCAAGTTGCTGGAAGAAATTATATTGATATTTTACAAACTGAATTAGAAGCCAAAATTAATGAGTTTAAAGAGTGGGAACAAAGAGCTATTATTTGGGGTAATTATACAGGTGGTGGAGCAGATGAATATTCAGGAAGTAATTTTGCTAATGGATTAATTAAGCAAATTGTTGATGGTGGCGGAAATGTAGTATTACTTGGCTCTGATGATACAGGTGGAGATTTAACTCTTGCAAAGCTTGATGAAGCTATTGATAAATGTTATGCAAATCCTAATATGATTATTTGTTCAAGAACTGGAAGAAGAATTATTCAAGGCTTATTACAAGCTCAACAAAGATTTGTAAATACTGTTGAGATTAGAGGTGGATTTAGAGTAATGGAATATGCTGGAATTCCTGTATTAACTTCTACAGCTATTTTTGACACTCTTGTTTATGATTATGATGGAGGTGGAGCAAGTAAATATGTAAGTGCTTTAACAGGCGGTTCTACTACTTGTATTTTAATCTTAAATCTTGGAGATGCTTTTATTGCTGAACTTGAAAGCTTGACTTCTAAAGAAGTGCCTGTTTCTTCTTCTCAATATACAAGATATGAAGTTTGGGAATATATTACTCCAGTAGTAAGAAATCCAAAGAACCATTGTGTAATATTTGGAATTAAAGTTTCTTCATAATAGATTAATTGAGTAAGGGAGCAGCTCATACCCTTTTGCCTGCTCCCTTTTTATTTTATTAGAATGAAATGAAGTAGGAGGAAATAAAGATGGCAAATAGACCAAATTATCCTGATTTAATTGCTTTGGAAAAAGTAACGGGTTCTTATACAGTTTCTAATGTTGGTGCTGGAAGCTCAGAAGATGCTACTATAACTTTAGATAGTAAATACTTTATTGTAGGAGTTCCAAAAGTTTCTACTTCTACTACTGATTGTAGTGTAATTCTCATTAATGGTGGAAAGAATAGTTTTACTGTAAGAGCTTCCAATAATGGGTCTTCTGCAACTGATATTGTAGTAGATTATGAAGTTTATGCAATAAAATAATATAAAAGTTAGAGAGGTATGAGATGCCCTACAAGCTCAGATATGTAGGAAGTGATAAATATCCTGACTATTTTGTCATTCCAACTTATTATGAAAATGTTAAAGTAATCAATGGAATTGCTGAAGTTGAAAGAGAAGTAACAAAAGATAGATTACTCAAAGAAGGTTTTGTTTTGATAGAAGAAAAGAAAGAGGTTATTAATTTAGAAGAAGATAATCCAGAAATTAAAAAGACAAGAAAAACAAGAAAAAAACAAACTTAATGATTGTGAATAGTGGCTATCAAATTAACAGCAGGCTATCCATCAAAGATAATTTTTAAATTTTATGATGAAAATGGTAATCTTTTAACTGATTTATCTAATACTTCTGCTACTCTTTACTCAAGTCTAACTGGAGAAGCTATAGAAGAAAATCTTTCATTAAATTATGATTCTGATAATCAATATTATTATCTAATTTATACTCCATCTTCAGATTTATCTGGAACTTATTACTTTATTGCAACTGGGGATGATAGTGAAGGAATAAGAAGAACTTCTACAGTATTTATTGATATTTTACCAGAAACTTCAAATCTCTTATTGGTTGATTTTGATAAAGTAACTAAATTTATTAATGATATAAATATAGATTATAGTGTATTACCTTCACTCATTTTAGTAGCAACTGAATGGGTTCAGGATAAAATAGGAAAAATAGTTCTTCCTAAAACTTTTGAAGAAGAAGTCAAAGTTTTTAACAAAAAAGTTTATTTAAGCAAGTTTCCAATTTTGCAAGTGAATTCTATAACTGATAAGAATGGAAATGAAATTACAAACTATTCTATTTACAATAGTGAATTAGGAATATTAAAAGTTGATATAAGAAGTGCAGCAGAAATCAGAGTTAAAACTGAAACTTTATTGATTGTCAACTATACTGCTGGATATAATCCTATTCCTGAAACCATTTATACTGCAATTGCTATGATTGTTGGTTATTTATATGATAGAGCCAAGTATATGAACTTTGATAGAATTAGAATGCTTGGAATTGATGGAATTCTGTCAAAAGATGTATTGGATAGGGTAAAAGAAATATTAATGCCTTACATTAAAGTTGTCTAAAAATGTTTCAAAAACTCTTAAAGCAAAACATTACCATAAAGAAGATTGAGCAATATACAAATGAATATGGAGAAGAAGAGAATATTGAAAGAGATATTGAAACAGTTGCTTTTATTAATGCGAGAAGGAGCAGAATTGTTTCAGAAAAATACGGAATAATTGAAACAATAGTTTATGAAGCAATGATTTTGCCAGATGTAGATATTTCTAAAGAAGATAAAGTTGTATGGAATAATGAGTATTATGAAATAAGAGAAATATTACCAGTTTATGATATTTATGGAAGAAAAATATTTACTCAACTTCGTCTTCTGAAAAAGGAATAGAAAAATGCAAATGAAAATTAAAACTACAATTACTTATAGTGATATAGAAAAAGCTCTATTAACTTCTTTCAGAGAAGCATTAGAAAAAACTGCTGAATTTTTAGAACAATGTTTCAGAGAAAGATTACAAGTGAGATATTATTCTTTGAAAGAATTGAAAAAAATGGGACATCCCTATGCAAGAAGACATTATAGCTTTGAAGGAATTGGTTCTGCTAATTTAGAAAGATATGCTCTTTCTTTAAAATTTAGGAAAGGATTTAGAAATGTTCGTTTGGATATTATCAATAGACAATCTGGAGAATTGGAAGATAGTTTAAAGAGTGAAGTTCATTTTTCTCCTACTGGAATGTCCAGAGCAAGAGTTTATATAGATACTACTAAAGTTCCTTATGCCCCTTTTGTATTTTGGGGAACTTCAAAGATGATCCCAAGACCAATTCATTTGCTTGTTAAAGCTGAAAGTGAAAAAGATGCTATTGCAACCTTCAGAAGAGTTTTTGCTTACAAATTTTACTTAAGAGCAAGAAGATTAAGAAGGAAAATAGTTCAACAATCAAGAAGATAAAAAATGCCAAATTTAGCAGATGTAACAGCAGCAATAATATCTGATCTGAATTCTATTCCTGATATTAGCTCTTCTTTTGTAGAGATTTTTAGTCCACCAAGAAGGGAATTTGAATATCCTTCTCTGATGATTGATTTAGTGAGAATGGAAGGAACTGAATATTATGGTTTTTATGATATGTCTTTTCTTTTTACTATCTTTGTGAGAAACAAGAGAAGTGATGGCTTAAGACTATTAGACATTTTGATAAAGAATTTCAATAGATATGGGAGTAAAAGCGAACTTTATAATCTTTCTTATGTAGCAGAATACAATGGTGGATATAATGATTTTTTTGATTTGGATAGTGGAATAATAGGAATAACTACTTTGTGGAGAGTGAGAGTAATCTTTCTGTAATGTTTGAGAATTAAGAATAAGAAATAAAGATAAGAATTTCTAAAATGCAAAATAGACCAATTTCTTTGAAAGAAGTTAGATGTATGGATTGCAATAACTTATTAGCTTACATTTCTGAAGAAGAAAGTTGCATAAGAATAAAGTATAAAGATTTATTTGTTAAGTGCTTTGGTAAAGTTGAAATAATTTGCAGAAGATGTGGAAAACTAAATACTATAAGTTTGAATAAAATTAGATTTTAAAATATGAAGTAAGGAGGTAGAAGAAAATGGCTAATGTTCCACAATATGATACCAAAAACTTTAGCTTTGGACCTGGAATTCTTTATATGTCTGCTTATGATACTACAAACGATAAACCTACTTATCCTGATACTGACATAGGAGCAGTAAGAGCAGGAGCAACTTTAAGAATTGCAAGAGAAATTCTGGATGTTGTTCAAGGTTCTCCAGATTTGATTGTTAAATCATTTGTAAGAAGTGAAACAGTAGAATTTACTGTTACTTCTATTGAATGGAAGTTAGATAATCTTTATAAAGCATTAGGTGGTGGAGAGTTATTAACTTCAGAGAATAAGTTAAGATTTGGTGGAGATATGGATTTGGATTTATATACTTTGAGATTTGTTCATACTACTCCAACTGGAGACACTTGGGTAATTAAAATTTGGAAAGCTAATCCAACTGGAGAATTAGAGATCAATTTTGCAAATGATGATGTCCATCAATTTGCATTGAACTTTAGAGGATTGAAATCTTTCTATGGATTTACTGATGTAGATGCTCCTGAAAGTATTGGAACTGGAGATGGAACTCAAACAACTTTTAGTGGAACATTGAGCAATGGTCCTATTGTCCCTAAAACAGTGGTTATTACTGCTGGAGATGTAACAGGAACAGATGATGGTGAAGGAAATATAACAGGAGATGGAATTACTTCTGGAACAATTGATTATAGCACAAGAGAAGTTTCAGTGACTTTTGAAACAGCTCCTGCAAGTGGAGTTTCTATTGATGTAGATTATGATTACTATGTGCAATTATCTCAAACTGCTTCTATAGTTGAAATTGAAAAGATACCTGCTTCTTAATAATAAATAGTTAAATATATAAATAGATAAGAAGTAAACTCCTATAGAGGAGGTAAACTTCAATGCAAGAACAGGATAAAACTAAAGAAATTCAAAAAGAAATTTCTGCTTTTATTAAAGAACCAATCAAGATTAATCTTTCTAATGGTAAAACTTTAGAAATCAAACCTTCATCTTGGAAGAAAGAATTACAGCTTATCAAGCTTCTTGGTAAATTTGTTGAAGAAGGAATTGGAACTGGATTAATTCCTACTGAAAGTATGTCTTTTCTTGATACAGGAAAGTTAATTGGAAATATTTTGCAGAAAAGCCCAGATGTTATTACTGAAATGGTAATGATAATTACCGATAAAGATAGAAACTTTGTGGAAAATGAATTAGTTCTTGAAGATATAGTGGAGATAGTTAGCCCTTTTTTAGAAAGTATGTTGATAAGATTAAAGAAAGTAGTTTCAGAGAAGATAATGCCAGTCATTCAACAAGTAAAGAAAGAAATGAAATAGAAGTAAAAAGACCTATTGCAGAAGTAATTGATATTTTGGCAATGGAGTATGGTTGGACAGTAGATTATATTTTAGAACTTCCTTCAGAGGTAATAAATTATTTGTTAGAAGCAATACTTATAAGAAGGAAAAGAGAAGCAGAAGCAATAAGCGGAAAAGAATTTAAGAAAAAAGAAAAAGTTTATGAAGTTGGAAAAGATCCAACTGCTGAATTTATGTTATTAGGAATGAAAATTCTAAAACCTAAAAAGAAAGTAAAGAAAGGAAAGTAAAAAATGCCTAATGGAGCTTTTGGATTAGGTAGTGGTGCTGGACAAATAGATATTCAATTTGTTGTAAGAAATGTTCAAGAAGCAGTCCGTTCACTTCAATCAGTAGAAAGAGAATTAAGAGAATTAGGTAGAGTTACTGGGCTTACTGGAGAAAGCTTTCTTGGATTAGAAAAAGGGTTTAAAAGATTTAGGGTTGAAGCTGAAAACTTTGCAAAACTATTAAGAGCAGAATTTAGATGGATTTTAGGATTTGAAATCATTAGAGGTCTTGAAAATATAGTTAGAACAAGCATAGGAGCATTACTTGATTATGACCAAGCATTAGCTAAAGTAAGAGCTGCAACTTTAGCTTCAGAAGAAGAAATGAAAGTTCTTGGTGAAGCAATATTGGATGTTGCCAAATCAAGTGTTTTTTCTTTCTATAGTATAGGAGAAGCAGCAGCAGTTATTGCAAGAGCAGGATTGACTGCGAGAGAAACTGCTTATCTATTGAAGGCTGCAAGTGATTTAGCAATGGCAAGTGGAGAAGATTTAGCTAAAACTGCTTCTTTCTTAGTTTCTGTAATGAAAGGATATGGAATAGAAGCAAAGAAAATGTATGAAGTTGCTGACTTAATGGCAGTAGGGTTAAATAAGTCTAAATTAGCTTTGAAAGATATGATTATTGCTTGGCAATATGTAGCTCCAGTTGCAAGACAAACTGGAGAGAGAATAAGAGATTTAATTGCTTATATGATGGTTTTATCAGATAAAGGGTTAGAAGCAAGCAAAATTGGAACTTCTTTAAGACAAGTTTACACTTACTTACTTGCTCCAACTGGTAAAATGAGAAGAATGTTTGAAGCATTAGGTATTACTTTTGATGATTTGAATTTAAAACAGAAAGCTTTAGTGGATGTTTTAGAAGATTTAAGAAAGAAAGGATTTGGAGCAATTGAAGCCTATCAGGCATTAGGGATTCGTGGAGCAACTGCATTTGCTTATCTATTACAAAGTATAGAAGATGTAAGGAGAGCTCAAAAAGAATTAACAGATGTTGGTGCATTACAAAAGATGTCAAGAGCAATTAAAGAATCTGTAATTAATCAATTTGCAATATTGAGAAATGAAATTAAAGCAACTGTAGCTGAAGCAAGAGATGTATTAGCCCCTACTTTAATTGCTGTTGCAAGAAGTTTGACCTATTCTTTTAGAGGATTAGTAGAAGTAATGCAAAGTTCTTTTGGAGCTCCAGCTTTAACTACAGCAGGAATAATGTCTGCTGCTATTGCTTTAAAAGGTTTCAATAGGGATATACTGATAATAATTGGAACGATAGGAACAGCCGCAAGTGCTCTACAGTGGCTTGCAGATCGTTTTGGATTCTTAAAAATAAATATTATATCATCTACAGATGCTGTCTATGCTTTTATGGCAGCTTTAAGTCTTCTTGCTAAACATCCTTTACTTAGATGGATAGGGGTTGCTTTAACTGTTTTTGGCTGGGCAACAAATAAAGTAATGGAATATAAAAGAAGTATGGAAGAACTTTTTTCCAAAGAAGAAGAAAGGAGAATTATAAGATTTGGAGAAACTCTTTCAAGGATATTGGCAATTAAAACTACAAAAGATGTCAAATTTGCTGAAGATGCTTTAATAGATTTTAAGAATAATGTAGGAAAAGTTTTTGATTTAACTCTTTATCCTCATTTAAAAGAATTTAAGAGATTAATTAACATATACTTAACAGCTCCTACTGAAAAATCTGCTGAAGATTTATTGAAATTTATACAAGAAAATGGAAAAGGGATGCTTGAATCTTATAGGAGAATTCTGTTACAAATGAAGAAAGAAAGAGAAAAATATTTAGAGGAATGGTGGAGAGAGTATGAAACTATGCCTATTAAACCTTCAGAAAAACTTAGAAGAAAAGCTGAAGCAGAATTACAAGCAATCAATAATATTTTAGATGCTTTAGACAAATACTTGCAATTGAGAAAAGAAGCTATGGAAGTTCCTGAAGAAGTAATTGGATATGAAACACAAAGAATTAAGACTGTAGGAGAATTATTAAAAGCATTAAGAGAAAGTGCTGCTGAAACTTTAGCTTTAAGCGAAAGAACTTTACCTGCTATTTCTCAAAATATCAGAAGAACAGAAGAAGATATATTTACTACTATAGTTTCTTTCTTAGAAGCTCATTCTTCAGCTTATGAAAAAGTTGGTAAGGATATTGATGAAATCTTAAAGAGAATTAAAACTTTGAAAGATTTATCAAAGATTTCTATTTTACCTCTTGAAGAGACTGAAAAATTAAGGTTAATAGAACAGTTAGAACCATTAATTGAACAGAGACAAAGATTATTAAGATTATATGAAGAAACTAAAAAAAGATTAGATGAATTGAAACTGAGTTATCAGGAGATGATAAGAGTTCCTATTACTAATGTTGAACAGTTAAGAAGAATTTGGCAAACAATTACTCAAATGGAAGAAATTTCTGGAGAAATTTTGATAGAAAATAGAACAAAATTTCAACAATTAGTAAGAGAATTTATTCAAGATAATAATCTTACTTTAAGCCAAATTCAGAGATTAATTACATTTTTAGCAAGAATTGGGATGGATACTTCCAGATATTATGATGCAATAAGAGAAAGTTTTGTTAGATATATAAGAGAAGGAATTACAACTATTGGAGATATTTTACTTTTGTTAGAAGATATGCAAAGAAGTAAACCATTAATAGACATTCTATTTCCAGATAAAGGAAGATTATTTGATTTTATTATAACAAGGTTTAGAGAATTTTGGGCTGAAGGTAGAGTTGGAACAAGACAATTGCAAGATTTAATGGAAAGATTGAAAAGAGCTTTCCCAACTGAAGAAAGCGAAAAGTTCATAAATATATTGAAAGAAACTCCTGCAATTAATTTTGATGTCGCTATAAGAAACACTCAAATATTAGAAAGAGCATTGAAAGATACTTCTATTTCTGGAGAGTATCTTGCTAATAGTTTTGAAAAAGCAGTAGAAACTTCTAAAGGTTTCAGAGATATGAGTAATTTAATAAGACTTGTTAACGAAAATCTTACAGAATTGAATGAAAGAGGTCTTTCCACTATTGATATATTCACAAAATTACTTGAGAGAATAAGAGAATTAAGAGAAGAAGGTAGAATTACTGCAAGAGAACATGTAAGATTGTTAGAACAAGCTTTACTAATGTTGCCAACTGAAGAAAGTTATGAATATTACTTAAGATTCTTGCAAGAAAGAGGAAGAGCATTAATCCAAGCAAGACAATATCTTCTGAGACAAGCCGTTTTTGGAATAAAAAAAGAAGAAAGAGAACAAGCTGCAAGAGATTTTGAAGAAATAAAAAGAACTTCAGATGAAATGATACAATCTCTTGTAAGAGCAGCAGAAGAAGGAAAGATTTATTGGAAAGATTTATTTGAAGTATTAAGAAGATTAGGTCCTGAAGGAAATAGAATAATTGAGCAAATTACTCAACAAACTCCTAAAATTCAAATGTTGGCAATGGTATTAAGAGATGCTTTTGATGAAGCAATAGAAGATACTATTTCTCATCTTGAATTAATGCATAATGCATTTGTCAATATGATAGACAGAATGAAGAATTATTTTGCTGATACATTTGTAGCAATAATGAAAGGAGAAATTGAAGATTTGGATGATTTATGGAGAAGTTTTATAACTGATGTTGTTACTATGTGGCAAGAAGCTTTAGCTAAAATGTTAGTATATAAAATAGCAACTTGGTTAGCTCCACAAGGATTTGGGGCTTTTGTTGGACAACTATTTGGAATTGCGGCAGCTAAAGGTGGAATATTACCAGGAAACTTTATTCCTTTAAAACAATTTGCTTATGGTGGAATTGTAGAAAAACCAACATTAGGATTAATAGGAGAAGGAAAACCAGAAGCAGTAGTTCCACTACCAAATGGAAAAGCAATTCCAGTTGAAATAATAGGACAAGAAAAGATGACTTCTCAACCAATACAAATAGTAAATGTTCTTGATCCAAAATTAGTAGGAGAATATTTAGCAACTCCAGTGGGACAAAAAATGGTATTGAATGTAATATCAAATCAAGCAAGTAAAGTTAGAAAGATTTTGTTAAGTAGATAAAGGAGTAAGAGATGGCTTACCTATCAAAAACAGCTTGCAATGATATTTATGAAACTTGGACAAAAATAATTAGGTATATTTGTGGAGATAGTGCTACTGCAGGAAAAGACTGGCAAATAAAAAGATATACTATTAATGAAGATGATCCACATAATGTTCAATATAAAAACTATAGTGGAACTTTAACAAATGTTACTTTGGATACTCCAATTGAACTACCAACTATTAGTGTAGAAGAAGAAACTTTCACTTATGCTGGAAGTGATTTGGCAGAAGGAACAGATTATACGATAGATAGACCTTTAGGTAAAGTAACATTTTTATCAGGTGGGAGTGTTCCAGATGGAGCAGATGTAGATTATTCTTATAAGTTTAAGAGAGCTGAATATGTCTTGTATAATACTGACGGTTCGGAAGAAGTAGTAATAAAAATGAAATTTCAAATTTGGGAACAAGAAACAGAAGCTCATATAAGGTTAGGAGCTGCTTATTCTATTGATGATAGTGGAAATTTAACCTTAGAAAATGATACTAACTTTGCTATTTCATTCTGGAATAATCCTAATAATTTATGGATATTTTCTAACCAAAGAAGAGTTATTATTGTAGTTGAAAGTGAAGGATTTTATAGTATTGGATATGCAGGATTGACTTTAAGATTATGCTTGCCAGATGAATATAAGTATCCTTTAGTTTTGACAGGTTCTCATAGATGTAAATATGATTATAGTGAAGCTTGGTGGCATGATGAACAAGATAAAGCATATTTTCCATTGCATAGAGGTTATGCTTATTTTGATGATACTGCTACTTGGCATGTAATAGATGAATATGCTTGTTATTATGTTCAACCTTATGTTCAATTGAAAATAGATAATTCAATTCAGATTAATTATCCTTCTGGATTTCCTAAATTTTTCTATCCAATTATTATTGCTCCATCTTGGGATTATTTGGTAGGAGCTTATCAGGGAATTTATTATGTTCCTGCAAGTGATTTTACAAGTGAAACAACTATTACTGATACTGAAGGACATAGTTATATAGTATTTCCAAGTGTTTATAGAAATGACCACAGATTTTGGCATGCAATTTTGGAAGAATAAAGAGAAGGAGTTGAGTTATGAGTATGGTTTTTAATTATTACGCTTTTGGAACAAGTGATATGGATGATATTTTATATAATTTAAAAGATAAGTTATCTGAAAATGGATGGACAATAGATTATGATAAAATCTCTACTGAAGGAAAGTTAGCTTTTCATGTAACTGATACCCAATGCTATTATACAATAAGAAAGAATCCAAATTATCAAAATTTGGATAATTATGATAGTCATTATCACCCTTATGAAATAGATGGTAATACTGGAGTTGATACTGGAAATTGGTATTCTCCTACTTATTGCAAAGTATCAGGCAGTAGTGCTTCTTATTTTGTTATTACTAATAGTTATTGCTTGGTTAATAGTAAGTTTTGTATTTTGATTTTAGAAGGTTATACTTATACTCAATCAGATTATCCTTATCTTATGTATTATATGTTTGGACAATTGGAAATTCCGAATGAGAGTCAACAAGGAAACTTTCTGTGGATAACTCCAGCTTATGCTTATAAAGACTTTAGTGATTACTTTGGATGTAATCCAGCTAATCAAATAGGAGTATATTACAAAGATACTTTTTGTAAACCCCATACTATTGAAACTTATAGTAAAGGCTTTCTTTTCTATGGGTTATGTTATGATTGTGTAAGTCGTTATGAAAAAGATTTCCCTGCTTCAATTCAAAGGTCTTATTACGGCTACTTGTTTAACAATAGTAACAATTGGATAGACCCTCCTTCAGGTTGCAACTATCTACCTTTTTTAGGAATTCAACCTTATCAATTTGGTAGGTTATATTTAAGAACTTTAATTGTTTACCATAAATACGAACAAGATAGTGTTACTTATATTCATCCAATTGCAGAAACCCCTTTTTATCTTTGCAAGTATAAAGGAATTGAATGGTATAATAAAACTATAACTTATAATACAAGAAAGTTTAAAGTTTATCCTTTAGCTGGAAAAGGAATTAACTATGCAAGCGAATTTGGCATAGCATTTGAAGTAGGAAACTTGTAAAAATGTTAGCATATTCTTACTTATTTACAGATACAGTTTGGACTGGACAAACTGCTACTACTTATAGTGATTATAATGAGTTTAATGAATATACAACTGTTAATTATGATTTTGCTCCATTAACTAAAAGTTTGAGCGGAATTTACTATGCTTTTAATTCTTTAGATTTAAATCTTTTCTATAATCAAATCTGGATTCATCCAAATTATATTGATTGTAAAATGATTACAAGAGACTTAACTTATAGTGTAATGTTCTGGAATACTTATTTCTTTAGAACTGTTACAGTTAAAGATATTACAAATGTTAGCTTGAATAATGTTAACATTGAAGATATAACCAATAAAAGTTATAAACCATTGCATTATGAAAACTTTCTTGTAGAAGTTAAAAGAGAAGGAAGTGCAACTGTTGATGGTTATTTTGATATTGAAACAGATGATACTGGAGATTATTCTCAACTAAAACTTGCAATAAGAGGTTTAAGAATAGTCTTATTACCTCTATACGAATACATTTCTGGGGAGTTATCAATAAGATATGAAATTCCAGTTATTATAGGCAGTAATATGTTTAATGAAGAACAGAGAAAAGTATTAGTAGATAAAGAAAAGAAAAGTTTTACTGGAAGATTTTTTGTTGATAATTTAGGTAAAACTTCATTAATGAATTTATTTGAATTAACTGGTGGAATGGTTGTAGGAATTCCTTACTACATAGAACCTTTAACTCCTGTTGAAGATGATTTGCAATATTTATCTGAATTTCATGTCAATGAAGATTTTACTAACTATAGAGAAATTTTCAAATGCAGATATTTATTCATTTATGATAAAGAACAGCAGAATATTACTGCTGAAGAAATTGTTTCTGTTAATGCTTCAGAAAAGAAAATAACCTTGAATGAACCTATTTCTTTTTCATTTAAGAAAAAATCTACTCTTGTATTTCCTTTAATTTTATGTAAAATAATTTCAATAAATCCAAAGTTTATAAAAGGAAAATATGGAGAAGTAAGTTTAGAACTACAAGAAATTTATGCTAAACTATGATTACTGATATTACAGGATTAGGAACTGAAAACACTATATTAACTCTTATTCCTAATTTTGATGATTATACTGTAGAAATATTGCCACAAGGATTAGTTCTTTCATTTGTAGGAACTCTTGATATTGGTTATCCATTTGAAGATAAAGGAAGAAGAAGAATTTCTTGTAGCTTTACTTTTACTAATAGAAAAGAGTTAAATGACTTTATAGATTTTTGGTATGATAGAAAAGGAGCATTAAAAAGATTTTGGATACCTTGCTGGTTTAATGAATTCAAATTAGTAGAACCAATAGAAAAAAGTTCATCTGAAGCTAAAGTGTATTTAACAAATTTAGCATTAAGAAATGATGAGCATTTAAGAGTATTCTTATTCATTTATAAAGGAGATTTATCTGAAAGTGAATTAATTGTCAGAAAAATAACAGGTATTGTAGTTGATACAGAAAACAAGATTGAAACTTTATATTTTGATAATGTTGTTAATAGAAAGATATATCCACAAGAAGTTACTATATTTGGAAGAGTTTTGCTTGTAAGATTTGGTAAAACTGGAATAGAATTGCAATGTTTCTTTGCAAGAACTAACGAATTACATATAAAAGTTTCCTGTAACTTTTTAGAATTACCTTCAGAATATGAAGAAATAGAAGGAACTTAATTATGGCTTATCAAGATGAAGTAAAACAAACACAACTTTCAGTTTTTGCAGAACTATATGATATTATATTTCCTGATTTTACTCTGTATTTAACCCCATATCCGCAAGAAATTACTTATGCTACAAATACTTATACTCCTTGTGTAATGGAAAGAACTGAAATAACAAAAGAGAAAGGAGAGGAAAAAGTTGTTACTATTTCATTTGCAACAAAGGAAAATGTTACATTTCAATTTCTGAACTATAACATTCCAAGAATAAAAGTTAAGATTACAAGATATTTTATAGAAAAAGATGTTGGAAAGGTAATATTTGTTGGGGAAGGAGAAATTGTTGGAATTAGCAACAGAACTCTAACCTTCAGAGCAGTTGACATATTAAGCTTAAATAAAGCAATAGTTCCACCTTTAGTTTATTCTTCTTATTGCAATAACACTTTATTTGATAGCAGATGTGGATTGAATAGAGGAGAATATAAAGTAGAAACTACTGTAGCTGTTGTAAATAATGGTTCTGCATTACAATCTTCTACTTTTGGAGATTATGAAGAAGATTACTTTACTTATGGTTATGTTGAATATAATAAAGAATATAGAATGATAACAAAACATGATAAAACTAATAATCTGGTATATTTACATGCTCCATTTGACCAAGATGTTGATGGAAAAGTTGTAACAGTTTATCCTGGCTGCGATAAAACTCCTCAAACTTGCAAAAATAGATTTAACAATTTGAAAAACTTTTTAGGTTTTCCATATATACCAAGTAAGAATCCAACCATTTGGGGCATTTAAAGAATGGTTTATTATTTTGAGAGTAAAGAAAATTGGAAAAAGGCGAAAGAAGAACTTCTATCATGGATACGAACTCCTTACAAACATATGGGAACTGTCAAAGGGAGAGGAGTTGATTGTAATATGCTTATAGGCAAAACTTTAGTGAATTTAGGAATATTGAAAGATTTGAATTATGATTATTATCCTAAAGACTGGTGGCTTCATACAGATAAACAGATTATTTTGGATTATGTAGAGAAACATAGAAAGTTATTAAAGAATGGATTTGATTTTCAAGAAATAGATTTCAATAAAGAAAATTTGTTAGAGGGAGACTATTTAGGATTTTCTCTACTAAACAAAAAAGGAATCATAAATCACTCTGGAATTTATTTAGGAAATGATGAATTTATACATTCTACTCCTAAAAGAGGAGTTTGCATAGAAAAGCTAACTAATTATTGGAAAAGGCATTTAAGGTTGGTTATTAGATTGATCAAGAAAGGAAAGTAAAAATGGCTGGCTGGCTTTTAGGAGTATTAATGACTGGAGCTTTAACTTGGTATTTTACTGGTTCTATTCTTGCTGCTATTGTAATGGCAGGATTATCTTATTTAGCTTACCTATACAGACCTAAACCTAAAGGAATGGAGATGAAACCTGCTTCTTTATCTGATTTTTCTATTTCTCAAGCGAATGAAGGACAGCCTATTCCAATTGTTTATGGTAGAGTAAAAATTCCAGGAAATATTATCTATTATGGCGGTTTAGTAACTGAAGAAGAAACAGAAAAAGTAGAAGGTGGAAAGGGTGGGAGCAGTGAAGAAGTTACTGTTGGTTATCACTACTATTTAGATATTTGGCAAGCAATCTGTATGGGAAAGATTGCTTTAGAAAAGATTTTTATTGATAATGATGAAAGCAAAACTATTGGTGAAGAAGAATATCCTTTTACTATTGCAGCAGGAGTTGTTACTGATATTCCAAACAATAAAGTATATGTCTCTTATTTAATATTTAATGATGGAACAACTGAAGACTATCCAACTACTTCAGATAATTCTGATTTACAATATGCAAGCAGACTTCCTGGAGTTGCTCATATCTTTTTCAAGAAAATGCATATAGGATTAAATAGAACTTATGTTCCTACTATATATTTCTGGGTTAGAAGGATATTAGAAACAGGATTACCTTATGAAGATATAGAAGTTGATGGAGTTTATTATGGAAACAATCCAGCAGCAGTAATATATGATTTATTAGTTAATTGGGGAAAATTAGATGTAACCTATATTAATTCTACTTCATTTTCAGAAGCAGCAGAATATTTCTACAATCAAAAAATAGGAATTAATTATGTTATTTCTTCTACAAGAGAGTTAAGAGAAGTTGTTCAGGAAATTTGTGATATGGTAGATGCTCAACTGGAATATGATAATAATGGAAAAATTACAATAAGAGTCTTAAAGAAAGAGGATACTTCAGTTGGAACAATAAAAGATGATTTTATTTCTTTTCAATTTAGTAAACCAAGCTGGAATACTGTTCCTAATGAATTTCAAGCAAACTTTGTTGAAAATGGAGTAATAAGAACTTTAGTAGTAGAAAATCCTGCTGCAAAACTTCTTGCTGGTAAAGATATTCAAAAAACTTATGATTTAACAGCATTTTCTCAAAGAAGTGTTGCTTTGAAGAGACTTTTTGATGTAATGAAAAGAGAAAGTTATCCAAGAATTGCATTAAACATAACTGTTCCATTGAAATATTCCTTTTACAATATTGGGGATGTTATAACAATAGAAAATACTGAAATTGGAATAAAAGGAGATTTTAGAATTGTCAGTATTAGCGAACCAAAGATTGATAGCAATGAAGTTGAAATGACATTATTGCAGCATACAGATGTAATATTTGATGAACATTATCTTGATACTGGCGGAACTCATTGGATTACTCCAACTTATGATTTAACTCCTTTTACAAAAATAAAAATAGTAGAGTTAGAATATACAGAAACTTATAAAACTAATCCAGCTTATTTGATTTGTGTTAGTAAAGAAAAAGGATATGAAACAGGATTTGCTGTTTATGTAAGCACTAATGGAACAGATTATAAATATCAAGGAACTTTTAAGACATTTGCAACAGCAGGAACTATTGTTAATGATTATCCAGATACAACTTATGATATAGACGATGAAGTAGGAGTAATATTTAGACCATATAAAGAATTTAAGACTTACGATAACATTTCAAGAGATAGATTGTTTGTTGAACCAAGAGTTTTGATAATAGATGATGAAATAATGGCATTTCAAAATTATGATCCTTATGGTGATACTGATTACCATATAACTGGAATTGTAAGAGGAATACATTGGTCTGAAAAAGCATATCATAATACTGGAGCTGAAGCTTTCATTGTAGAAATTGCAAATAATGTAATACAATTGGGATATACTTCTACTTTTTATATGAAAATAGTTCCAGTTTTTGCCGATAGGATTGGAAGTTTAGAAGATGCTACTGCAATTGAAATTAATCCTACATTAAAAGCAAGGAAACCTTTAAAACCAGAAAGAATTAAAGCAGTAAGAAATGGAAACACAGTAAAAATAGATGTATTTCCAATAACAAAAGTTTACTTAACTGGAGCAGGAAAAATGAGTGCTGATAGTTATACTGATACATATCCTTTTGAATATGAAGGACAAATTGCAGTAAGTATCGATAGTGGAGATGAAACTTTATATGATACTTGCCATTTTACTATTGATAATCCAAATAGCTTTACTTTATCTGTAAGAACTAAATGGAATGGATATTATTCTGATAGTTTGAGTTTAACTATAGGAACTGCTGATGGAGAATATATTGCAAATTAGAAATAAGAAATTAAAATAAGAATTTAGAAAGGAGGTAATAACAAATGGGCGAAATACTTAGCCCCAGTGGGCTTGAGACCTACGATTATGGAACACCAGGTTGGTCAGATATAGAAAGTTCTAACTTTCAAAAATTAAATAATTATTTAGCAAAATTTGAAGATTTATGGAATTCAACTCCAGATAATTGGAACATTTTAAGATATGATAGTTCTACTTCTAAATGGATAAAAGATACAATAGCAAATTTATCTTCTCAACTTGAAGATTATCTTGCTAAAAAAGACTTAAGTAATGCAAGAATAGCTAAAAAAACAATTACTTCCGATTATACTACTACAGAAAGCGATTGCTATATATTTGCTGATGCTTCTTCTGGAAATATTAGTATAACACTGACTACAATTGAAGGGCAGGAATTAATGATTAAGAAAACTGATAGTTCTTCAAATACTGTTACCATAATTCCTTCTTCTGGAAATATTGAAGGAAATTCTTCTTTAACTTTAAGTTCTCAATATGAATACTATAGGCTTTATTGTGATGGAACTAATTGGTGGAAAGTTTAGAGTATAATAGAAAGATTTTGAAACTTTAAAGAGAGCTTCAGTTATATTTGATAAGAATTTAATAAAGAATGAAAAGGAAAAATAGAAATGCCTTTAACTTTTTATGTAAATCCAAATAAGACTGTAGATATTCTGGCAAAACAAGGAGAAAGTTGGGAATTTGTAATTACTATAACTGATAGTAATGGAAATCCTTTTGACTTAACAGGATATTCTGTGAAAGCATACATAAAATCTACTTATCAAGATGAAAGTCCAGTTGCCACTTTTAACTATCAAATAGAAGATGCTCTAAATGGAAAGATAAAGTTAACATTATCTCCAACTGTAACTTCTCAAATAGAAGCTTATCCTACTTCTGCTGATGGAGTAAGAATATCAAATCTTAAAGCAGGAACTCAAGGAGTTTATGTTTATGATGTAAAAATTTATAATGATACAAAAGCAATTAGAGTATTAGAAGGAAAATTAGTAGTTGATCCACAAGTAAGTGATTAAGATATGAATGTAACAGTAGTTAGTGAAAATGAATTGAATATTGCTTTGTCTGATGAACAACAATTAGATGTTTCTTTAAGTCAAATTGAACCATCTTTATCTGTAGAAGTATGTGGATTAATAACTTCTCTATTTATAGATGGAAGAGTAATTATTCAAAAAGTAGCAGGAGAAACTATAGGTTCACATAAAATAGTAAAATTAGAAGATGATGGTAAAGTTTATTATGCAGACTGTAGAAATTTATCTGATGTTGAAAGAATATTAGGAATGACTTTAAATTCAGCCAATACAAATGGAAGCGTTAATATACTACTTTTTGGGAAATTACAAGATAGTTCTTTCAATTTTGATACTTCTAAGCCTATTTATTTAGGTAAAAATGGAACTATAGTTCAAGATATTGATAGTGAAAGTGTCTTCATTCAAAGATTAGGAAGAGTTCTGAAAAATAATGAAATTTTAATAGATTTGGATGAACCAATAATTTTGTAGGAGGTGAAAAGAAATGGCAGATAAGTATTTACATTTTGATAGAACTACTGGAAGAATTAAAGAAAAAGAAGCAACTGTAACAAGTAGTGGAGCTTCAGATGCAGGTAAAATTGTTGCATTAGGTTCTGATGGAAAACTTGATAGTTCTGTTATGCCAGCTGGATATGGAGAAGCTACAATTAGTTTACCTGCTTATGAAGATTTATCTGCTGGAGATTTTGTGAATATTTTTGATGATGGTGGGACTACAAAGGTTAGAAAAGCGGATGCTTCAGGTAACAAACCTGCTCATGGTTATGTCTTAGATAGTGTAACATCAGGAAATAATGTTACTGTTCATTTTGATGGACATAATACACAGTTGACTGGACTAACTCCAGGGAAATATTATTTCTTGTCTGCAACTACTCCTGGAGGAGTTTCTGATACTCCTCCGAATACTGCTGGGTATATAGCTCAAAGATTAGGAGTTGCTATTTCTGATACTACAATTGATGTGGAAATTGATGACCCAATTGAGTTAGCTTAATAGGGGATTTTGATGGGAAAAAAGAAGTTTAAATTATATGATATAGAGACAGGAAATACACAAGTTGTAGACCCTTTAGTTTCAAGTATTCCTGCTGATATAGCAGGTTATTATTTTGCTATTGCAACTGATGAACCTACAAAAAAGTATGGATTAGTTCCTGATATTGGTATTTTAAAGAGAAGTTCGGAGACAGTTCTTGATACTGGAAATCAAACTACTACTGGGATAAAGGTTACAAGAACTTACAAGATGCCAATTCCTGCTAATATGATGCTTGCTGGAAGAGTATGGTTATTTGGAAGGTCTGTTGCTTATAATCAGACTGCCAATACAGGAGATAAAGCAAGAGTAAATTTAGATTTAAAGAAAAATGGGAATATAATAGATGGAGTTACAAAAGCTACTGGAACTGAAAGAGTTCCCAATGATACGGGCGGAGTAACTTATCCTGAAATTTTAGCTATTGATTTACCTGCAACTGAGTTTGATGCTGGAGATACTTTGGATATTGTTGTGGAATTAGAAATAACTGCTGTTGATGCTACTAATCCTGGAATAACTTTTAAGCTATATTGCGACCCATCAACTCAAGATAATGAATTAGTATTCTATTTGCAGTTGACTTAAGATGAAAGGGTTTGCAGGAAGATTAATAGATTGTAAGGATTACTATTGCAGCATAAGCTCAGAGGCGAAGTGGTTAAATTCTAAAAAGTGGGCTGCTGGGGATTTACTTTTTGACTACAGAAGACAAATTACGGTTACAGAGCAGTCTGGAAGCGGTTTAACTGATTACCAGATTTTGATTGAGCTTGACTCAACTAATTTTGACTTTAGTCATGCAAATGAAGATGGTTCAGATATTAGGTTTCATGATGGAAACAATCTTTTGAATTATTGGATTGAAAAGTGGGATAGTGCAAATCAAGAAGCAAAAATCTGGGTTAAAGTTCCTTCTATTCCTGCCAATTCTTCTACAAGTTTTTATATGTGTTATGGAAATCCTAATGTTGCAAGTGCAAGCAATGGCGAAGATACTTTTGAATTTTTTGATGATTTTGAAGCAGGTATAATAAGAGATGAATGGACTGAACATATGGGGGATTGGGATATTACAACTGAACCAAATGGAAATCATCATCCTTATGTCGTAAATAATTCAAATACTGCTCCAGGTAATCAAATGTATATTAATACAATACAACATAATGGAGGCTATGCAATAGAAGGAATCGTTGAAGCAGTTTCAGTTAAAGATAGTAGGTTAATGTGTTTGTATGCACCAGACTCTAAAAAAATGATAATGGGAAGAATATCTCCAACTCTTGATGAGATTCAAATATATTATTACAGCGGTTCAGATTGGGAAAAATTAGCATCAACTCCTCATACTTATGAAGGAGGAGAAAGAATTAAATTATTTGTTGGTATCGATACTAATGGGAATATTAAAGTAAAAGACTTGATAAATAATATTGTTGCAACTGCTACACTTTCTCCCTTTTCAGGCTATCCTGGTTTAAGTTATCCAGGACTTTACACAGGAGGATTTTGGGATGATATTTTTATAAGAAAATATACCGATCCAGAACCAAGTGTAAGTATAGGAGAAGAAGAAACTCCATAAGGAGGGATAACAAATGACTTTGAAGGAGCTAATTAACAGTTTTAAAGAGAAGAATAAAGATGTTCTAATAGACATTCAAGAAATTCAAGGGATACCACAACCAAGAATTTCTGATTTTGTTAAGAAAGGATATGCAATAATCTATAAAACTCCGAGTGGAGGTATAAATGTAAGAAATGCTTTTGTGTTTGTTAAGAATTTGAATACTACTAATGAAGAAGCTTATTGGGAAAATAATGAACCTGTTATTTCTTACAAGTCTTCTGAATCCATAGAAACTTTTAGAAATAAAGTAGAAAAATTTATAAAAAGTACGATAGAAAAAGAAATAATCTATACTGCAATTATTGAAGATTTAGATGAAAATTTAAAATCTGCTATTATAAAGGCAATCAAAAAAGATAATACAGGAAATTATGTTGAAAAAAGATTGGCTATAAGGTATAATCCTAAAATAGAGAAGATAGAATATGTTGAAATTAGTTAATTTTAAGAAGGAGTAATGAAATGTTAATAACTATTAGAAGGAGTTATTTAGAAATTATTCTTGCAACTGTAGGTATTATAATAGGCTACATATTTGTTTTTGACCAGAAAGAGTTTATTGCAATGCTTGGAAGAAAAGTAGGTTTATGTGGTTTGCTTACTTTTGTCTGGTATGCAATAAGAAGAACAAGAATTGGAATGATTAATTGGAATGAAAAGGAAGAATGGAGAAAGATATATGCTCTTGTTTTGTTAATTGCTTATGCAATTGTGATAGCTTTAGGTTAAAAAATGAAAAATGAGTTATTTATCAAGACTCTTGTTGATATTATATTAATTTTAATTGGACTTGCATTAGCTATCTTTAGTATTCTCACCATAGCTTCAGCAAAAGCAAAAAAAGATAGATGCAGCTTTCTTGTTAAACCTGTAAGAGAGGCTTCAGAAAGATATATCAGTAAAAAGTTTCCTTTCTGGTATAACATAGCAGTAGCAAAGGTTGAAACAAATTGTAAATGGAGAATGTCTGTAGATGGACATGGATCTATAGGTTATTTTCAATTAACTCCTAAATTTTTAGACAAATATTTAAGACCTTTATTTCCTGATTATGATAAGCCTTATAGTAAGCAACATATTGAAGCAGCAGTTTATTACATTGGAATGTTATGGAGAAGTAATCCAGAATGGTTAAAAAAGCTTTGGATTACTTATCAAAGATATAATGGGGGAAATTGGGTAATTATAGAATGTAAAAGAGCAAAAAGTGATAAATGGGAAGATTGTTACAATTGTTGCAGAAGAAAGAAAGTTTGTGTTTGGAAAAAGCATGGGAAATGCATTCAATGGAAAAGTGCTTGCGAAATAAATTATACCTATAGCCAGAAAGTCTATAAATATGGGCAGAAATGGTCTAATCTTTTACGCTCTGAGCAAAGAGTTGAAAGAGAATTAGCCTTTCCTTTTTGGTAAATAAAAATGAATATGAAGATTAAGAATCTAACAGAGTATTCAAGTCTTTTTTGGTATTTTTTGTTTTTAGTTTTCTTTTTTATTTTAGTTGTTAGTTTAATTGATTCTGTTAAAATGAGACTAAAAATTAGGAACATAGAAAGAGAAGTTAATAAAAAAGTTGAAAAAGAGATCAGGTGGTATGAGGAAAATTTGGAAAACTATAAAAAAGAAATGGAAAGATATAAGAGACTTTATCAAAATGCTCAAGAGAAAGTTTTGTATTATGAAAGAGTTTACAAAAGATTACAATTAACCAAAGAAAAAATAGAATTACCTAAAACTTCTAAAGAATTGAGGGAAAGATTTGAAAAATTGGGTTATAAACCTATTAATTAGTATTTTTATTTTATTATTACCTTCTTTAGCTTTCTCTCAAAAACAGAATGAACCTATAATCTGTTTTTCTGAAGAAACTGCAAAAAAAATGGTAGTAGAAATAGAGCAATGCAGAATTACGAATAAACAAGTTGAAGTTCTTATAAAAGAAAACCAAGAATTAAAGAAACAAATTGAATATTTAAAAACTATTGTAGAACTTCAGAAAAAGCAATTACAAATTTCAAAAGAAACTATTGAAAATTTACAAGAAATTATTAACTATCAAAATGAAGCTTATAAGAGACTTTACAAAAAGAGTTTTTATGATAAAATAAAAGAAAATAACTTATTTTTAACTTTAGGAATTTTGATAGGAATAGCAATAACTTTATAACAACAAAAGAAGGAGGTGTTAACTATGACAAATTATGCAGCTCTCATCGTAATTGCTTTACTAATTGTAATAGGTTGTCTTATTTATTTTAAGAATAAAGAAATGAGAGAAAAGGTAGAAGAAACACATGAAAAAATGAAAGAAGAAGTTCAAAAAGTAAAAAAAGAATTAGAAACAAAAACAGAAGAAAAGTTAGAAGAAATAAAAGAAGATGTTAAAAAAGAAACAAAAGATTTAGTAGAAAAAGCTAAAAAAGAAATTAAAGAATTGAAAAAATAAGAATTCAATTACTTTGAAAAATACTTTAAGTTAAAATGTCTTACCTTATTGTAGGTTTAGTTTGTCTAATCATAGGTTACTATTTAGGTCAGTATAAAGCTGAAATTCTTAAAAGAGAAACTTATAAAGCTTGGCTAATTATCAACGACAAAATTGAAAAACTTCAACAAAAATTAGATTAAATAGTGTGGAAACATTTCAAGTATGAAGATTTTGCTTGTCCTTGCTGTGGAAGAAATAATACTCATCCTGAACTAATAAATAGGTTAGACAAAGCTCAAGAATTACTTAAGTTTCCACTTGTTATAAAATTAGGATACATTTGCAAAAGTTATGCTAAGAGATTAAATAGTTTTATTGATCTAAGATTAAAAGGACACTTAGAAGGAAGGGCTTGCAAAATTGTTTGTATTGATAACTTTTCAAGATTTTTAATAATTTCAGCTTTATTAGAAGTAGGATTTGAGCATATAGGAGTCTCAGAAAAATTTATCCATTGTGAAATTTCTAATGAAAGAATTCCTAAATCTTTTTGGATTTTAGATAGATTTTGAAAGTTTCCAAATCAATCTATAAAAATTAATCTTGCAAAATTTCTGAAGTTTTAGTATAGAGAGTAGATAAAAAGATCATCCAATTTGATACTTCTTAAACAAACAAGCTAAATAATAAACTAAAGTAAGAGCTGTTCCTCCCATCTTATCTACATGAAAGTAAGGATTAACTTCACAAACATCTGCTACAGTTACTTTTTTGCTTTGAAAGACATATTTTAAAGCTTGCTTTAACACTTTCATTGAAATTCCACCAGAAGGAATTTCATGCTCTCCTATATCTGTTAAACAATCAATATCAATAGTAACATAAACAGGTTCTTTAACAAATCTAACATAATCTTTGAATTCATCTAAATCAAATTCATCTGTAAAAATTTTGACTTTTAAATCCCTTGCTTCATAAAAAGGTTCTCTTTCAAAACTCCTAATTCCCACCATAACAATATCAATACCTAATTCAGTTCTGATATAATAATTTTGTGAAGTATGTGTATATTTGACCCCTTCCCAATTCTTATGAAAATCTAAATGAGCATCAAAAGAAATAACTGTTTTAGGTCTTAATGCTTTTGCTACTGGATAAGGTATAGAATGATCTCCTCCAATAATCAAAAATTTAGCTTTAGAATTCTTTTTCTTCAATCTAAGCAAAGCTTTTTCTATTAATTTCATATTTCTTTTACTGTCTCCATAACAAACTCTTAAATTTCCTACATCACATACTTTCAAATCACTCAAAGCACAACAATCTAAATCAGGAAAGTAAGGTTCAATATTATACCAAGCTAATCTTGTAATATCAGGACCATATTTTGCACCAGGTCTACAAGTTGGAGTATTTTCTAAAGGAATTCCTAAAAAGATAATTTCAGCTTCTTTTAATTTACAATTCCAATCTGGAATTGTGGTTAATTTAAAGAAAGACATATTTTTGCTTCCTTTTAATTTTTCTTATTATCATATCATAGAATTGAAACTTGTCAAGATTATTCTATTTCATTCAGTTCTTTTTTGATTTGTTCTTTTGCTAAAAATCTTTCTCTTTTACTTGTTTTTCTTTTTATTCTTTTTCTTACTGAGCTATACTTTGCATCATATTTCCAACTTTTCCATTTATTTCTTTTCATTCCTTTTTCTCCTTATCCTAAAAGAAATTCCAAATATTTGACTACCATCATCTTTTTAGCCTATTAGCAAACCAATTGGAATGCTCATAATAACAAATAGCTTTATCAAAAATTTGTTTTTTTCGTTCTAAAAAGATTGATGCTTTATTATATAATATTTTAGCAAGTAAAAAAGCTTTCTTATTAGATGTATGTGCTTCTTTAAAATTTGGGGGATAATTTCGATCATTTCGATAATAAATCTGAATTTTAATATCAGGAATATAACTCATTGCAAAAGTTTTAAACATTTGCAAAATCGGTTCGTATCCATATATTATTATTTGAAATATTCCTGCTTTATATATTTTACCATTTTTCTTTCTCTTATTTAAAGAAAAACAAAAAGTTCCATCACCATCTATAAATCCTCTCCAAAAATGAGGACTATACAATAGTATATCAGGCAAAGTAAAATTATATTTATCATATCCTTTAGCATAAAGAGAATTTATTAGCTGGACAGAATTAATTTTAACCCAACATGCTCTTTTTTGTGAAAATCTATTTTTAGGTTTTTCAAATCTTATCATATCATTTAATTCTGCAAAATTTATAAACTTTTTTAAATGTTCACTATCCTGTTCACTTAAATATAGACGAATAAAATACTTAGAAATATATCCATCAGCATAAATAAATCCTAACCAATATTGTGTCTCAGCATTTGTAAAATCTAAAAATTTTTCAATATTAAAATAATGTTTACGCACTTTTTTTACTCCTTCGAAAACAAAATCCCCAAATTTGGCTACCATCTCCTTTTGGTCTTGCCCCAATATAAAATTCGAACCACTTACATCTAAATGAAAAGAAAGGTAATATCAAGTTCCATTTTCTTTTACTATGCCAAACTTTCCATTCAGAAGGATAATTTCCAGTCCCTATCCAATAATAACAAAAGTTATGCAAAGGATTTCTTATAAAATAATGATAAGGATAAGCAAGCCAACCATATTTCTTAAGATACTTTTCTGAAGGAATTGGATCATCATAGTTACCGAAAGGGTTCTTTTTTGACTTAAAAATCTTATATAACCGTTCTTTCCAATTCATTTTTTATTCTCCTTTCAAAATTTTTAATTTTTCATTCTTTTCTTTCATAATAAGCTTTTGCCAAATTAAAAATTTCCTTTTTTCTTTCTAAATAAACTTTAGCATTTTGATAAATTTTCTTTCCTATTTCATAAGCTTTTTTACCAGAAATAATTCCTTCTAAATAAACACTTCCATTTTTACTTTGTTTTTTATTTCTTATTATCAATTCTTTACCTACCAAAGTTTTAACAAAATTATTAAATGCTAAAATTGTATAATCATCTCCACATAACCCTAAATCTAATCTATACATTTCATAAATTTTGTTCCATTTTGGTCTATAGCGTTTTTCTTTTATGAACATAAACCAACCATCTCCATCTATAACTCCTCTCCAAAAATGAGGACTAACTAATAATTCCTTTGGAATTGTTTTTTTAGAAAACCCTTTTAATTGTAATATTTCTACTAATTTTTTTGAATATAATGATAATCTACATAATTTCCATTCCTTACCAAATGAATACACTTTGTGAATTATTATTCTACCATCATATCCAATAAATTTTTTAAATTTTTCCAAATGTTTTTTATCTTTTATACTTAATGTCAAGCTAATACCATACCAATATCCACCACTTCCTTTATTTTCTAAATGACCATCTGCATAGATAAATCCCAACCAGTATTGAGTTTCTGGAATATTAAAATCCGTTAATTTTTGAATACTTAAATTATGCTGTCTATAACTCCCTTTATTTCTTCTTTCAATCCCATTCTTTTGTAAATAACGATAAACTGTTTGATCAGAAATATTTAATGTTTTACTTATACTGCAAGCACTTTCCCCTCTCATATACCTTTCCAAAATTTGTCTTTCTATATCAGTAGTTACTTTCATTTTATTTTTACCTTCTCTTTTTACTATTCCATATTTTAAGAAATTTATTCACTTCTCATACTCCCTTCCAAAGTATTCCAAACTCTTCTTGAAAATTCCCATTTTCGTCTCCGCTCACCCCAAGCACTAACTGGAGTAAAGAAACCTACTACTCTTGTCAAATGATCTTTTATTTTTGCTCCACAAATATAACATTCATCATATTTTCCTAATAAGTAATGTCCATTTTCACAAATTGAATAAACTGGATTCAATGCAAAATGCTCTATTCCTTTCTCTACACATAATTCAATCAAAAACTTAACTTCTTCTGGCTTCATTTCATGTAATATATTTATATGACTTATTCCGCCCCCAGATAGATACTTAAAATATTTTCCTTCTATTTCTATCTTATCAAGTATTGAGTGTCTTTCATATAAAGGAACAAATTGATTGGAATATAAAACATAAGGAACTTTTTCTTCCCCATAAAAATATTTATCAAGACTTGGAAGTAATCCTGCTGCACTTTCTCCAGGAACTTGCTCTAAATTATATTTTATTTTCCCATTTTTATTAAACTCTGTAATCATATCATCCATTGTTTCTAAAATATCTATTGCAAAGCTACTTCTTAAATCTTCATCTAAAGTTCTTAGTGCTTCATATAATCCAATGAAACCGATTGTAGAATAGAAATGTTTATCCAAATCAAACCAGCCAAGATTGAAAAATCTATAACAACCTTGTTTAATAAAATCTCTTATACACTCTCTAAAACTGTCTAAAATTTTCTTTGCAATATTCATTCTTTCTTTAAGCTTTTGCAAGTAGATGGTTTTATAGTCAATATCAAAATCATTTCCAATTTGCTCTAACACTTCTAAAGCTATTCTATTGAGATTTATAGTAAGAACTCTTGCTGAGCCAACATTAATTCCACCATTGCCGAAACTATCAAATTTTACTGAAGAATAGTCGCTGATTACTCTGCAACACATACTATATTTCCTCGCATCATCAGAAACATAAATGTTCATTTGTCCTTTTGTATTATTTTTAGCAACCAAATCTAAAAATTCTCTATCCAATATTTTTCCAGTCTTTTTATCTTTAATAAAACAACTTGTTAAAACAGGAAATCTATAAGGAGCTTTTGTAATAGGATCACCTTTACATAAAAATTCCATTACAATTTCTTGAATTTCTAAAATTCTCTTAAGAAATAATTCCTTATCTCCTATTTCATTTGTAAAATAGGAATAAACATAAGTCAACAATTCATCTAAGATGTATCTGTCAAAGAAAGATAGATTGGAAAAAGGGCTATTTCCTGAGATAAATATTTTACCCCCCTTTCTATACACTACAATACCTGCATTAGTAGTTGGACACCAAACTTTACCTTTGTAATGAATTTTATATTTTCGGGTAGCTGATTTATTTTTTTGATTATAAACAATTAAATATATAGTTTCTTTCTTATTGTTATTTATTCTCCTAATGGTAATTCTACTTGCCCATCCTGCTCTAACTGCTATATGTTGCAATTTATCTGCTATAATAAAATTATCACATTGTAATCTCATTCTAAAAGTTTTTTCTTTTTTATTTTCTTCTATAGTAGTATATCCATCTAATTTAGCCCAAGTTTTTAAAAATAATCTGCTTTGTTCCTTATTCATCTTTAAAAAAATATCAGGAATATCTCTTTTTGTATTATTTAAAATGGCTAAATATTTAGAAATTTGCCCTTTCGATATTTGATAAATAAAAACTTCATATTTGCCATAATGCTTTTGACAACCAAAAGATTCTTTTCTTTTGTAGATACGATATTTAATACCTAACTTTTCTAATATCTCTTTTAATCTGTCATTACCCCAACGATTAGGAGATTTAGATATAACCAATTTATCTTTATCTATAGAGCCTTCAGTCAAAATAAAAACTAAAAATTCAATTTCTTCATTAGTTAAGTTGATACCTTCATTATTTTCTAAGTCTTCAAAGGCTACTGGAAAGTAAATAGGAGAATTAAAATCAATTATTTCTTCTGAAGGTTGCAAAATATAACCTTCCTCATTATATTTTCTGCGTAAAACTAAATGATTAGGAGTAACTTGTTGAATGTAATTCCTACCTTCATAAATATGCATAGTACCTTCATAATCATAAACATTAACTTTTAAAACTTTCTCTATAGCTAATTTACCATTTTTCCAAACATAAATACCATCTCCCACTTTTAAATCTTTCCAACTCTTAAATCCTTCTGGAGTTAAAACTTCAGTCTCTTCATCTACACATTCAGTTCCATTCCTCATTTCTTTATTAATTGTGTGGACTAAATTCTGGAAATCATCTTCTACTTCTTTTTTGTTTATCTTATGATCTTTTCCATAGTATTTAAGATAAATATAAGTATATAAAACAATCAAGCTTGGAAATGCTATAGCTCCAGCAAATTCACTTGATAATTCAATTATTGCTTCCTTTACTTGATTAATAAAAGTTCTTGGCTTTTTAGGCGGTAGCGAATGTAATTGACCATAAGGCATTCCTTCTAATAACAATTTACTAAAATCAACTCCAAGACAATAAGGCATTATATAAGCTGCTGTATCATGTAAATAAAAAGTTCCATCCAATAACATTTTTGAATATTCTGTAGCTTCATTTATTCCATACATTTCTACCATTTTCTCAAATAAAGTTGAAAATGTTAAATACTTTATAAATGGAGTTATCATTTCAACTTTAAATCTTGCAATACTCTTATTTGTTACATTGCTTGAAGGATTTGCAGAAATATCTTGAATATAATCAACTGTAAAATATTTCTTCTGAAATTTATTGAAATCAAAATTCTTAGGATGTATTTTCCAATATTCTAATACTTTTGGGTGTTCTTTTAAGAAATAAGAATAAACTTTTTTACCAAACAAAGTATTTGAGAAAAACAATTCAATTCCATGCATAACAGCCTCCTTTCTGCAAAATTTCAAAGCTTTATCCTAAAAATAGATATGTTTTATCTTTCCATTCTGAATTCTCTTTAACAAAAACTCTCTGATTTGATGATGCAGGAAACTTTCCAGTTTTTAAATCCTCTCTATATTTTCCATCAATTATTATGTCAACTAAATCTTTCAGTTCCTCTTTCAATTCTTCAAATAAATATCCAGTATAAAGAACTACTTCAATATTCTTAACTTCTTTCTTCAATTCTGAAAAGAGCTTGATGAGAAAATCTGTATAAACAACTGGATCTCCACCTAAAAGAACTATACTGTTTATCTTTCCATTATAACTGTCAAAATAATATTTCAAGACTTCCTTTAATTTAGAAACAGTTATAGTCTCGCATAAGTCTGAATAAGGATTTTGCAATTCTTGAGAATGACATCCTTTGCATTTATGTGGACAACCACAAAAGTATAATACAAATGAAGGTTTTCTAAATGGATGATCATTAAAAGAAAAATGAACTTCTGGAACTATTCTTGCTTCATCTTTTTTCATCATAAACTCCTATCTAATAGATTTTCAAATAACTAAAAAGAGTCTCCAGAGCAAGGGTTGTTAAAAATAATGCTCTGGAGACTTGGGTTGTCTTATTTAATAAAAAGAAAATGTTTGATTGCATTTGGGCTAAAAATTCTTATCTTAACTTTCAATAAACAAAATTTCTCTTTATTATATAGTTTCAATCTTATTCCTTCTTCCACATTTTGTCAATAGTAAAATCAACTGGAATTACTATCTGACAATTAGCAAAAGGAATAGGAAATTCCATTGCCCACCTGACTATTTCACATATTTCATCTACTTTCTCTTTTTTTGCTTCTAATAACAGTTCATCATGTCTTGTTAAAAGAAATTTACAAAAAGGTTTTAATTCTTTTTCTATAAGTTTCCTTTTTAATCTGATAAGGCTTACCATTAGTGCATCTGCTACTGTTGATTGAGGATAAAAATTAACTATTTCCCTAATTTTATGAGAATATTCAGGATTTAATTTTCTTTTTCCTGTAAATTTATCTTCATAAAATTTCCTTACTTTTTGGACTCTTCTCATTCTTCCAAAAACATTTATGAATTTAGCTTCTTTCCCTTCTTCTACTTTATCATATTGAGATATTAAGACATTGATGAAATATCTTACTTCTGGCTTATCCTGAAACCATCTATCTATAAAGTCTTGAGCTTCTTTTACTGAAATATTCAATCTTTGGGCTAATCCATAAGCTGAAGTCAAGTATGCAATAGAGAAATTTATCGATTTTGCTATTGATCTTTCTTCTGTAGTTATATCTTCAAAATCCTTATTGAATATTAGTGATGCTGTTAAAGTATGAAAATCAATTCCACTATTAAATGCTTCTATCATACTTTTGCAATTACTATAACCAGCAAGCATTCTTAAGTCTGCCATAGAATAATCTGCACTTACTATTAACCAACCTTCTTCTGCTTGAACCATATTTCTATATAAGTTATCTCTTGGAATTCCATGAAAAGCTGGATTAGATGTTGATAACCTTCCTGTTTCAGTTCCAGCAATATTAATATTGCAAGATAGTCTGACAATATTTTCAGTTTCTGTTTGTTTTAATCTATAGTTATAATTTTCAAGAAATAAAACATAAGTTGTATAATTTTTTAACAATTTTCTATATTCAAGCAACTTTTGAGCTATTTCTATCCCATTCTCTGCTAATATTTTTAGAGCTTCTTCATCATAAGAAGGATTTCCTTTAGGAGTTTTCTTTGGAGAATCTATTCCTAATTCTTTAAATAACTTAGAAATCTGCTGAGGAGAGTTCCAATTTACCATTTTTCCAGCTAATTTACTTAATTCATTCTGCTTCTCTTTCATTTTATATTGAACTTCTTCTTTTAAGTTCTCTACATAGCTTCTTGAAAAAGGTAACCCATTCTTTTCCATTTCAAAAAGAATTCTATAATGTTCCATTTCTAATTCTTTAAGCTTTTCTACCTGAAAGTAAGTATAGTAAGGAGTTATGTAATGTTTATTTAGCTTTTTGTGTTCTTCTATTAATTTATTGACCTTATTGGATAAACTTTTTTGCCACAAATCTAATTGCTTTATTCTTCTATCTAATTCTTTCCAAAGATAATAATTGGAGCAACAATCATAAGCACAATACTGATACAATTCATTAAAATCAACATAAACATACCACTTTTCTTTTTTTGACATAAAAATCTCTTTCATTTCCTTATAATAATTTGAAAAAGGTGTATAAAGAGTAATTAATGTTTTCAAATCATGTGGTGGAGTTTCCTTTAATAAATGATGATAAACTAATGTATCAGCATAAACTTTATCCATTACATCTATTCCTAAATCTCTTAGCAGAACCAATGCATCAAACTTGAAATTGTGTCCTATTATCTTTAATTTCTCGTAAGAAAATAGTCTTCTTAATTCTTCCATTACTTTTTCCTGAATTCCTTCTATAAAGAAATTAATAATCTGCCTTTTTAATGCTTCATAATGTCTTAAAGGAATAATAAATGCTTTCTTTTCTGATAGAGCTATTCCAATGCAGAATATTTTGTTATTAGGATCATGAACATCTTTACTGAAAGTTTCCAAATCTACTACTGCATAAACTTCTTCTTTACTATTTACTACACTATCAACAAAATTTTTCACTTTCTCATAAGTATCTAAAATTTCATACTCTATTGTTACATCTCCTTCTTTCAGAAAAGTGCTTAAATCTTTCTTAAATTCTGGCTCATAATTTGGATTTCTTAAAATGTAAGAAGGATGGTATGTCATGCATACTTTCACTTTTTTCTTCTCTCCTAAAATAGGACTTTCAATTTCTATAATTTTTCCTCTTTCAAATTCTTCTTTTATCTTTCCCAATAATGCATACTGAACTCCTAAAAATGCAATTCTTCCCAAACAGATTATCATATTTGGCTTAATTAAGTTTATTTCTCTCCTTAAAATAGAAATAGAACATATCTTTATCATACTTTGAGTTATCTCATCTGTTTCTCCATAACACTTGACTGCATTTGTTATATAAAAATCTTCTCTTTTATACCCTAAATCTTTCAAAACTTCTTCTAATTTCTTTCCTGAAGGACCTATAAAAGGTCTGTCTGCTTCATCTTCCTGAATGCCTGGATTTTGGGCTGTAATCATTATGCTTTTATCTTTATTTCCTTCACTTCTTACACATGGAGTTTTTGCTTTTGAATATAATTTCATACAAGGTAAATTTTCAAAATCTCCATTTCCATACTTTTCTATTATCTTATAGCAAAAGTTATCAAAAGGATTTAATACTGGACACCATTCCTTTACATTTATATAATCTGCCATTACAAACTCCTTTACTTATCTTTTACTTATTTATTTCTTTCAAAAAACTTAAAAGCTTTTGAGTTTCTTCTATATTGAGAATAACCAAAATATCTTCAATCTTTTCTTTTTCCTCTTTCTTTGTTGAAGGGACAATTTGAAAATTAAAACCTCTTATTGTTAAATGTCCCCAAGAATTATAAGCAATCTGAAATTGTTTAAATTCTAAATGTGTTTCATTTACAATTGCTTTTTTACTACCTTCTGAAACTGTATTTACTTCTCCTTTCCTCAAAATTATATGCATTTTTATACCTCCTTTATCTATTTTTTACCTTTACTCTACCCTACTAATCTGAACATAACCTTGACCCTTCGTTACAAAACATAACTTTAACTTTACTCTCAGAACAAGAGAAAACATTGCTTTAATTAACATTACACAACCTTTACTGCACAAAACAATACTTATCCTCTACACTACAAAACATCTTCTAACTTTACCATTACTAATCTTTACTTAACAGTTCCAAAACATTAATATGCAAAACAGCTCCAAAACAAGACCCAACTACACGAAACAAAACCATTACTAAAAAACATGTTACTTAATATAACCATGACGATACAAGACAATACTTTTCTTTTACAAAACTCTTCGTTTCATTGCTTAACAAAACCATTACACAACCACACATCTCATGATCTTTCTTTCACTTGAAAATCAAAACTCTACGACACATCTCTCCACTTCTCCATAACAGTACTTATTCAACTCATAACATTTCTAAACCAACACCTAACACTCCTGCACACAACCTTTACCTTACCAAAACTTCATCCCTCTAATCAAAACTTTACCTTTGCTTCACTAAGCAATAGTTCCCAAAACAAAACCCTTCCATTACTTCTCATTTGCCTTTTTTACCTTTATCTTCTTTTTCTTTACTTCATTATTATTTTCATTCTTTCCATTTTCACTCTTACTCTCAACTTTTTCCTTTTCTTCTTCTACTTCTTCAGTCTGGGAGATAAGTTCCCACTTAAATCTTCCAAATCCAGCACTTCTCCACTGACTTATCCCAGAATAAAGCCCATACTCCAACATCTTTTTCAATTTCTTCAAATTTATTTCCTTATTCTTAATTAAAACAATTCTAATCTTATCTGTTGTAACAGGATTATCTTCTGATGCTTCAATTCTTTCAGATGATACTAAAGAAGTTCTTTCTCCTTTTGGAGTCATTGCTCTTATTGGACGAATATACTCATCTTTATGTTTCTTAAGAACATTTCCATTTCTATATAAATAAATCTTATTAGGAAATATAAAAACATATCTGTCAATCTTTGCCCTTGGATTTGGCAAATTAATCTGCTCCTTCAAAGCCTGAGCAGCAGCCTTAAGAAATCCTTTGACCATAAAATTTGGTAAATAAATTCCTTTATTATCTTTTCTGAAATAAGTTATTTGAGTTATTTCATTATTCTTTTCTTCTCCAGAAGATTTTGATACCTTATAATCTTCTTTAGTATAAGCTTCAGTTGATAATCCTTCTGTTTCTTCTTCCAATTTCTTTGCATCTTTTAAAGCTTTCTTTCCAATCATTTTGAAAAAATCTAATTTCAATAATTCTGGACTTGGAGCTGTCCCAAGTATGTCAGAAATGAAGCTTAATCTTACTACTAATTCTAATGTTTCTATCATTTGCTTCACCTCCTTACTTTTTCTTATTATTATACCATACTTTTCATTTCTTTCAATATCTTTTCATGTAAAATCATCATAAATCTTTCTTCTTATTATCATTTTTTGAAATTTGGTAATTTATATTATATTTCATATTTTGCGGAATAAAATATGAAATATTAAAAAGAATTTAGAGTAGTTATTGAAAGAAAAAAGAAAGAGATTAGTAATTTCTGAATATTGTTTTCTGGAATATTTAAGATTTAAAGTAGTTATTAAAGGGCAAAAGATAATACTATAAGAAGTATTGATATAGACTATTTTATGTATATGTATGGGATATTGAAAAAGTTTTAGGGTAATTATTAAAGCAAAAGTTAAAGTAAGTTTTTCTAATTTATTTAGTAGGATTTCTTTTCTTTCTTATTTTGATTTTTCATTTTATTTTTTATTCTACTTGTTTTTTGCTTTTTGTTTAAGTTTAAGAGATTTTTCTTTTTTAATTCATTTGAAATTTTAAAGATAAAATTTCTCATTAATTTATTTTCTGATTTTTTGATTGAGATGATACTATTGGAGTAGAAGTTTTTGGAATTTTTGCTATCGTAATGATAGGATTATAAGGAAGATAGCAAGTTAGTGATTTTATTTGCAAGGTAGTTGTAGTCTTTGTTATGGTATGCAATGAGAGTAATGATTTTGTTATAGAGCTTTTTGGTTTCATTCGTATGATAGTATTTATGTAATATTTCAAGTAATTTATTAATACTAAAGCATTTCTTTTTTGTATCTCCCCAGACTTGGTAGATTCGGTCATATACTAACCAATTGAAAAGTTCATATCCTTTATATTGAGCATAGTATATAAAAGTATCTACATTTAGGATATTTACATTCTCTTTATCATCCGTGTTGCATTCAAAGAATTCTTCCAGTAGCTTTTTGATTTGCTCTTTGCATTCCTTGCTGATTTTCATTTTCATTATTAATCTTTTGCTATTAATGCTGATAATATTCCTATGAATACTGCAATGAGCATTGCAAGGGTGGGTTTGCTTTTTAGTATTGCAATTGTTAGCAGAGAGATGGAATATGCATAAAGGATTAATAAGAATGTTTTCATTTATTTTTATTTTATCATGGAAATTTAAAATTTCAACTTTTTTGATATTGACAAAATAATAAAAGTATGATATAATAATAAAAGTTTGAATAAAGGAGCAATAAAATGGCAATACAAAGCATTCTCATAGGAGAAAATGATAGATGGAAAATTCGCAAATCCTTACAAGACGAATCCTATGCCCTTACCTATGCTCTGGGAAGAATTACAATCTATCTCATGAATGAAGCTGAAAAGGAATACTTTGTCCAACAATTAAAACAAGCAAAGGAAAGCTGGGATAAGTATAAGCAAATGGATTGCTGGATCTCAAATCAATATGTCCAAGTTCTTCTTTTAAGAGAGGATTTGGATTTTCTTATTAATGTTTTAACTCAAAAAGCAGAAGAAACAATAATTCAATAGTTTAATAAGTTGAAAGGAGAAAATGAATGGAAATACTACCTTATCTGCAAAGCATTATTACAATCTTATCAATCATAACAGGAAGCTTTGCAATAGCTCAAATAAGATTACTTCTTAAAAGAAAAACAGCAAAGGATATAAGCCTTATCTATCAAAGTGCAGTTTGGTTAAATGCAACATTTTGCTTTATCGTATTTACTTTGATTGGAATGAAAATTGGTTTTGATAAAATATATGGAAACATTTTCTGTTCTCTGGAATGCTTTGTTTTGGTAGGAACTATAGTATTTTTGATTTGTTATTATAGATGGAAAGAAAAAAGGGAAAGGAGGTTTTAAAAATGATGCAACAGCAACAAATAGCTCAAATCAAGACTTTACCATTTGATCATAATGCTAACAATTTCTGGCAAGCAATAGGAATTACAAATAAGGAACTTTCTGAAGCAATACTTAAACCTGAAGAATTTTATTCTTTAAATGAAATAGATAGAAAGTTGAGAATTCTTTCTACTCTTATTTTTACAGTAATAAAAGGAATAATAAAATTGTTGAGTGGGAATGTTTTATCAGTTCTTTTTGTATTGATTTGCGATTTTGATAAGAAAAGTTCTGAAGTAATAGAAATTATTGAAAGAAATTTGATTATATATGCAAAAAATGAAAATAAATCTTTGGAAGATTTTGATAAGTTTCTGAATGTTCTTTTTGAAAAAATGAATTCAATTTGTTTATCTCAATATTGTTACTATAAGAATATTGAAAAGTTTTATAACTAATAAGAAGGAGGTGATTTATTTCTTCTATGTCTTTAGTTACAAAAGCAACTGCTCTTACAAAGTTGCTTGGAAGAAAATGCTCAGTAAAACTGCAAAACGGATATACTTTTATAGATAAACTGATAGCAATAGAAACAGAAAAAGGAGGAGCTTTCCTTATCTTTGAAAAAGCTCCAGTAAGATATAATTTCAAAGAAATTTCAAGCATTGAAGAATATATAGAAAAATAGGAAAGAGATAAGTTGAATATTTCAGAAAGAAAAGAAAATTTAATAGAGTTAAGCTATGCTGAGTTATGTAGAAAAAGAGTTATTGATAATATTGCTATCAGTGCCAGATTGTTTAAATACTTAAAAAGAAAAGGTTGGAAAGTAAAATTAATTACTCTTAGTTTTAATGACTGGGATAGCTATGCAGATTTTATAAAAGAGATTGGTGGAATTTCAGGTTTTATTAAACATTTAAGAGATTATCTTGATTATCATTACAGAAATGTTCAATATGAATATTTCACTTATGCAGAATTTCAACAAAGACAGGTAATTCATTGGCATATCTATATTGCAAGCAATAAATATATACATTTTGAAAATTTAGGAATGAGAAGTTTCTTTACTAAAGAATTCAAATATGGATATATTCACATAAAGAATTTGGAAGGTATCAATATCGGCTATATGATAAAGAAATCTCAGAAAAGCTTTGAAGCAATTTCCTTTTTCAAAGAGTG
>Ga0190315_1000141_pt1 | contig 44087 bp, 50 predicted proteins | sample 48701101_MG_FD_161673 | JGI IMG/M metagenome (GOLD analysis project Ga0190315, IMG submission 161673) | Hydrothermal vent sediment bacterial communities from Southern Trench, Guaymas Basin, Mexico - 4870-11-0-1_MG | ecosystem: Environmental > Aquatic > Marine > Hydrothermal vents > Sediment ...
GTTACAAAACCATTCGAGGGAAGCTGTGATAAGCGTGAAGAAGAGTACATCATGAAGATTTCAGCCGAACTAAAGGTTGAGAATATGACCCTCGAAGATTTTGAAAACAAAATTCTTGAAATAACTAGTGGAAAGCTTATTGAAACAAATTTTGAGAGGTAATGGAAATGCTTGAGCTGATTACAGCTCTCGCCCTCTGGCTTTTTGTTTTAATCCCAAGCTTCATAATAGCCGGGGAAGTCTCAAAGAAAAAAGATGACCCGTTTATAATCGGAGTGACAACACAGACGAGCTTTTTCCTGCTATCAGTAGCTGTGATTCCGCTGATTGGAAACTTGACCCAATATGGCTTCAGATTCAGCTTGATGTACGTTCCAAAAGCCTTCTTTGTTGGGCTGCTCTTATCTGCAATCACGGCTCCAATAGCCTACAGGCTGGTTCAAAACTACAGACCAGACTTTTTACCGGATAGTGCAGTTAAGATGGTTCTTTTGATGCTCATCCTTGCACCTCTCGGCGAAGAGACACTTTACAGAGGTCTCATTGAGGGATATCTTCTTTGCCATACGAGTTTCTGGGTTGCGATAGCTTTCACGGCGATTATCTTTGGTCTGATTCATATACCAGCTTTTCGTGATGCCCCCAAGGGATTCAGAACTTTCATTGTGCTGAATGCGTTCTTAATGGGCCTTGTCGCTGGCTATTTTAGAGCCATCAGCGGTTCTTTAATTCCAACCTATACCCTTCACTCAGCGGCTAATTTGGTTGGAATGATTGGCTGGCTGTGGCTGGAAAGTGATTAAAACCTTGAGGGTGTTGGATATGATCATTAAATCTCTCCAAACCGACAGCGAAAGAAAGGCATGTCTTGAAATAGCCCGCAATTTGCCGGAGTGGTTCAATGAGGCTGGACTCAGGGCTATTGAAGAGGATTTAAAAAGTGAGATCACATTTATAGCCCTCGAGAAAGAAGTCCTTGGTTTCATAACTGTCAAACCTATTAATAAAAAAGCCCTTGAAATCCTCTGGATGGCTGTAAAGAGAGAGCATCATGGAAAAGGCATAGGCTCAAGACTCTTGTTGGTTGTTGAAGAGTGGGCAAGAGAGAAAGACTTTGAAGTGCTCGTCGTTAAGACATCGGGAGAGTTAAACTACAAACCATGCGATAAAACGAGATGCTTTTATGAAAAGATGGGCTTTGCTCGAGTGGCTCTGGTTGACCCGTATCCGGAATGGGGCGAGTCAGCTTTGATCTACGTTATATAAGATGTAATTAAAATAATTTAGATAAAGAAGATCAGGTAACTATTCTTCCAAAAACTTCTCCACCTTTTCAACCTTCTCCTCTATGCTGTTAACCTTTTTCTCAATTTCCTCAAGCTTCGAGGTTAGTGATGAAAGCTCTTTAGACAGCTTTAGCTCCTCGGTATCGTGCAGTGAGTAACCCACGACAAAAGATATGCCACTTGCCATGAAGAACAGAAACAGGGCTATTCCTATGTTTGCGTATGTCGCCCCGCCTTTCAAGATTATGACAGTTGAAATAATTATTGCAGTTATCCAACTTGCTAAAATCACAACGTCTCGGGTTCTCATTCTATCACCTCCCTTAAGATCTCAGGTGAAAGATGAAGGTCAAAAGGTACAAGTTCGTAAAACCTCAGAGCTTTTCCCCTCTCCTCATCAAGCACAACCTTACTCTTGACAATTCCTGCCGTTTCGAGCTTTTTGAGGTGAACTTTGGCTAATGCCCTGTTTATTCCAAGACCGTTTGCTATCTCATTTAGGTACATTGCCCTATTTTCTCTTGCGAGCAGTGCAACTATCTTAAGTCTGAGTGGATGCCCAAGTCCATCGAGTATTTTGGCAAGTTCTTCAGCATTCATGTTATCACGTAATAACATGTAATCATTTAATTACTTATAAGTTTTTTGGATTAATGCATTATCCTACAACCCTGCTACAAACACCTGCCATGGATAAAAAGCAACTTTTTTATTGACCTTATATCTTTTCCCAATTACAATGCCCTTCTCTGCTTCAATCTTCTCCATCGTTCTCTCAACTTGACTTTTCTTTTCTTTTCCAAGTCCAACTTCAATAACAATTTTTTCATTACCAAGCTCAAGCACAAAATCAGCACTTCCTTTACTTGGTTCGTAGCTCAGTTTTCCCATTTTTGTCTTTGCAATCAAGTAAAGGTAGAATGCTACAACATCTTCAAGAAGAGAGGCAAAGACTTCCTCCTTGTTGATATTCATGCCTGCTTTGTATAGAAGGGCTGATTTTATTGGAACTGCAAGAAACTTTATCTTTGGATTTTTCCTGATGTTCTTAGAAGGCGAGCCATGAATAGGAATTTTTTGAATAAGGTCGACTTTCTCAAGAGCATCTACAAGCTTTATAACGGTTCCTTTAGCTAAGCCAAGTGTCTTGGAAAGTCTTTCATAGCTGAATCTTTCTGCCTTTGGATTAGCTATTAAATAGAGCAGGTTGAAGGCTTTATCGAGCGTTTCAGCATCGAACTCATGAATTTCCCTAAGGTCACGGTAAACGACTCTATCGAGCATCGTGATGAGCCTCTCATAAACCTCCCATTCTTCCATCTCAAGCGAGAGCGGCATGGAGCCAACTTTTACGTACTCGGTTATCTCTTCCCTGAAAGGTGGAAGTTCAATCTCTTCCAAGTTGAGAATATTCCACATAAGTTCTGGAAGGAACTTGCCAGTTTTAAGGCGATAGTACTCTCTGAATGTCATTGGGAAAAGCTCCCTGTGAAGAGCTCTCCTTGCCAAATCAGGGCTTTCTCTGAGCTTCATTGCTGAGGAACCCGTTACAACAATGAGGAATTTCTTCTCATCATGGAGGAGTTTAAGCTTCAAGTCCCATCTCTCTTCATACTGAACTTCATCGAGGAGTATCACGGCTTTTTCTGGCTTTATGATTCTTTTATAAGCTTCTATAACCTCCAAAAGGTTTAGTCCAAAAGCTTGGAGTCTATCAAGGGGCAGATAAAGCACTTGATTTGGGTTCGTTTTTGAAATTGTATCAAAGTAAAGCTGTGCTAAAAGTGTTGTCTTCCCAACACCTCTTATGCCAAGAAGTAAGATTGTATCGGCTTTCCCATATTTTAAATAGGAGTCCACTTTAGAGGCGAGCCAAGCATAGAGCTCTCGCTTTTCAGGCTTGTTATATGGCTTGAGAAGGGCTGGAAGATTAAGCAGATGCTCTGTAATGTAGTCATCCGGGTGGACCATGATACCACCATTTTGGTCATTAGAATGACCAGCTTATAAACATTACCCTAAATTATTACCTCCATATTCATGACAAGATTTTAAAAACCTCAAGAGTAATATAGGCGGGGTTTCAGATGCGCTGGAGCGAAATCCCAAGGGATGCAAAGGCTTATATGCTCTATCACACCATAATAGCCCCGCAACTTATAGTCTGGTATCTGCTTCCGCTTTACATGATGTACTCGGGTTATTCGGTCTTAGAAGTTGGAGCGTTTTTCACCGCTGTCAACATTATCTCAATTCCGCTGACCTATCTAATTGGTCGCTTCTTCAACGAGTACCCTCTTAAAACTGGTTTAATTCTAATAGATGCCCTCGATGGGATTGCATACATCCTTTACGGCTTTGCCAAAGGTTCAATTGCTCCTCTTATGCTCTTTTTGGGCTACACCATTGAAGAAATCTCAGCTCTCTTTTATCCTCTTTACCAAGCTTATGAGCAGATAATCTATCCAGAAGACAAATATGAGGAAATCTTTGCGTGGCATCTTCGTTTACCAGAAATCAGTCAGCTAATTGGTTTTCTTATCCTCGGCTATCTCTTCGGCTATATCTGGAACACAGCAGAACACTACAGAAAAGCCTTCATTGTCTTTGGTCTTTTCTCTGTCTTCACTATAGCTTATCTTTGGAAGTTCCTTCCTCCTGTTGGCAGAGAGGAGAGGATAAGTCCAGAGAAGTTTACTTTCAAAATAGACAAAGAATTCAAATTTTTGCTTTTGATTGAAGCTTTGTTTACATTAGCATGGTCTCTGGCTCCAGAGATTGTCCTCCTCAACTATGTCATATTTGAGCTTCACAAAACAATCTTTGAAGTAATGCTCATCGAAGGGGTGATTTCAGTAGCAACTATCATAGCAACGTACGTAAGCGAAAGGATCCCAAACGATAAAGGCTTTAGAGCTATCGGAAGTGGGATGTTTCTCCTTTCTATCTATGCCTTGATTATGTCACTTTCACCCCCATTTTGGTTTGTGTTGGTTGCTTACTTCATAGGACGCTTTGGAGATACATTGGCTTTCCCATTCTACCGTTCTTGGATGTTTTCTCTCATTCCAAAGGAAAAAGCAAGTGAGTTTCATGCGGCTCTCTCAAGTTATCGCCGTCTCATAGGACTTTTTATTCCATTTATTGCTGGAGCATTGGCAAGTATAAAAGCAACTCTGCCTTACTTTGTTGGTTTGATACTGTTTTTAACAATAAGTGCACTTTTCATAAAATTTGAGAAGATAGCATCAAAAACTAAAACTCGGGAATCCTAATCGGTGCCTGGAGTTCCTTCTCATTTTTCTCCAAATCAGTTGCTAGCATCCTTATCCTTTCTACCCCCCTAATCTCCTTTATATACTCCGCCACACTCTTTGGCACCAAGTCTTCCCACGGTTCTCCTTCAATCATTCGTCTCCTTATTTCCGTGGCAGAGAGAATATCTTTTCTGAACATCGGTTGAACTATAACTTTATACCCCCTCTCTTTGAAGAGCTGTGCAACCAGTGAATTCCCTGTGAAAACTATATCAAACTTTGGAACCATAGCTTCAACATAAGGAGCCCAGATGGAATTGAAGTTGATATCTGGCAAGGCGACGAGGAAATATTTTCCCCTCGGAATTCCCTTTTCGTCCAGAGCTCTTATGAGCATCTCCATTCTTTCACTTGCTGTAAAGGGGTTTTTTAAAGTATGGCTAACTTGAGCACTTCCTATGCCTATTATAATCTCATCGACATGTTCAAAAACGTATTCAAGGGCTTTTAAATGTCCGTTATGCACCGGCTGAAACCTACCAACGAAAAGACCTCTCATTCTTTATACCTCCCCATAGAGCAGTTTTACTTTCACTTCATCCCCGACTTTCAGTCCTAGAACATCTGCAGCTGAACCCTGATTAACCGCTATCTCAAGGTAATCATGACTTCCAGGAAGAGAGAGAAGCTCTCCAGGTTTTACCTTTCCGTAGGTATCTATGTACGAAATTTTTCTTCCCAAAATTTCAACGTATTTTGGTCGTTCATAGTTTTCAAAGTTTAAAATAACATTCCCAAAGTCATCTATATAAATAACCCTCAGCAGCCAGGAATCTTCCAGTTTCTTGGGTTTCAAATCAAGTTTGATGATCTCTTCCAAGTCAATCTCCTTTCCAAGCTTTGATGGTTCATATCCAAGGCTAAGCAAGGCCCCAGCAGGACCAAAGACATCCCTTCCGTGAAAAGTTGAGCTTATCTTCCTCCCAATGATTGTTTCCATTTTTCTGAGGTCTATTTCATATGCAGCTTTTGGTTTTATCCACTTAAGGGGAAGCGTCGCTAAACCGTTATCAGGTAGCACTAAGAATTGTGTGCCCTCAATTATGATTGCTCTCCTTTCAGTCCCTACTCCCGGATCAATAACTCCCACATGGATGGTATTTGGAGGAAAATATTTTACGACCTGCTCCATAACAAAGGAGCCTTCGATAATGCTGTGCCTTGTTATTGAGTGAGTCACATCCACTATCTTCGCTTCCGGATTTATTGCCAAAATAGCGCCCTTTATTTCTCCAACATAAGGCCCTTTGATGCCAAAATCTGTGGTCAAAGTTATCACTGGCACCACCTAAAAATTATTAAGGTCTACCTTTAAAAGAACTTTGGGGAAAAGCATGAGACATTCAAAGCTCATTCCAATTGTACTCGTCCTCTTGATATTCTCTTCTGGATGTTTAGTTAAGGAGCCAGCGAAAGTTGAGATTAATGCCGACAAGAGTGCCGTTAAGGAGGGGGATATTTTCCACATAATAGTTAAGATCAACAACACGGGGAAAGTCGGAATAACAGGAGTTAACTTGTATCTCAACAACCCGGAGTTTAAGATACTTCAAACTCCCTCTTTACATGCGCCTCTCAAAGTTGGCAAAGCAACTGAGCTTATATGGATAATCCAAGCTCCGTCAAAACCAGGAAGATACATGATCAAAGTATCCGTAGAGGTTGTAGATGAACTTCAAAGGACATGGGGGGGATTCTACAAGGAGCTGATAATAAATGTTGTGGAAAAAGAAAGTGAAATACCTTTATTTGGGGTGTTAAGTACAAGTGTCACTTCTCCAGAGAAAGTAGAAGGAGGGAACGAATTTAGAGTAGAGATAACGTTGAAAAACACGGGGAATGCTCCCATAACACTTAGGAGAGTCTCATTGAATCTCTTGGAAGGTATGGAAGTCGTCAAAGAGCCAGATGTTCCAACAAACATTCTCCCTAGAGAGGAACATGCGTTGATTTATGTTATTAAAGCTCCTTACAAGCCAGAAGAGGGCTACATAACGATCTCCGTGCTCTACAGCGAGGATGGAGAAGAGAAAAGAGAGCTTAAAAACAGGTTCATTAAAATACTTTGGAGACCGTGGAACTATGGTAATGAAACTTTAAGACTAGCATATGGGAATGAATATTACTGGATTACCCTCCCATATCTTGTTGATGGATTTTGGAAAGAGAGGTTTAACTCCACATCCAGGATAAATAAGGAGCTATTAAAGAACGAATCAATCTTGCTTGTGAAAAATGCCACTTCAGAGGTCGAAGCCGCAAAAGCAGTTTATAATATGATTAAAAGTAGATACTCCTTTGGAGACATTACAACTACCACAAATCCATCCAATATACTTCCTCAAAATAAGATAAGCTATGAAGAGGGCACACTTCTCTTTACAGGGATTTTGAGGTCTTTAAATATCCCAGCTAGGATTGTGACACTTTATAATGGAACCGATTGCACGGAGAATGCAATTTCTGAATTCTATTCTGCCGGAAAATGGCATGTCGTGGACTTTAAAAGAGGGTTCTTTGGCTCAAGAGAGGAGTATATAGCAACCCCATATTTCCCGAGGATTTATCAAATGATAACGAATGGATTCTACAATCTCGTTGCCCACGCATCGGAAGAGGAGGAGGGGCATGAGCATGTGGATGTAAGTCCAGAATACCTAGCCAATATAGAGGATTCCTTAAAAGAAGTTGTGTCAGAAAGACTTAACCCTACTGTAAGACCAAAATTATCTGTAGTGCTGATCAATATGAACCAAAACGAACGCATATTTACCCTTTTCCTATTCGCTTCCGCTCCTGAAAGAGAGCTAAACCTTGTATTTCAGAAGGCTAATCCAAGGAATCTTGCAAAAAATGTCGATGCCTTATACGAGTTTTATAAAGACAGGCCATGGCCAGAAAACTTTGGAGAATACTGGGATATTCTGATGGAGGTGTACAAATGATAGTGGTACTTAGACTGGGACACAGGCCGGAGAGAGATAAAAGGATAACAACCCATGTGGCCTTAACTGCAAGGGCTTTTGGAGCAGATAAAATCATTATAGCAGCTGAAAAGGACGAACATGTATATGAGAGTGTTACAGATCTCGTAAACCGTTGGGGAGGGCCTTTTGAGATTGAGTTCAATCCACATTGGAGGCAGATTTTGAAGGAGTGGAAAGGAAAGATAGTCCACTTAACCATGTATGGAATACATATCGACGAGGCTGTCCCAAAAATAAGGAAAGCATTAAAAAAAGATGATATTCTAGTCGTTGTCGGAGCCGAGAAAGTCCCTAGAGAAGTTTATGAAGTAGCTCACTACAATGTGGCCATTGGAAATCAGCCACACAGCGAAGTTGCAGCATTGGCGGTATTTTTAGACAGACTCCTTGAAGGAAAAGGGTTAAAAAAGGAATTCAAGAATGCAAAGATTAAGATAATCCCCCAGGAGAAAGGAAAAAAGGTAGTATCCTTGGAGGAGCAGAGAGATGTTGAATAAATACCGACCAAACGTCAAAAGGTACTTAGAATTCCTTGCGAAACCCTTAGTCAGACTTGGCATTACTCCAAATCAGCTTACATTTCTCGGACTGTTGATATCTCTTTTGGGAGCATATTTCTTTGCCCAAGGCTCCCAGAGAATTGCTGCCTTAATACTACTCTTTGGATCACTCATAGATGCCCTTGACGGAACTTTAGCAAGGCTTACAGAAAAAACTTCCCGATTTGGAGCTTTCTTGGACTCAACCTTCGATAGAATAAGCGATGGTGCAATATTTTTCGGAATCGCATATGGTAACTTAGCAAAATGGGAAATTGCAGTAATTACACTTGTAGGCTCTTATCTGGTTAGTTACGAACGATGTAGGGCAGAACTCGCAGGTAGTGGTACCTTAGCAATTGGGATAGCTGAAAGGGCAGAAAGACTCCTCATAATAATTATAACAGCAATTTTCAATAGAGTTGATATAGGCGTTTACGTGGTGGCGATTTTAGCGTGGATAACGGTATTTCAAAGATTATGGGAGGCCAGAAAAAGATTAAGCTAAACGGATAATGAAAATTTCGCTAGTGGAGTTACGAAGATCCCTGCCGTTACTGACCGTTTAGCTCTTCAATTATTACCAGTACCTCTCTTAGGTCGCTTATAACAAATTCACATTCTCTCCACAGCTCTTTTTTATTTCCCTTCTTGTCCAGCAGAACGCTAGTCATGTCAACCTGTCTAGGACCAACGCAGTCTTTAAGGGGATTGTCTCCAATGTATATCGCTTCTCCCCCTTTAACCTTTGCCTTTTCCAAGGCCAATTCAAATATTCGTGGATGGGGCTTGTAAAAACCCGCTTCTTCACTTGTTGTTATGCTGTCAAAGAGTTCAAGAATACCAAGGGCTTCAAGCTGGGCTTTGAGGTAATCATTGTCAGAATCGGTGATAAGCCCCACATGATAGCCCTTGGCCTTTAAGGCTTTGAGAGTTTCAACGGCTTCATCGTAGAGTTTTCCATACTTTTGATGCATTTTGAGGTGAATTTCCCAGAACTTTGAGGAGAGTTCAAAATTGTATTTTTTAGCAATTTCTTGCATAATTTCTTCTTCGAGAAGTCTAATTGGCTTGTATGGTTTTCCTGCAAATTCTTTAAATTTTTCGCTTGTGAGGGTTTCGTATTCTTCCCATACCTTTATTGGGTCAACTTTTTCTGCCTTAACATCTCTTAGGACTTCTTTTATTATGTTCTGATGGGTGATATCCTCATACTCCTTGCTGAGCAATGTACCAACGAAATCAAAAAATACTGCCTTTATCATTGACTATCACCGATACAAAAATGGTCTCTTAGCTTAAAAATTCTTTGTTGTGGGTATATTAAATATCTAACAAGCATGAAATATAATTGAAGAAAAGACAATTAACTGAAATTATTGTTGCCTGATTTTGCCATTTAAACATAAAATTTTGGAAAATGTATTTATAGGAAAAGCAGAATGAGTCGCAAGGAGGTGATTACACTCGAAGTTGTATTGTTAATATGGGGGGTTAGAGACGAGGTATTGAGGAAGCTTCCGATAAAAGGCTACTGGCTATATGGCGAATACGACTTCATAGCAGTCTTAAGCTTTGAGAACAACGAAAAGCTGGAAGAATTTAAGCGAGAGTTGTATCATCTAATAGGAAGCGAGAAATTCAAGATATATCCCGTCAAATATTCAGCAAGAAACTCTCTCCACTCTTAAAACTGAGCGTCACAATTTTGGCTCCATAATCCCCATCTTCTTAAGTTCTTCATAAGCTTTTCTTAGAACTTCCCTGATTTTATACCTCTTGTTGAGCCCTCCAAGTTTGTAAGCTGCTTTTCTGAGGCTGCCTGACTGCAAGAAGAGCTTTAATAGTGCAACTTCTTCAAAACTTAGATCTTTTAAGTGTTTCAATGCGAGCTCCGCTATCTCAACTGGGTTATTGCCCTCATAAGGGAAGTCAGCTGATAGTATGGGCTTATCCAGTAGCTTAGTGAATTCAAACTCAACTACTGTCACTTCCGTATTGGGTTTTATATTTTTGTAGTGTTCTTTAAGGGCATCTAAAAGTTCTTCTTTGTTCTTAAATCCATCCATAATGGCGTCTTCATCGGTAAGCTCAGAAACTCTTTTTTTCTCGACTTTCCTTATTTTGGCCTTTCCAATGACATAACCCCCGGAGTGTATAAGAACTTCATCCCCGGGTTTTAGGTTGACTTTGCCTACCCTTATCGTGGCCCTTTTCTTTCTGCTAAGGAGCAGATCCTTGTATTTCCCATCGAACTTCAGGTTTCGCATTTTATTCCCTCCTTGGTTTTAGAAGGCGGAATTTTATTGCAATAACTCCATAGCGGTTTTCTTTCCATTTTGGATACATGTTGTGGAATCTCTTTACGGCCTGTTCAAAGCTTGGCTTATCTGGGAAAATTTTTTCTATAGGTTCCTCTCTCAAAACCTGCCTGAAAGTTTCGTATTTTTTGACTGAAATTACCTCAGCAGGGACTTCATTGTTGAATAGTATTTTATCTTTGGCTTTAATGCCTTTCAGCTGAGGGTAGGCTACCCTAACCTCTATTTTTTTCTCTCCGCTTTTTATCATTTCAAGGTATTCTTCCCTTACATATAGTCTGTACACTTTCATTGCACCCTTAGTTAGTGGAGTAAATGCCTTAAAAAGATTGCACAAAATGAAAAGATTTAAATCATTTGAAGGCCAAGTATATGTGGTGTGATAAAATGCGAAGAGCTCAAAGTGCACTGGAGTACTTGTTTATATTGGCCGCTGTTCTGATACTGGTTATGGTAACCATAAGAGTCGTTTTCAGCAGTGTTCAAGCATTGAACTCAGCAGTAACTGAATACATTGACACCTTAAAAGATAAGATTCTCGAGACACTGTGAGGTGGTCTAATGGAGCTCTTTTTAATAGGCCTTGGGGTTATGATGGGTATTCTAACTTCTTACACTGACATTAAAACTGGATTTGTAGATGATAAGCATGTGTTTCCAATTGCTGGAATTGGCATTTTATATTACCTCTATTATGGAATTATCATAAAACATGACCTTTTCTATGCCTTTTCGGGCTTAATAGGATTAGGAGTTGGATTTTTATTGGGCTACCTGCTCTATCTCATGGGTGGCTGGGCAAGTGGAGATGTTGTAATCCTAATGGGCTATTCGGCTCTTCTCCCATACGCATCAAGCTATGCAAAAGTGGTACCACCATATGCTGTGAAATATCCCTTGCATAGTATAACGCTCTTGTTCAACAGCATACTTGCGGTGTTTCCCTTTATTCTCTTTTATTCTCTCGCAGTGCTGATAATAGAGAAAAAAACCACCCGATTAAAAGAATTGTTTATGGAAAAATGGCTTAAGCCATTTGAACTCGCCATTTGGGTATCTGGAGCTTTTGTGGCTCTCAGAATTGTTGGAGATGTTATTCCGCCTCAATTTGGGCTACTGCTCTGGGTAATAACCATACTCATTTTGGCAAGATTGCAAAAGGCTGGAGATGCCATTGGCTTGCTGCTTTTAGCCTATGGGATGTTTAAAACGCCCGAGATTATTTACAGCTACTTAAAACTTGCCGTAGTGTTCTATGCCTTTAAGATATTCTTTTCCCTCGTAAAAGTTCTAAGGGAAGAGGTGTTGACGAAAAAAGTCTCTGTTAATGAGCTTAAGGAGTGGGACATTCTTGGTGAGTGGATATACGAAAAAGATAACCAGATTTACAGAGACAGAGAAAGTTCTTTTGACAAGCTTGTTCGAGCCTTTAAGACTTTTAACTTAAATGCCCTAAGAGTAAACTACGAGAGGTTAATCGCCTCACCAACTGCTGAAGGGCTTACAAAAGAGGACATAGAAAAACTCAAAGCTCTAGTAAACGAAGGGAAGCTGGAAGATGAGTTTCTGGTCAGAAATGCGATGCCTTTTGCACCGGCGTTATTTTTAGGCTTTTTAATTTCTGTATTTTATGGTGACTTATTCTGGTTGTTTGTGTTAAAAAGTAGCGGGCTTTAAACTTTAAAAACAACAATCCCCAATGTTAATATGACCCGATCCCTCTCAAAAGGCATGAATTGGAGTCGCAGAGAAACAGACAGGGGGATGATGAACTTTTGCTTTGCGGATAGATGAAGACCACGCCCTTCTCTGACCTAGCCTTTTTCTTTCAGAATTTTTTCGATGATCTCTCTCACTTCATATAGGTTTCTTGCAAGATAATCTCCCTCAACGCCTTCATGAGGGTTAATTGCTATGCTTACATCTGCAGCCTTAAACATTGCTATGTCGTTGTGTCCATCTCCAACGGCTATTGTTAGCTTTGGTTTGAGCTTTTCTTTAAGTTCAAGCAGGATATCGCCCTTGTTCCTGAAGTCCACCCAAGGAAGAACCTCTCCCGTTATTTTTCCTTCTTCATCAAAGACGAGCTCATTTGCATATACAAAATCCGCCTTAAGTTCTTTTCCTACTCTTTCAGCGAGGCATTTAAGACCACCGCTGATTATGGCGATTTTAAAGCCTTTTTGCCTTAAGAATTGGAAAAGCTCCTCAACACCTTCAAAATATTCAACAGAATTCGCCCATTCCATAACTTCTTCTCTTGTCCTTCCCTTCCAGAGAGAAGCATCTAACTTTGCCCATGTTGCATAATCAAACTCTCCGGCAAAGAACCTCTCGGCATATTCCTTTCCTTTGTCCCAAGTGCCAAACTTCTTATGAAGCTCAACCCAACTTGATTTGGATTTCACTAAGGTTCCTTCGAGATCAAATGCTATAAGGTACATCTTATCCCCTCCATCCGTGTTCTCCTATCAGCGGTACAAACGCCACTCCCCCGTGGTTTTTTATCTTGATCTTGTTGTCCTCGCTTATTTTTATAACCTCAAGGAGCTCCTGCCATAGGTGGTAGCTTCCTACAGGGATTAAAATTTTGCCCCCCACTTTAAGCTGTTCTATTAAAGGCTCGGGAACTTTGGGGGCTCCAGCAGTGACGATTATTCTGTCATAGGGTGCTTTTGGCGGAAATCCTTTGGTTCCATCGCCTACTATTACATGCACTTTATTCTTGTAACCAGCTCTTTTAAGATTTCTTTTGGCAAATTCGGCAAGCTCCGGAATTCTCTCTATTGTATAGACATCTTGTCTAACGAGTTCATAAATCAAAGCAGCATTCCACCCACTTCCAGTTCCCACTTCAAGGAGATTCATTCCCTCTTTCAACTCGGCAAGTTCCAGCATTATAGCAACCATATGAGGGGCACTTATTGTCTGTCCGGCGGGAATTGGAAGGGGCTCATCAACATGAGCATATTCCTTATATCTCTCAAGGACGAACTTGTATCTGGGAACCCTAAGAAATGCTCTCTTTACTTTTTCACTCTTAATTATTCCTTCCCGCTCAAGATTTTCAACAAGCCTCATCCATTTTCTATACAGTTCATCCTCTTCCATACCCTTCACATATAAAAATTGCAAAAGAAGAATTTTAAGTTTGTGGAGGTTATTCCCCTTTGTATCCTTTATAAATCTCGAGGCTTCTGCTTGCCCTTGCCCTTATCGGCCTTCCCATGATTCTAACTATCTTATCCGCTTTAGCTTTTCCATGCCTTAGCATCTTATTCTCCGTTTTTATTTTGTCTATCTTGAATGTATAGCCTCCAACCTCGAGAACCTCTCCAACTGCAAACTCCTCCTCTCTGTCTACTTTGACTTTAAATGATTGTGTGATCCCTTTAGGAAGGTAAATGGAAACCCCGATGATCTTTGGATAGGTTAAGCTTTCTCCCCATAGCGTCTTAACATCCCTTATTAGAGCCTTTTCAACTCTCTTATTTCCCTCCAGCTCAATTCCAGTAATCCTGACTTCGTCATCCTCAAGTTCCACTATATCCCCCACTTTTATCTCTTCATCCTCGGGAAGCTCTGCAAACCTCTTGAAGCTTCTTTCATGTTTGCTGACTATTACTGGAATCTTAATGAGCTTGCTTAAAGTGATCTGCCACACATGACCACACTCACTGCATCTTAGTTTTACTTCTCTCCCTCTCTCTGATATCACTTCAACTTCCTCACTTCCACATTCGGGGCATACAAAATATTCTTCCATTTTACTCACCTTCCCGCTTTTGGATGCTTTCCCTTTATAAAGATTAGCTCAGCTTTCTTTTAACCTGACGAGATATGTTCTTCCCTCTTTAACCCTTTCTATTAACCCTTTCCTTTCCATACTCCTTAACAGAAGGCTGACCTTTGCCTTTGAAAAGCCAAGTTGCTTTACAAGTTCACTCTGGTAGAGTGGGCCTTCTTTAAGCAGTTCAAGAACTTTCTCTTCATCTGACCTTAGGTCAATCACACTTTTTTCTTTCCCCTTATAGAGGATTCCAGCAACGAAACCACCCAAGAAGGTTATAAAAATCGTCGCCAGAAATATCATTAATGGAAACTGATTTTTTACCTCTCCTGAAAACCCCACTATAAAATAAAACTCCTCCTCTGGCCTAACATCTGCCTTTTTCCACTCCAAAATCAAGGCATTTCCCGTGCTTTCAACCTTATCCGGAGATGGAACTATGGGAGATAGAATTGCATAACCTTTAGGGACATACAGTCTTGCATAAAAATATCCTACTGGCTGATTGAATTTGACATAATATGAAAACTGCTTCTTTCCACTGATGTCCCGGAGCATTCCTTCCGAGTAAAAGCTTATTCTTATCTTTAACCTACTTCCGGGCGAAACTTCGGGAAATTCAATATAGATGGCATTTATATCTCCCACAATTTTGGAAACACTTACGTTGGCTATTTGAGTCTTACCGTTGATTTCAATTATAGCCTCAGGACTTTCAATTGGATATTCTGAGTAGAAGGTGTAATGAGAAATTGGCACGTTTGGAGATATCAAAAGTTCGATAGTCTCTTTAACTTTATAGTCTTCCAGAATATCAAAATAAAGGGAGTAGCTATCTAAATCGTATTCATACTCTTGGGAAACTACAAAACCAGAGAGCAGGAGCAGGAAAAATGGTAAAGCTATTAAAGCCGACTTCCTTCTTGAGGGTTTTTTATTTTTAACAGTGGACATACCTCCATACACTCCCCGCAGTGGTTACATCTTGCAGAGTCAACTTTTATCTTTCTTGTATGGGAGTTTATCCTTAAAGCATTTTCTGGACACTTTCCAACACATACCCCGCATCTGACACACTCATATGCCCTCTTTATTAGGGAGTATGCCCTTACGGCATCTTTTCTGCTCTTTGCTCTAACCTCTTCCTTTGTAAACACAATACTATCTATTTTTATGGAGTCTCTCTCTTTACTTACTTCTCCCAATATTGGAGCTACTTCCTCGATTCTTTCTAGGATTATTTTTGTGTTTATTTTGAGGATAAACTCTCCATCCCTTTCTTCAAGTGAGTACCTTATAGGTTCCCAGGTTCTCTTTTCTGGGATCTCCACTCTAAGTTCTCTTGCGATAGCTTTTTGCCCTTTAGTTAACCGTCTCCACCTCCAGAAGCCGTAGGTTATCCATTCCTCTGGCATTCCAAAGCGGTTTTTCCACTTCCTGAGTTCATTTTCCCACTTTTTCCACAATTGGGGTTTCTCCTCCTTTAGCGTTTGAATTTCGGCCAAAGAAGAGCTCGGACACATGAAACATCCGATTCTATCTAGGCGATTCTCATAAAGGGGATTGTATTTCAGCTTACGGGAGAATATGTAGAGCCACACCTCAAGAGCGTTCCAGTGGAAGATTGGAGAAGCGCCAATTTCATTGGGCACCCATGGATTTTTCCATACTCTGGGTTGTTTGTATCTCTGCATGCTTTCATACTTTCTCTGGCCGACAAACATTAGGACACCTTCTGGATAGTGCTCCTTTATCGTTAATGTTATTGGGCCAAGTTTTGTGACCTTACAGCACCATCTGTAATCTCTTCCCGGAGGTGAAAAAACACTAAGGGAATTCCAAAAGGCATTGGCTGCGTCCGCTATGATAAATTTTATGTTTTTCTTCTTGAGCTCTTTCTCGATTTCTTTTACGTACTCAATGGTTTCTGGGAACTCTATTCCAGTGTTATTAAAGAACACCGTAAAATCTTCGAATTCTTCAAGAGCCAGACCCAAAACAGCTAAGCTGTCTTTTCCACCACTGAAGGCAACGGCAATTGGCTTATTTGTGTTTTGAGCAGTCTTCCTCATAAAAGCTCTGGCCTCTTTAACTTTCTCTTCTAGTGCAGACCTGTTGGCTTTTATTACCTCCTCTATGGTTGCCTTCTTACCTTCTCGATATTGAATCCTTTTCTGGTGTCTTGTTTTTATTCCGGTTCCTCGCTCTTTTTTATCACTCAGCCGTTCATAATCCTTCTTGGCTATCCCAGTAGCGATAACCTCATCATCACAGACTACAATGACGTCGTCTCCTACTCTAATGCTCTTTTCTGCCTCAATAATCCCTATGGGCAGAACGTTTGCTCCATTTTTTATAGGCTTTTTTGCTCCCCTATCCACTATGACCCATTTCTTCATGTTCCTTCCAAAGTGCCTCCACAGAGCTGTTGCACCCTCAATTTTCAATCCGGGCTTCCACCTAAGTTCAAGCGGATCAAAGCGAAGCCATCCAAAGATGTAACCGTCGACAATTATTTCATATACGTCATCTTCTCCAGGGGTTTTGTTCAAAAGCACAATCTTGCCGTCAATTATCTCACCAACATCAACGCCGTAGTGGGCTTTAAACTCACGCCTAATAAATTCCAGGTCCTTTTTAAAAGCAAACCTCACATCTGCGGGGGGAGTTAGGTCTACTCTAAAGCCCTTGCCATGGATATCACATTTCTCGCTTATTAGAGGAACATTACATTCTTCACACCAATAAATGTGAGCTTTACCCAAAAATACCGGTCCTTTTCTCATTATCTCACCTAAGAGGAGAAAACTTACTGGGTTTATAACTGCTTTGGTTCTCATAATCTTCTTGCAATGTCTAAAAGGTTATGAGAAAAGTCAACTCCCATATATAATCCCTCATAACCAACTACTTTTCCAATCTCTTCTGAAGATACGAGCCACATCCAAGATCTAGAACTCTCTTACCCCTGGTAATTCACCGAGCTCTTTAATAATTGTCCGGTAAATTTTCGTTAGTTGACTGTTGAGGCACATGTCTCAAAACTCTGCATTCTTATCAAAGTCCATAAAGCTTGCTGGAGATTTGGAATTTGGAGAGACTTCCACAAATTCAAACATTCTAATCAAATATGGGGATTATATTGGGAGCAGGATATGACAGAGATTCTGTTAATTCCGATTATGAGTGTGATGTGGGAGTTTAGTGGTTGAAGAAGTTGAAAACGAAACAGTTAGGATCTCCGGGGTAGAATAACTTGTGGCAATAAGGATTGTACACTTGCAGAATATCTTGAAGGAGTTTTTAGAGTGGACAAAAAGTGTTTGGACTTTTCCACCAGCTCAAGCTAAGAAGATTGGCCATCCAGCACCGTTTCCTGTAGAGCTTCCCCTGAGACTGATAAAACTTTACACATTCAAAGGAGAAGTTGTTCTTGATCCCTTTATGGGTAGCGGAACAACGGCAATTGCTGCATTAATGACTGAGCGGCATTTCGTTGGCTATGAGATAAAAATCCAAAATACGTCGAGCTTGCCAATAGACGAATTGAAAAGTTCAAGAAGGAACTTAAAGCCAAGAAAAAGCAGAAGACATTAACAGATGTGATAAATCAAAGCTGACTAAGCAATTCTTTCAGCATTCTCAGATATTTTCCAGTTTCTTCAGCTCCTTTCTCTGTTATTTCAACAGCAGTCCTTGGTCTGTCTGCAAAGACTTTTGTTAGATTTACATAACCTGCTTTTTCCAGTGTCTTTAGATGAGAGTCCAAATTGCCGGGAGTTACGTCCAAAACTTTTTGTAGTTCCTTAAATAGAACCTTCCCTCTTGGCAGGAGATAGAGCATGATGCCTAACCTAATGGGATTTCCAAGCACATGGTTTTTCACCAGTTCCCTTAGTTCCATGGGATCACCCTAAGGTCTTAAATGCTGAGTAGATGTATGCTAGCACCGTTAACCCGAATGCAAACGCTACAACGAACCCCGCGTAGACCATTGCAGCTTTGGCAACTTTTGGAATCAAAGGAATAGCCACTGCTGGAATCAAGAACGCTGGGATCATCTCCCTCTCTAAGCTTTTTCCGAAGTGCCAGAATGCTAAAAACATTCCAAAGACTGCCCAGCTTATGAAGATTAGGTATCCGATCCCCAATACTACTGGGGATTCAAACATTCCTGAAAGATATTTTGGCATGGCAATCCATCCCACTATAAATCCAGATACCCATGAGAGTGCTATTGAGAGCCCAAAGACTGAAGAGCTCTCCATTTTTTTGCCTGCGCTTAAGTGTAGCTTTACCAATCTTTCCCAAATCATCCTCGTAAAGTATGCGAACACCACGAATGCCAGAGTCCAGTATACGGCCGTTAGCTGCCATGGAATTGTTTCTAAGGGTCCAATTATTATGTAGTAGAACACCATTACCACAACCCAGACTTGAAACTGCATTGCTGCGTATATCTTCTCTGCGGCAATAAGTTTTTCCTCAACCCTCTCCAATACAGCTTTCAGCTCTTCCATAATCCCCACCATTCCTAAATTTAACTTTGGAATATTTAACCCAATAAGACTTTCTGAAATTCAGAACAAAAAGAAAAATCTTGTTTAAGCCTCTTGGAGTTGTGAAATGGTAGGAGCATGGGATTAATCCTCTATTAGCAGTAATCTTGGCTTTTAGTATTGGAACTGGGGTTAGAAAGCTTGTGGAGAAGCCTATTGGAAATGTGGAAGAGTTTGAAGTGACAATGTTTAGCGGGGAGTGGGTCTAACTCTATTTCAGATTGAGAACTGCCATGCTGATTGACAGACTGTTTTTATCAAAAAATTTAAGCTCTCGGGACTCTAAATTAGAAGATGAAAATTGAAAAAGTTTATCAAAAAGAAGGGGACAAAATTAGATGCTCTGTTTGTGAGAGGGATTCTCTATTTCTGCTACCAGTTGTTTGGTGTGGTTAGCAGTATGACAAAAATACACAAACACAGCAAAAGAAAACCACCAAAAGAACAGCCTATGGGGGCTGTTTCGTGAGTAGTTAGAATCATAAAGTTTGGGTTCTTTTGTTTTCCGCAACTTAAACCAAAAAATTTATAAGATCATTGCAATCCCTAACTTATCGAGGGCCGGTAGCTCAGCCTGGTTAGAGCACCGGGCTTTTAACCCGGTGGTCGCGGGTTCAAATCCCGTCCGGCCCGCCACTTAACAACTTTTCTAATAATCGAAAGAGCTTAAAGCTTTGACTACTTATTATCTTATGGGTGATAGCATGGATGTTTTTGAGCTGGCTAAAAAATATCATGTTGAACTTGGTATAAAGGAACCGAGTTTTGCCACTATGGCAGCAGAGCTCTTTGGAGACTTGGGACTGAGCATAATGAACCACCTAAAAGAAGAAGGGTACACTTTAAAGGGCACAAGGTTCTTAGACTATGAGAAAAGCCTTGTGCTGGAAATAATAAAGGGAAACAAAAGCTATGAACTCCTTCTAAGAAAGCTCTAATGGCTTATCTCATAATCGAAGATTATCTCCTCCTTTTCTCTTGGATTAACCGTTATTTTGAACTCCACATAATTGGCTGTCTCTTTTATTGGACTCACAGAGCTTTCCAAGATTTTCCCACGCCACTTGTAGTGTCTGACAATTACTTCCTTGCTCTCGTTGCCAAAGTTCTCCAGTGTAACTTTGATTTTATAGTAAGAATACCTCTCTCCATGCCTTTCTTCCAGCACCTCTGTTTTTCCTTTCAACTCAACATCTCTGCCAAGTTTAAGCCTCAGCACGTCGCCTTTTGCAGTGTGATCTATCATCTGCTCTCCAATTAAAACGTTTTTGCCCTCCATTTCTTTGTATATCTCCACAATCCCTCTGGGAAGAACTGCATTCGTCTTAAGGGAAATTATCTCATATACGTCTTGGCTTCTTGCATAAGGATAGCTCTCATAGAGATACTCCCGCGTGAACTCGCTTTCTTGGTGGATGTAGGGAATGAGTTTTTTCTCAAAGGGTCCTATGTCAATAACTCCAAGTTTGTAGAGGTAAAAGGCCTCTAATTTTGTCTGCTGGATCGGGCCTTGAGGAACTTCCTCAGCTTCCTCGTATCTCTTGGCAACTATCGGAACCACTGGGAAGGGCTGGTAAAACTGTACATCTCCAGAAACAAGAAGAACATCAGTGTTCTCAAAGCTCTTGTTTGTGGGATTGTCAATTACCACATAGCCATAAAACTCTGCCTTATCTTTTAGATAGAGCTTATATCTCGAAGTCCAGCCTATCCCTGCAACCCTATAGATGAGCTTGAAGAAGTACTTTCCATCTTCCTCGGAGCTTACTATGGCATAGGTTTTTGCCGTGCTTTCTTCCCCAATTGAAGCCATTTTCATATATGCTACTTCCTCTGGACTTATCAGATAATAAGCGTTTCCTTGGATTGCAATTTTTCCATCTTTATAACCCAAAAACTTTCCTGTTAAAGTTTCTCCACTCTTTAGCTTGACTGTTATTTCTTTTCCGATGTTGGCTTCTATCAGGCTCTTTCCCTTGAATTCTTTGCTTATTACGCCGAGTACTTTGACCTTTTCGTCGAGAGACTTTAATGTAATCTCACTAATTTGAAGCCCTCCAAGTATCTCCAGTGGGACTTCATTTATGCCTTTCTTCAGCTCAACTTGAATGGTCTTTTCCACCACCCCAATCTTGGCTGAGTCATAAAGTGCAAGTGCAGTCTGGGTTTCCTCAGCTTTTGTTTGATGAAATACAACCATAGCCAAAAGAACTAAAACCACTAAAACTCCTACAGTAATTTTTCGTCTCATTCTCAATCACCTGATGAAATATCGCCTCTATTCTATTTATAGTAATCGATAGCTTCAATCATATTCGAAATGGAAAGACTTTTAATATTGTCAACATAACTGAAACTGTCATCACTATAATCGAGGTGGTAGAAATGGATAGAGTTGCAAAAGCTAGGGAAATAATCGAAAAAGCAAAAGCCGAAAACAGGGCACTTGTGGAACCTGAGGCAAAGGAAATTCTCAAGCTTTATGGCATTCCAGTTCCGGATTTTAAAGTCGCAAGAAACGAAGAAGAAGCCGTTCAATTTGCTAGGGAAATTGGATATCCAGTTGTTATGAAAATAGTTTCTCCGCAAATTATCCACAAGAGCGACGCCGGTGGAGTTAAGATTAACATAAAGAACGACGAAGAGGCAAGAGATGCATTTAGAACTATTATGGAAAACGCTAAAAACTACAAACCCGATGCCGACCTTTGGGGTGTCATAGTTTACAAGATGCTCCCACTTGGCAAAGAGGTCATTGTTGGTATGATAAGAGATCCGCAATTTGGGCCAGCGGTGATGTTTGGTCTTGGTGGAATTTTCGTTGAGATTCTTAAGGACGTCAGCTTCAGGGTTGCGCCAATAAGCAAAGACGAAGCCCTTGAAATGATCAAAGAGATAAAAGCCTATCCAATCCTTGCTGGGGCGAGAGGAGAAAAGCCAGTAGAGATTGAAGCCCTTGCCGATATAATTGTCAAAGTTGGGGAATTAGCTCTTGAACTTCCAGAGGTTAGGGAACTTGATATAAACCCCATCTTCGCTTACGAAGATAATGCAACTGCAGTTGATGCTAGAATGCTCCTCTGATTTCCCTTCTTTTAATAATTCTAATAAATTAGTACCAAGTTTCGGCTATCACGTCATGCTTGTGTATGCTCTCATGGCTTACAACCTTTACATGAATTCTGCCTCTAAACTTTTGTTTTGCCTTAAACATTATCTCTCTCGCAACATCCTCCACAAACTTGGGGTTTGAATACATGTTTTGAACGACTGCGTTCTCATCAATGGTCTTCAATAGGGTGTAAGTTGGAGAGCTGAAAGAACTCTCCACAACGTCTATCATATCTTCCAGAGCTATTTCTTCATTGTAATCGGTTCTTATCTCCAGTGTCGCAACCGCTCTCTGGATGTGGGTTTTTCCTTGATTGTTGGCCATCGCATGAGGGCATGCAGTATTTCCAATCACCTTTACCTTCAAAACTTTCTCAACTCTCTCAGGCTCTCTTATTACTCCAATCTCAACATCATATGTCTCAAGGCTTATTTTTCTGCTGGCAGGTGTTTCTCGTTCCATAATAAGTTGCGTTTTAATCCAGACCTCAGCCCTCTTGTGTGGATGCTTTTCTTCCAATCTTCTTATTACTGCAAGACCGAGCTCTTCGAGAGAAGTATGGGCTTCCTTAACCTCCTCCTCAACGGCCTCACTCATTGTTTCGGTAATACTCTCCACAAGCCTGCTCATATGAATGCCTTTCTTCTCCTCTGGCACGTCTATTGTTATCTCAAATATCGGAATAAACGTGTAGAGCTTGCCTTTCCAGTTTATCCTTGCTATCGTTCTCAAATTGGTTACGCCAACTCTGTGAAGTCTCTCTTTGATCTCTGGGACTTCCTCTTGAGTTTCAAACATTCCTTCACCTCCATTAGGAAAACCTAATCGCTTCTTTTAAACTTATCTCAAAAATCTCATAAGCTTCTCGTAACTTTCCTTTGCCACCGTGATGTCCTCCTTGTTGAGACGATACCCGTATTTTGCCTTTTCAAACACTCTCGTTAATCTGTCGAGATCTTCTAAATCTTCGAAGATGTCCTTTAGCTTGTCCTCATGCTCCCAGTGGGTCCAGCTCTTTTGATAGGGGTAGCCTTTCCTTATTAATCCGGCAACAACGTTTTTGTACATTTTGATTATTCTTTCCTCTGGGCTTCCCTCAATTGAGTCAAAAGTTATTTCGGGGTCAAATTTGGCAATCCTGAGCTTTTCTGCTTTCCTCCTTCTTCCCATTATAAAAAGGAATGCGAGGACAAAGGCAAAAACGAAAATTGGAACAAAATAAACGTAACCGGGAAGCGGCTGATATGTTATCTTGAAAGTATCGTTAAAAAAGCTGAACTTTGGGTATTTTATTATGGGAGCCTTAACACCTCTGTAATGCTCAACTCTTCTGCTGAAAAGAGCCCTTAGGGCGATTAAGATTGCAAGGATAATTATAATCTCCCTAAGATAATCTCCTTTTGTTCGCTTTCTTTTCTTAACTGACTGCAGAGGGATGCCTTTCTCAAAGAGAAACCATACAGAATAGGCAAGAAGTCCAAAAAAGAAGACTGCCCATAGAATATAAACCACCTCGATGTTAAAGGTGCTTTGCCCATGTTCCACCGTAGCCCTGAAAAGTAGAGCAAAGAGCAACAGCATAAGCAGGAATGGCAGTATTTGTCTCATATCTACCGCCTATTTATTAAGTAGTAGACAGTTCTCAGCGGGATGTTTAGCTCTTCACTTATCTCTCTGGGTCTTTTTCCTTTTTTAACGAGCTCTTCAATAAGCTTCAAGGTGGATGGATCGTATTTTTTTGGCCTTCCTCGGGCGTGGTTCATCGGAACAAGCTTGATTCCCATCTGATCGAGTGCTTTGATAATTTTCTTAGAAACCTTTGGATATAAACTCGGGGGGCAGCCAATAGTCTTTACATTTGGAGCCTTCTCCAGTATTTTCACAAGAATTATTTTGGTTGGCCTGAGATTTATGTAGACCTCGGTAACATCCTTATTGAGCCTCTCCTCTATTTTTCTCAAAAGCTCCTCATTATTTCTCGCTTTTATCTCAACCTTCATCTTTCTCACCCTTGAAGGAGCTCCAAAAATTGTTTTGCTCTATCACTCTTTGGCATAAACTTCTCAAATTTGCTCGTATCCTCAAACAACGCCATGTGTAAGCCGGAGAGCACGAATTTCTCAATAGCCTCTTTGAGCTCTTCTTCATTTATTTCAAGCAGCTTGCTGACTTTTTTCTCATCAAAGGGGCTAATTCCATATAGAATAACTCCACCCAAAAGGTAGTTGGGGATGTTTGAAATCTCGCTCCTCTTCCCGCTTAGGAGGGTTTCAATTTCACATTTCTTAATGATAAGCATGCTGCCAAACCCAGTACGAAACTCTGCTTCGCCCATAAATGGCAGATCAAAGAGTGAGTAATGACAGTCTATGCGAGGCCTTATTTGGGGGTATAATCCAATAGTTTCTCTTTCTTTTTCGGAGGTTAGGTAATAATACCTGAACAAGTCGAGGGCGAGAATCTTGGCTCCTTCCTCAGGATATTGAGAGGCGTAGGCAAGTGAGAGGTTGTCTATGGTATAGTGGCTGTTTATTAAAACTCCCTTGGTTTTCACATAGGTTAAAAGTCTCCATCTGAATTTTCGCCCAAAACGCTTTTTAAGTTCTCCGTCTATATCGGCATCTACTGGAAGCTCAACCCTCTCCTTCTTTAATCTTCCCGCCTGCCAGTATTCTACCTCTATCCTCATTCCTTTTCTTTGAACTTGCCCTTTTTCCTTGAGCCGGGATTTTATCTCCTTAAAGGTGTCCCTAGTTCTATTGCTCTTCTGCCCTAGAATTCTGAGAACATCACCCGAATAAGCCAAATGAGGCAGTATCTCCATCCTTCCAAGTTTAATAGGCTTTTCAGAAATCCTTATTGATTCAAGTTCTTCTTTGTTGGTCATATCTTTGACTTCGATAATTTTCTTTCCTTTGTAAAATGTGTAGTTGGACTCTATTGTGGCGAGTGCCATTTTATGAGCAGCTATTGCCGTTCTAAGCCGTTCAAGAGTTAACATGCGGTAGTGGTTTCTCAGTAAAATCCTCCTAATGTGGGGATCCCGCTCCCTTTTATTGGACATTGTATAGGAAAGTGTCTCACCAACTCTGCGCGAAAGCTCGTCTTCCAAATCTTTAAGGAAAGCAAGATTACGGTTTAAATTAAAAACCAAATAAAGAGGGTCGAAATTCTCAAATAATCTGCTCATGTTTATCTTTATGTCGTCCAAAACTCTGTTTATTTGTGCTATAAGTTCTTCAGTTGTCGTCATGGGAGGAGTTCCTCGTTGGTAATTTTTTCAGGGAGATATCTTCTCGCGACGAACTCCAAACTCTTATTTGCCAGAGCCTGTTGTTCAATCCTAACTCCCCATTTAAGCGCCAATTTGAGCTGCCTTTGCCATTCCTTGTTCTGAAACCATGGATAGTTCATTTCCTCTATGATACGCTTATAATCTCCTGTTGGACCACCTTTTTTGTTCGATGGGATTCCCTTGAGCTTCTCTGTAACGTTTTCAAGGCCGTATTTCTTAATGTCGTCCATTGTCATTCCAACGAATTTAGCTTCAGGTGTTGCAAGCTTTTCACTGAGGTAGGCGAGGTTTATTGATCCCTGCTTGATTGTGGAATAGATATACCATCCATAGGGGTCTCCATCGGTAAAGACTATTATCGGCAGACCCTCCTCATAGTGAAGTCTGTGGATTAGCCTTCTTACACCTCTTGATGCCTGTCCCTGAGTTGCCACAATGAGGGCTTTCTCCTTCTTCGGATACTTTTCTTCAATAAGCCTATCGGCCATAGCGGCAGTCTCTACTACAAGAACGTAATCCACGTTAATTTCCGGAAACTCTATATGCTCTACAGTTCCAGGAACTGCCCATCCACCCATACCGAGCTTTGAAGCGTTAAACTCATCTTCTCCATCCTTGATAACTATGTCTCCGTACACGTATCCTCTTCTGTCCGCTGTTATATGCATCTCTTCCCTCAAAACACCAAACATTCTCTCCAAATCCTCTATGATGGGATCACTCTCGCTCTGATCTTCGAATGTGTTCTCCCTTGTACCGGGAATTGTGTGCTTGTTTGCATAGTACGCTTCTCTCAAGCTTGCGTGCTTACCCTCAGCAACCAGTCTCTTTATGTAAGCCGCTATCAAGAGCGTCTGCATGAATTTTCTAGCGTGGGCAACGTGGAAGAGATATCTCCTCGATGTTTTGTCGCCCATCTTAATTAGGCGGTCTTTTTCGTCAAAATAAACGTTGCTAAGGCCCCTTGTGGGAACATCTATGAAGGGATTCCTGCCAGCTTTTATTTCCTCAAGGACTTCTTTTCCAAACTCCTCAAGCTTCTGAAGGACTTTTTTGGGATTATAACTGAAGCGTTCCTTAGGTTTCTCACGTTTAAGCATTCTCCTCAGCCTCCAGTGGCTTTTCTCCTATGACCTCAAACTTCTTTTCGATAATCTTTATCAGAAGACTTTTTATAGTGCTCTCAGGCTCTTCCGTTAGGATACTCAGAGCCTTACTTATCTCTGGGACGTACTTCTCAAACGTCTTCCTTCTTTTCACCTGATAGAGCTTGCGGTGTTTTCCTCCGAGGTACTTTGCCAACCTCCTCGCGACTTCCATAACAGCGAGCCTTATTTCCTCATATATTTCTTCCTCACTGGCAACGCTTTGCTTTCCTGTGGATGTATAAGGAACGTGCACGCTAATCACATTAACCAAAAGCACCAGTGGTGTTCTTTCAAGATCATCGACTCTATATCTCTTCCAGTCAATATTTCTCGCCGCAGAGGTTATAACACATGAACCAGCATCAAAGAGTAGAGGAACTCTATTGGCATATCTAAGAAGGTCAAACCCACTACTCAGCTCTCCTCCAAAAGCTAACCCCACTTCTACTTGGAATGGAATTCCTCCACGGTAAACCTTGGGGGGTCTTGTTACCGCAGTTACAAATTCAGGCTTTAAAATACCCAAAAGTCCCTTCTCTATGTTCTCCTCCCCTATTGGCCTCAATCCATGTGTGGGTGGCGCTAGGAAACTCATGTACTTGAATGCTTCCACGATGTCTTCAGCCTCATGCCATGTGAGCTTATCTGGAGATTTTTCCATAATCTTTCTAACTTCTCTCAGTATCTTTTTCCCTCTCTTCCCAAAACTTGCGATGATTCTATCAACTTCTCCTTCGGTGAGCCTTTTTAAAAGCTGTTCCCTGACATTCTGTTCCTCTTCTTCCTTTATAAGTCTCAAAGCTGTTATGTATTTTACAAGCTCATCTATCTTCTTCTCGCTTATTCTTGAAAACTCGCCTATAAGAAAAGTTCTCACAGTTGTCCTCGTTGTTCTTCTGGCCATCCTATAAACATCATCAGTCATAACCCCCTTTGGATGGGGCTTCATTTCTTCCGGGGGCTCTGGAACTTCCTCACTGCTTCTCGGAAAGACTATTAACTTCCCATCTGGTTCTATGAGTTCAATATGAGCATGGGGATTGGCTATTGCGGTAAGCTTAAGATACCAGTAAGGGCCCTGTTTGGAGCGAATGTAGCGAACCTCCTTTACTTCCATTTCTATTCTTGTCCCTCTCCATCCTGTAGGATTTGGGTGTTTTATCTTTTTGAAGATTTTTCCTTCGTTTTTTTCAACATCTATACCAACCCAGGCCTCTATTATCTCATCTCCACCTGTGGAGGTTATTACCCTCGTGGCTTTTCCGCTTGTAATTTGAGCAAACATCACGGCACCGCTAATACCGATACCCTGCTGCCCCCTGCTTTGTATATTCCTGTGAGCCTTTGTACCTGCAAGCATTTTACCAAAGACATGTGCTATGAACTTTTCTGGAATTCCGGGGCCGTTATCTTCGACGATTATTTTGTAGTGCTCCGTTCCAAGTTCTTCTATTTCCACTCTAACATACGGCAGTATTCCAGCTTCCTCACATGCATCAAGGGAATTCGTGACAGCTTCGTGTATTAAAGTTGTAAAGGAGCGTAGTTTTCCAGTATAGCCTAACATTGCGGCATTCCTTCTAAAGAACTCACTGACGCTCTGGATTTTAAACTCCTTAAACAGCTTGTTTGCTTCAGAATTCACCATAATACATGCCTCCTTCGAGCTCTAAATCCTTTTTCCTTCTTTCGAGGTATTTGTAAACGGTCCCATGGGGGGAGCCTTTAGCGAGCTTTTCAATAGCCGTTTTGGCTATTTGGACTTGAATTGGGTTTCCGATGATAGCAACGGTTTTTCCATAGACACTTATGTCGGCTCCACTCATTTCTTCAATTATCTCTCTCGTTCTGCCTTTTCTACCAATTATTCTCCCTCTTACTCTTGGAAGGGCATTCTTCTCATTTCCTACAACAACATCCGTCAGGTCAACAACTTCAAGGACCTCTCCCTCGTTAAGCAACCTAAATGCCCTTTCTGGAGAGAAGCCCCTTCCAATAGCCAATACAATATCCCTCGCCTTCCATACTGCCAGGGGATCATCGGTTTTTTCTGTTGAGGTTATAAATACCTCCCCGGTTTTACTGTCCACCTCTATTTTGGTTTTTGTGGCCTCTTCAATCTTTCTCTTTGTCTCGCCCTTTCTCCCTATAACCACGCCAATTCTCTCTTTAGGAATTCTCACAAACTCTTCCTGCTCGCCAAGGGCTTCAAATTCCTCAATTTCAAAGGCTTCCTTCTCTTTCCCCTCTTTATCTACGTACTCGTATTTCTTCAGTTTCTCCTCAAATTCGTCCATTTCAATCACCCGTTAGCTCTCTAAACTTCTTATCGAGATCATCGACGCTTACTCCCTTTTTAGCAAAATAATTGATTATATTTCCTAAATCGCGATAGAGTAGGGAAAGTGCCATCCTGTTCCTCTTTACCGTTGCCTGAGACCAATCAATTATCACCGGCTTATCCCATATAAGGATATTATACTCACTTAGATCACCGTGAACCATATCCCCCCTTTTCCATAGCTTTTCGATAGACTCCATGGCAAAGGCATAGAGCTCTTCAAATTCCCCTTTGTCAAGCTCTTTTTCTATGTCTTTTAATCTTGGAGCCGGATATTCATCTCCAATGAACTCCATTATGAGGATATTATTGCTAAATGCTATTGGCTCCGGAGCCCTAACAGCATATTTCATAGCCCTCTGGAGATTTTTAAATTCTCTTCTAGTCCAGACAAAGACGAGCTTCCTAATGTCTTTCGGGAGATAGCCGATTCTTGGATCAGCTGCCAGATACTCCCATATTCTCCTAAATTCAGTTGTATAGGTACGATAGATTTTAACGGCAATAGGATTACCATCGGCATCAATGCCCTTAAACACATTAGCCTCTTTCCCCGTTGAAATTACACCCAACAGTTTCTCTATCTTCCCCCTTCGATGGAAGTAGGAAAGTGTGTTAATAGTTGTCCTATCAAATACCTCACTAAACACCTTATAGAGCTTGCTATCCTTTTCCCTACGCTCCTCTAATCCCAGAATCTGGGATATCTCTTTATCTATGTCCTGAATTTTCATAATCCATCACAGAGTTAAGCCGCCGGTGAGGAAATCCTGAGTAATTTTGTTCTTTCTGAGGAGCCAATCAACCTGAGTCTTTGTGTAACGATAAACTATGTCTCCCCTTTCATCGCTTTGCACTTCCCAAGGCTGAATTATAACTACATCACCAACCCTAATCCACATTCTTCTTCTCAGCTTCCCCGGTATTCTGCATCTTCTTATCTTCCCATCTGAGCACCTAACGTCCATCCATCCAGAACCCAAAGCCTGCTCTACTATTCCGAACACTTGATTATCCTTAGGGAGAGGAACTCTAATGATCTCTTCACCTTCAACAATTCTATTTTTATCGTTTCTTGGCATGATCATCACCCCGGGTAGTTTATTTGATAACCTTATAAGCCTAAGCTTTTGCAAATATTTTCCATTATCTATTAGTGGGAGCATTTTTAAAATTTTTGCATGAATCCATTTAAACATCCACAAAGTTGAAAAGGAGGAGAGCCTAAATTCCAATTATAGAGATTGGGGGATGGAAGATGAAGGAAACAATACTCCTAACGGGTCCTCCTCTTAATGGGAGAGATGAATATGCGGAGGAAGCTCTAAAGCTTGCAAAAAACGAGAGCTTTCAGTATTATCATGTATTTGACTATCTGAAGGAAGTTGGAAGAGAGAAAGGCGTCAAAATCACAAGAAAAAACGTTTTAGACTTTGCAATAAGTCACCCAGACTTGATGAACAATATTCGTGACGAGGCTTTCAAAAGGATAAAAGACGAAATTGAAAAAAACGAAAAGTCCTTTCACTTGGTCTCAACTCCAGCCCTGTTTAGATGGGGAAGTGGGAGTGTTTTAGGCTTTACTCTAAGCAACTTAAAGCTCTTGAAGCCGAGCAGAGTCATAATCATGCTAGATGATATTTTGAGCGTCAGGAGAAGAATAATCTACGATAAAGAATGGTTTGAGCGCTTTGGAGAAGACAAAGAGAACATTAAACTCACCACTCTTGTCATGTGGCGTGAAGATGCAATAAATCACGTGAAAACCCTTGTGCATGAGCTCAACAAAGAGGGAATTCAGGTTAGATACATTCTTCACTTTGGAATCAGGCATCCACCCCAGACGTTTATAGACTTAATCTTTCATGAAAAAGAAAAACCTTTGGTGTATCTCAGCTATCCAATGACGGGCCATGAGGAGGAATACTACCATAGAGTTAGGGGTTTTTACGAAAAGCTCAGCAAATATTTTACTGTTTTAGATCCTGGAGCACTTGATGATTGGTGGATCGTTGCAGAATATGATGCCCAAGTGGAGGAAAATCCAGGGATAAAGAGGATACGGATAAAGAATATATTTGATGGAGAGGAAATAGAGGAGCTCGATAGGGAAGATATAGAACAAGCTACCGACATTTTGAGAAGACAGCTCGTTGAGAGGGATTTCAACTTAGTGGATGTTAGCAAGGCCATAGCTGTCTATCACTATGCTCAAGGAGTTTCCGCGGGGGTTATAAGCGAGATGGCTGAGGCTCACAGAACACTGGCAGCAATTTATCTCTACTATCCATTCAAGCGTCGTCCAAGTCCATTCATGGAGTTCTACGGCATGCAAAATCCATCAAGGAGAACTATGTTTAAAGATGAGGATGAGATGCTCCAAGCAATGATAGAGGAGAAGGAGTACTGGGCAAAGGCTTAATTTCTTTTTTTAAATTTAATTAATCCCCAGAAAACCATTTTCACAGGAAAGAACAATAAGAAAAGAGGGAGAAAATCACTTCTTGACCCATCCGCGCCACTTCATGGCTTCATATACTCTGCTAACTGCCCTTACGTAGGCAGCGTCTCTCGTGTGGATGTTCTTCTCTTTGTGGATGTTGTAAACGCCCCAGAATGCCTCAGTCATCTTCTTGTCAAGCTTCTCCCTTACTTCCTCTTCTGTCCAGTAGTAGCCCATCAAGTTTTGTACCCACTCGAAGTAGCTGACTGTAACACCACCAGCGTTACAGAGGAAGTCTGGGATCTGGAGTATGCCCTTCTCGTAAAGGATTTCATCTGCCTCAGGGGTGACTGGACCGTTTGCAACCTCAGCGACTATCTTTGCTTTTACTTTGTCGGCATTGTTCTTGGTGATGACACCCTCAATAGCAGCAGGAGCGAGGACATCAACCTCAAGCTCGAGGAGCTCTTCGTTGGTTATGTTAGTCGCACTTGGGAAGTCCTTAACTGAGCCGTGTTCCCTCTTCCACTTGAGGACTTCGTCCGGGTCAAGTCCGTCTGGGTTGTAGATGCCGCCTTTGCTGTCGCTGACGGCGACGACTTTCATGCCGAGCTGCTCCTTGGCAAACTTGGCAGTGTGGTAACCAGCGTTACCATAGCCCTGAACGGCAATAGTCTTGCCCTTGAGGTCCATATCGAGGGCCTTGGCGGCTTCCCTTATGGTGAATATAGCACCTTGAGCAGTAGCGGTGTTTCTTCCTAAAGAACCACCAACTATAACTGGCTTACCCGTGATGATACCAAATGATGGGACCTTTCTCCTTGAGATTGCTTCGTATTCATCCATCATCCATGCCATGATCTGTGGGTTGGTATAAACGTCTGGAGCAGGGATATCGGTGTATGGGCTTATTATGTCATAAATAGCTCTTATATATCCTCTAGCGAGTCTTTCTTTCTCTCTATCACTGAGCTTCTTGGGATCGACTATTACTCCACCCTTACCTCCACCATAAGGTAATCCTAAAGTAGCACATTTCCATGTCATCCAGGTAGCCAATGCCTTGACGGTGCTTAGGGTTTCTTCAGGGTGCCATCTAATACCACCCTTTGTGGGACCGAGAGCCCAGTTGTGTTGAACTCTAAAACCAGTGAAAACTTTTACGGAACCGTCATCCATCTCAACTGGAATGCTAACTTCAAGAATTCTTTGTGGTTTCTTTAAAAACTCAAGAGCCTCTTCACTTATGTCTATATATTGAGCAGCTCTTTCCAACTGCTTAATTGCCATCTCAAATGGGTCTAGTTCAACCATGTTCATCCCTCCAAATTAGGTGATTGGCGATACAAATTTGAGCAATAGCCTATATAAACTTTTCGCCGAAAATGGTTAGAAAACTGATATTTTTAAACAAAAGGTTATGTACATTCATTTTGCTATAAATACAAAACATCTAAAAAAGTTTTCTGGTAAAAGAACCCTTAGAAGCTTTTTAACATACATTAATGCCTAAAAAAGCGTATTGACGTATGGAAAGTTTTAATTACGTCAAAATGTTTTAAAATAGAAAAATGCCCTCAGCGAGAAGTCGGTCATCACCCTTTCAGCTCACTCTTGTTCCAATCATCGGGACATACTTAGTTATCCTAATCCTTTTTAAAGATAGACTCCTCTAAATTTTGCGATATTTCTTAGATAGTGACCAAGTTTTTGACAATTCTACAAAAATCCTCTTATGCCTATTTTTATATTAACATTTTGACAAATATCTAAGTTTCAAGTTTTAAGTGCTTGTAAATCGTCTTTTGCCGAAATCAAAAAAAGAGAAAGCTTTTTATATGGCTTGTGTGTTTATATATAATGCATATATTTGTCTATCGGCGTTAAATTTGGTTGAACTTCGTATAGAGGTGGAAAGAAATGGCTGAAAGGGAGGAATGGGGAAGTAGAGTAGGTTTTATACTGGCAGCAATGGGGTCAGCAATTGGACTTGGAAACATATGGCGTTTCAGCTATATGTGCTACTCTAATGGTGGAGGAGCTTTCTTAGTGCCGTATTTCTTCGCTTTGCTAACAGCAGGAATACCAATAATGATACTGGAAATAGGACTTGGAAGCATGACAAGATTTTCAGCGCCTTTTGCATTAGGAAAGGTTGCTGGTAAGAAGGCAGAGTGGATTGGATGGTGGACAGCTGTTGCAGCGCTGATACTGAATTCCTACTATATGGTGATACTCTCATGGGCGTTCCTGTACATATTCAAGTCGGTCACCCTAGCATGGGGTGAAGATCCAGGAGCTTACTTCTTCGGCAACGTTCTCGGTCTCACCGATGGGCCGTTTATACTTGGTGGAATAAGGGTGCCAATATTGCTATCGTTCTTAGTGATAGTCTTCATAAACTGGCTCATAGTTTCAAGAGGTGTCAAAGGGGGAATAGAGAGGGCATGTAAAATATTCCTTCCATTGATGTGGATCATTGTGCTATTGCTCGTGATAAGAGGCATCACACTCCCACACGGTCTTGAGGGGATCAACTGGTATCTCAAGCCAGATTTCTCAAAGTTGGCAAACCACAAAGTGTGGCTTGATGCCTATGGACAGATATTCTTCACACTCAGTCTGGGAATGGGAACAATGATAGTCTATGGAAGCTACCTTAGAAAGGGTGAAGATGTGGTGAACAATTCATTCCTCATTTCCTTAGGAAACTGTGGATTCTCATTCCTTGCAGGATTTGCAGTCTTTGGAACACTTGGATACGTTGCCTATGCACTAAACAAGCCCTTTGAGGAAGTAGTTGCTGCAAGCATAGGACTGGCATTCGTCATGTATCCAAAAGCCATCTCACTGCTACCAGCAGGAAGGGCTCTGATTGGAGTACTGTTCTTCTTCCTGCTAACGATAGCGGGGCTGAGCTCTTCAATTTCACTCATGGAAAACACAGTTGGAATTCTAATGGACGGGTACAAGCTAAACAGGATGAAAGCAACGAGCATAGTGGCTGTGGTAACCTTCCTGATTGGAATAATTTACACCACTGGAGCAGGTCTATACTGGCTCGACATGGTTGATCACTTCATCAGCTATTATGCATTGGCACTCGTGGGACTGCTTGAGACAATAGCTGTTACATGGGTGTTTGGCGCCGAGAAGTTTAGAGAATTTGTGAACAGTGTTTCAGAGATAAAAGCGGGCTCATGGTGGCCTGTGTTTGCTAAGTATCTAACAGTGGCAATTCTTGCAATCCTCTTACTCCTTGACATCTACAAGCTTGCAACGGAGGGTTATGGTGGATATCCAGGGAAAGCCTTGGGAATAGCGTTCGGCTACATATTACTTGGAATGATAGTGGCCTACCTCCTGCACACTAAAGAGAAGCTCGACGTAACGAAGGAGGTGAGCTGAGATGCTTAGTGGTGGTGCAATAGCAATGCTAATATTTGGAGCAGTGGTTCTATACGGGGGATTTGCATACTGCCTAAGGATAGCGATGCGTAAGAGGCTTTCTTGACTTTTTACTTTATTTTTGTTGGTGGTAGAAATGAGTGGAGCTGAGATTTTAGCAAAAATTTTTGCCCTTATTGGAGTCTTGCTCTTTAATGTAAGTGCATTCTTTGTTTACATTCTGAAAAAAGAGTCCTTCATTATTCCCATGTTAGTGGGTATATCATTTTTAAGCATGGCCATGCTCTTTATATTCATCTGGAAGAAGGATGAAATTAACAGAAGATTCCAGCAGGTGGAATCAGGTGAGGAGTACTGAGATTTTTAAAGAGATAGCTGAAATTTTGGAAATTGTGGAGGAAAGAATAGAACGCTCAAACTTATTGAATCCTAAAGAGAAGGAAAAAGCCGCAAAAAAGATTAAAGAAGCCAAAAAGAATTTTTTGGAACTGAGTAACGAAAGTACAGTCGAGAACGAGGAACTTGCGAATTTCTTTTTAAAAAGAGCAACGATATTGAAAAATTTTACGATTGACAAAAATATTGAAAAAGTTGGAAAAAAAGCCTACATGCAAAGCGTTGATGAGGTTCTTAAATTTTCAAGGATGGCGAAGTATGACTTCACGGACAGGACAAAAGAGGTTCTTAAAGGATACAGGACTTATGCTCTCGGGATGATGTTCTTTTTCATACTTTGTGGAGTGCTATCGCCAAGTTTTAAGATGGCAGCATTTTTTCTTTTAATTCCGGTGCTTCTCTCCCTTTGGACTCTTAAAAGGAGAAGATATCTTGCCCTGATGTCAGCATTCATTCTCATTCCTCTGCCAATTATCACTGGCATCTTGGCAATTGGGAACAGTATACATATGATTACCAATCCAGCGATGCTCCAAGAGATAGCTGAAAGCATGGCAAAGTCATTAACCTTTGTTAGGGCACTTCTTATATTAACAATCACCCTCGGAGCTTTTGAAGTTGTCTTATTGAGCTATGCGGCTTATGAGCTCTACAAGCACAGGCACGCATTCCTTTGAGATATTAGTATAAGGCTTCGTTTCCTTTTTCTCCCGTTCTTATCCTTATTGCTTCATAAACTGGTAGAATGAATATTTTGCCATCCCCAGGGATGCCTCGTCTTGCGTTCTGGAGTATTATATTGACAACCTTTTCAACATCCTCGTCCTTAACAACGATCTCAATCTTCATTTTTGGCATAAATTCATAAGGAGGAACCCCACCCTGCACACCTCTGCCTTTGACGGGATAGATAGTCATAGGAACTATTCCTATTTGCTTCAAAGCTTTTTGAACTCTATCGAAGTCTTCTTCCCTAACAACAGCTTCAATTTTTCTCATTGAGTTCCACCAAATATAATAGGGCAGAAAAGAAGATAAACTTTTCTAATCAAAGATATCTCAAAGCTTTTTCAAGTCTCTTCTTTGGAATTCTTGTTTCTTTTGCCAGTTTTATCAAATCGGCATTTTTAAGATCTTCAACGCTCCTAATTCCGGCTTTCTTCAGTTTTTCAACCGTTTTTGGCCCTATACCTTTTATGGCCAAAAGCTTCTCCTCAAATTCCTTCTCCTCTCTCATTGTTTCCTCAAGCTCAAGCTGTCGGTTGGCCTTGCTGGTTTCCCACCTCTCCTCTAAGTTCTGAGCACTTGCAACACTTATGCTTTCTCCTCTCTCTTCCGCTTCTGCTGGAACCTCGGGTGGTTCAATATACTCGGGGACACTTGGGGGCTCTTCACTCACATAAACATTGACGTTTATGGTGGGGAATGGATTATCCATTTCTTCCACTTCTTTCAAGAATTCTATTTCCTTGAATTCACCACTCTTGAAGTACTCCTCTAGAGCATTTGCTAAGCGATGGAAGTAGTTTGCGTGCTTAAGAAGCCTTTTCTTCCCGTACTCCTTTGCCTGGCCGGTTGTAACAAGGAATGGCCAGTCACTGCTTTCAATGAGGAGTAGCTCCCTTCCAAGTTGCTCTAAAACCTTATCTCCAAATTCATCTTCGTGCATATATTTGCTTGCAAGAGCAACCATTCTTCTCTCTGCAAGATGTATGTGCTCCCACATCCACTCTACTTCTGGATTCCACCAAGTATAATGAGTCCCGTACATCCCCCATGATCCCTCTGGGAGTTCTATCTCATATCTTTCTCCCTGATAATTCTCTAAGAACCTCGAGATTGTTGTAGTCTCTATGTTTTCTTCTGCCATTAGCTCCAGCACTCTTCCAAGCCATTTGACACCCTCAAACCACCAGTGGCCGAAGAGTTCCGTGTCGTAAGGTGCTACAACTATTCCCTTTTCCCCGTGTTCTCTCTCATATTCCTCTAAAAGGGATTTAACTAGACTTACAAAATCTCTTGCATGCTCTTCTACTCTTTCTAAAGCCTTCTCAGGAATGTACGGCTCTTTTTCCCCTAGGCCAACGGCCTTGGATGTAACCCTCCAGTATTGGCCGCCGCTTTCCTCTGCTTTTTTGTGGAATTCTCTATACCAGAAATCTCCAGGATAGCCTATGTCCGCACTCCATACTTGAAGACCTGTCTCCCTATTCCTAGCGAATACGGCTATGTCCGTTCCCTTTATGAAGTAGGGCCTTAGTGTGGACTTCTTAGTTTTCGCGGGGAGGATCTTTCCATAGCCAAAGCTTGCCGGGCCCTCATCTATCAAATGGCTTTCGACAAAGAAAAACTCCAGCTCATGCTTCTCCAGAAACTTCTCAATTCCTTTTCTCCACACAATTTCTCCACTACTTGGGCTTTGCCAAAGCCCCTCCGGTCTGTAGGCACACTCCGGGAGCCATATTCCTTTTGGTCTCCTTCCAAAATGTTTTTCATAGGTAAGGATCCCATTAACAATCTGCCCTTCAATTGCCTCGTCCCTCTCCAAAAGAGGCAGGTACCCATGGGTTGCGCCGGATGTTATTATCTCTATGTAACCCTCATCCTGGAGCCGTTTAAGAACTCCCAATATGTCGCCGTTTATGTCTTTCCAGTACTCATAAATTCCGGTGAAGTACTCAAGCATATAAGAGATCGCACGCTTGAGCTTCTCATCCTCATATTTCTCCAAGTCCTTGTGCATGGCCTTGAGCTTCCTCTTCATGTATTCCTCAAATCCCTTCTTTATGTAGTCATCTGCAAGCTGTTCGGCTAATATTGGGGTAATTCCCATTACCAGCTGAAATTTTACTCCTTTTTTCTTGAGTCTTTCAAACTCCATCAAAAGGGGTATGTAAGTCTCGGAGATAGCCTCAAAGACCCACTCCTCACCAAAAGGCCATTTACCATGCTTCCTTACATAGGGAATATGGGTGTGTAGCACGAATGTAAAATATCCTCTGGCCATAAAATACCACCTCTACGCTGTAATTCTGTAGAACTTTATTAACTTTTGAGTATTTAACGATTTCGGAATGGACATACCTTTTATAGCCTAAAAATGGTTTATAATAATGAAATAGTCTTAACTAAATTCTCCATCGCTTTTTCATTGCTGAATGAAATTTTAAAGAGCCCTTGAAAACAGAAAATGATTGAGCGGGGTCTGTCTGTCGTGATGCTCTCATATGTCCCACTTCTAATCACAAAAGCTTTTAAAGAAAACCTAACCCCAATATAATAATTTAAAAACTGTCAGGATAAGCATTTTTAGGTGAGAAACATGAAGCAAGAAATGAGCAGCGTCGACATTAAGTACATAGTGGAAGAGCTGAAGTCTCTAGAAGGTGCTAGAGTGGACAAAATATACCATGATGGGGATCAAATTAGGATAAAACTTCACGTAACTGGAGAAGGAAGAAAAGATCTAATTATTGAAGCGGGAAAGAGGATTCATCTCACCACATACATAAAGGAAGCCCCTCAACAGCCATCTTCCTTCACAATGTTGCTTAGAAAATACCTGAGCGGTTTGAGGCTTGAAAGCTTAGAACAGCACGACTTTGATAGAATAGTAAAGCTCAAAATAGGGGAATACACGCTAATAGCTGAACTTTTTAGGAAGGGCAACATTATCCTCATTGATAAAGACAACATTATAATCTCTGCAATGAGGTATGAAGAGTTCAAAGACAGGGTAATAAAGCCCAAACACGAATACAAACTTCCTCCGGCGAGAGAAAATCCCATTGATATTTCCTGGGAGAGATTTAAAGAACTCATTTCTTCTCAAGAACTCGAGATAGTTAGGGCTCTAGCGAGAAACCTCAATATGGGTGGGTTATATGCAGAGGAAATTCTCCTAAGAGCTGGAATAGAAAAAACAAAAAAAGCCAATGAGCTGAGCGAAGAGGAACTCCGGAATATATTTGACAGAATGAAGGAAGTCTTTAACTCCCCAAAAAAACCAAACATAGTGTATAAAAGTGAGATGCCCATAGACGTTCTTCCCATTGAGCTCAAATGGTATGAAGGTTATGAAAAAAAGTTCTTCGAAACTTTTAGCGAAGCCTTGGATGAATATTTTGGAAGAATTCTCATCGAGAGTGCAAAAATTGAGAGAACCAAGAAGCTTCAGGATAAGAAGAGAGGGCTGGAAATTACTCTTAAAAAACAGGAAGAAATGATAAAAGGCTTCGAAAAACAAATGCAAGAAAATCAAGAAATTGGTGACCTAATCTACGCTAACTTCACATTTGTGGAAAATCTCCTTAGGGAGCTTTCAAGGGCTGTTGAGAACCTTGGATGGGAAGAATTCAAGAAAAGAATAGAGGAAGGCAAAAAATTAGGCAATAAAATAGCCCGGATGATAAGAAACGTGGATCCAAAAGAAAAAGCGGTGACAATTGAGCTGGAAGGCAAAAAAGTTAAACTGTACCTCAACAAGAGCATAGGTGAAAACGCCGAGATTTACTACGAAAAGGCCAAAAAAGCCAAACATAAGCTTGAGGGAGCAAGGAAAGCTTATGAGGACACATTAAAGAAAATCCAGGAAATAGAAAAGCTCATAGAAGAGGAGGAGAAAAAAGAGCTTAACGTGAGGAAGCTTGAAAAAAGAAAGAAGAAGTGGTTTGAAAAGTTTAGATGGTTCATAAGCAGCGAGGGACTTCTGGTAATAGGGGGAAAAGATGCTACCACAAACGAAATACTCGTAAAGAGGCATATGACCGGGAACGACCTTTACTGCCACGCGGATATCTATGGAGCTCCTCATGTAGTAATAAAAGATGGCAAGAAAGCTGGAGAAAAAACGATACTCGAAGCCTGTCAGTTTGCTGTTTCAATGTCACGAGCATGGAAAGATGGAATATACTCTGGCGATGCCTATTGGGCAGATCCAAGCCAAGTGACAAAAAAAGCTCCAAGCGGAGAGTATCTCGGCAAAGGAGCGTTCATGGTTTATGGAAAGAGGAATTGGATGCATGGATTACCTTTGAAGCTTGCCGTTGGAATAGTGGAATATGAAGGGGAAAGGCTCCCAATGTGCGGGCCGGTAGATGCTCTAAAAGCTCATACGAATAGGTATATCATCATTCGCCCTGGGAGAACGAAAAAGAGTGAACTCGCTAAAAAGATAGCAAAGATACTCGAAAAATGGGGGCATAAAGTGGAGCTTGATGATTTAATGCAGATTTTACCTCCAGGAAACGGCGAGATTGTGGAGGTGATTGAATGATAAATCTCTATGCAATAGCTCAGAGAGACCTTGCAAAGGATTTGCTCTTTGAGATTGATGATGAAGTGGTAACGTTCTCTGTAAAGGGGGTTATGATAGCAAAAACAAACTCAAAGGGCTACAACTTTTCTTTTATTGAAATCACGGACAATGAGTTCGTGCTGGCAGTTCAGATGAGAGGGTATGTGATTTACCTAGGCTTAGAGAGTGATGAAGTGGTCGATGAAGATGCTTATCCGGAACTTGTGAGGGCATTGATAAATCACCTTTTGCCAGGCCTCCACGCCCTTATTAGAGAGGCAGAGAAAAGCTATAATGGAAAAGCCGATTTGCTTTTAGACGACAATATGAGCCCAGAGATGAAGGAATTCTTTTATGAACTGCTCCTTAAACATAAGAGGGGATTAACAACACACGAACAGGTAGACATTGCGTAGCAAAGGTTTTAAAGAATTCTCAGAAGGGAAGAACCATGAGAAAAACCAAGTATTACTCATATACAGTTGGAGAGCTTCCAAAGGGATGCAAACTGTGTGTTCAGGGTGCAAAGCTAGTGCTCTTTACAACCGGAGCATGCCCTAGAGATTGTTTTTACTGTCCCCTAAGCCCTTGGAGAAGGGAAGACGTCAGCTATGCAAACGAAAGGCCCATAAAAAACCTTAATGACATAATAGAGGAGGCTAAACTCCAAGATGCATTGGGTGCAGGAGTTACTGGTGGAGACCCGCTCTCGAGGATAGAGAGGACCGTGGAGTATATAAAAGTCCTAAAAGAGAACCTCGGCGAGAAGTTCCACATCCATCTTTACACTACCGGAGTTTTGGCTACAAAGGAGAACCTTGAAAAGCTTTATTCAGTGGGTTTAGATGAAATACGCTTCCACCCAGATATTTTTAATCCAAACTCAAAGCTTCTCCAAAAAGAGCTTGAGAACATAAAAGGGGCTTTTGATTTTGACTGGGATGTAGGTGGAGAAGTGCCAAGCGTTCCCGGAGAGGAAGAAAGGATCAAGTGGTTCGCTGAATTTTTGGATTCCTATGGGGCAAAGTTCCTCAACATAAATGAACTTGAGTTTAGTGAGATCAATTTAGATGCCCTCCTATCCAGGGGTTTCAAAACGGTGAGCAACGAGAGTTCAGCAATAGCTGGGAGCCTTGAGCTAGGCCTGAAGATTCTTGAGTGGGGAGAAGAAAACACATCCTTGAATTACCACCTGTGCACAGCCAAGCTGAAAGACGCTGTACAGCTGAGAAACAGACTCAAGAGGATGGCAAAGAACGTTGCTAAACCATACATGGAAATAACCGAAGAAGGAACCTTAAGATTCGGAATTGCAGAATATGAGGACTTAATGGAGCTCTATAGTTTACTTGTAAATGAAGCGGAAGTTCCGGAAGAATGGCTCTACATAAATGTGGAAAAGAAAAGAATTGAAATGCCCATAGAAGTCGCAGAGGAGCTTGCTGACGCAATAGAAGGGAATGTGAAGTTCTACATAGTCGAGGAATATCCAACATGGGATAGAATAGAGGTGGAGAGGATGCCACTGCCTTAATCCTTGAGGATGAGTTTGGCAAGCGGCTTAGCTGGGAATTTATTTCCTTGCTTCTTCTTTAAGGATTCCATGAGCGAAAAAGAGTTAAAACTGACGATTCCTGCCTTGTCCTGATGATTGCCTTTGGAACGAGAACCCCCAAGAAGTTGAAGAGCTTAAAAGGGGAGCTGAAGGAGATCGAGGAATGGCTAAACTCTTGGACACCAGCGTGGTAATCGAGCTCTTTGGTGGAAACAGAAAGGTACTTGAGGAGCTTTACAAAGAGGGAGACAAAGAATATTATTTGCCAGTGATTGCTCTTTTTGAGCTTCAGTGTGGTCACCTGAAAGAACGGGAAGAGCTTATGCTTGAGATGATGCCCTATGTGGATTTTGACAGGAACTCTGCTAAAGTGGCCGGTGCAATTTTCAGGGACATGAAGAAAAAGGGAAAACGGCTACCACTGAAGGATCTTTTAATAGCTTCAACTGCGATAGCGATTTTGAAATGTTCAAAGAATACGGGCTGAAGGTAAAAATTCTGAAGAAATGAACTTTTGTATTTGTTTTTCGCTCTTTTTACTTTGCCTTGTTTTCTATAACTAACCGGTCAGATAGTGACCATGAAATGTAAGAGATACACAAACGGGAGGCCATTTTCATAGTTGGGAAAATCAAAAAAGAAATGTAGATCAAACTTTCTCAATCCCTATCTTTGCCTCCACTTCTGGCCACTCAACTACGTAGCCCTTTGGTTCTTCAAACTTAACTTCAACAGCTCTTGTTTCTCCCTTTATATAATCAAGCATCTCTTTGAGAAGCTCTCTGTTTTCCTCGGTTGTCTCAATGTAGACCAGTATTCTGTCATTGACGTCCAAGTCGAGATGCTTTCTCATCTCCTGTATCCTTCTGACGAATTCCCTTGCAAGTCCCTCCATCATGAGTTCCCTTGTAAGTGTTTTGTCAACAAAGACCTTGCCGTGGTCAAATTCCTCTCCAACAAGGAAGTCCGGAAGTTCTTCCTCCACCAGTATGTGCTCCCTCTCGATTGTAAACTCCTTGCCCTCTATCTCCACCTTGAGCTTTCCTTGCATAAGTTTCTCGTAAAGCTCCCTGTCGTTCTGCTCCTCAATCCACTTTGCAATTAGCTTTGCATCTCCCTTGAAGTGCGGCCCAAGCTTGGCAAAGTTGGGTTTTATCCTTATTTCTCTCTCAACCCGGGCAATCTTTACTTCCTTCGCATTTAATTGGTCTCTGAGAAGGCGGTTAAGTTTCTCAACGGCTTTCTTTGTCATTTCATCCTCGGTCTCTATGAGTATCTGTCTAACTGGGTAACGGAGCTTTATCTTTGCTCTCTGTCTTGCCGCAGAACCGGCCTCTACTATTCTCCTCACTATCTCCATTTCCTTCTCGAGCTCTTTATCTATCCATGCCTCGTCTTTCTTGGGCCAGTCTTCGAGGTGGACGCTCTCCTTTCCGCTGAATGGTCTTATGAGATTTTGGTAGATCTCTTCGGTGATATAGGGCGTAAAGGGCGCCATTAATCTAAGCAGAACGTCAAATACCTTCCATAGCGTCCAGTAAGCGGCGAGCTTATCTGGGTCATCCTTCTCAACCCAGAGTCTTTTTCTTATAAGTCTTACATACCATCTGCTTAGATCTTCCATTACAAAGTACTCTATTGCCCTCGTTGCTCTTGTGAGGTAAAATGCCTCCATTCCCTCTTCTACAGCATCTATGAGGCTGTTTACTTTTGAAAGTATCCATTTGTCCTCTTTCCTAAATGGAAGCTCCCTTGGATTGAGCTTTGTTGGATCAAAGTTGTCCAAGCTCATGTAGGTTGAAGCCAGTATGTAGACGTTCCATAAGATGTTGAGCATTCTCTTAACCTGAGCAAGGCCTTTCCAGCTGAACCTTAAGTTTTCCCAAGGAGTCGTTGCCCAGAGCATGTAAAACCTAAACGGATCTCTTCCTTCTTTTTGAACCACTTCTTCCGGCCTTATTATGTTTCCAAGGCTCTTGCTCATTTTGTCGCCTTTTTCGTCCAATACATACCCGTGCATTGCCACTTTCTTGTATGGAACGGTGCCAAATGCAACAACGCTTGCAGCTTGTTGGGAGTAGAACCACTTTGTAACCTGATCTTCTCCCTCCACTATGAAATCCGCTGGCCAGAGTCTTTCGAATAGATCTTTTCTTCTCGGGTAGTCTAGGGAAGCCCAGCTCGCTATTCCACTGTCAAACCATACATCAAGGACGTCTTTGACCCTCTTCATGTCTCCTCCACACTTTGGACACTTTAGAACTACCGTATCAACCCAAGGCTTATGAAGGTCT
>Ga0190315_1000142_pt1 | contig 43950 bp, 67 predicted proteins | sample 48701101_MG_FD_161673 | JGI IMG/M metagenome (GOLD analysis project Ga0190315, IMG submission 161673) | Hydrothermal vent sediment bacterial communities from Southern Trench, Guaymas Basin, Mexico - 4870-11-0-1_MG | ecosystem: Environmental > Aquatic > Marine > Hydrothermal vents > Sediment ...
AGAGCTGACAGGTTGTTTTTTGGACCGAAAGAGGACTTCGGATGGTATTTTGACAACCTGTTTGACAGAAAGACGTTTCCAGAAAACGACTACTGGATATTAGCACAGTACTGCTCAAAGTATTTTGGCAAATGGTTCGACAAAGAAACGTTTCCAAGAAATAAATACTGGGTACTTGCAGAATATTGTTCAGATCATTTTGATAAATGGTTTGACAGAAAATTATTCCCAAGAAATGAATATCAGGACCTTGCAGAGTATTGTTCAGACCATTTTGACAAATGGTTTGACAAGAATACATTTCCAAGAAGTGGGTATTGGGCACTTGCACAATACTGTTCAGATCATTTTGATAAATGGTTTGACAAAAAGTTATTCCAAAAGGACAGATACTGGTACTGGATGCTTGCAGAATTCTGCTCAAACCATTTTGACAAATGGTTTGACAAAAGTATATTTCCAGAGAACAGTTATTGGAGACTTGCAACCTATTGCTCAGATTACTTTGACAAATGGTTTGACAAAGAAACGTTTCCAAAAAGTGAATATTGGAGACTTGCAAAATTTTGTCCAAAGTACCGTAACAAATGGGAATAAAGAAGATAAAATATATTATTGTCAGTATATAGAAAACAATTTATGTAAATATGTAGAGTAAAAAGGAAAAATAAGAAGATGGTAGTTTACCACGTGACGACATTACGTAAGTTATACAAGTATGTAAAATCAAAGCAGATTAACCCACCAGTAAGGGCTTGGATAAATATAGAACAAGCTGAAAGGATGAGTCTATCTAGCGGAAGGAGAATAATCCTTAGATTAAAATTTCCAAAGAACGCACCAAAGTTGGAAGGACATTTTAATCAGGCAGTGGTATGTCACCAACCAATTAAAATAGAAAACTATTAAAAAATTATACGATTAAGGAGGAGAGTAGTGTTTAAACCAAATGACATAAAGATAGAAGATATAGAGAATCTGAAACCATGGCAGTTACTTGTTGCTGTTTGTCATTTTGGTCCTACCATGAAGGATTGTGTTAATTTTAATTATGGCTATGAAATAAAAGATGGAAGTATCTACTGTGATAGTGTGTGTCTTGATAATAATATTGAAATGAGAAATCCAGTAGAAGCACTTTCGCAGTATGCCGGATTCTCGTGGAAAGAATGGGCAAAAGAAAAACTTATCAAGATAATAAAGAAAAAACAGAATACATATATAGATATTTAATTATTAATTAAAAAAAATTATTTAAAAATATTAAACTAATTTTTGCCAGAAAAGGAGAAAAGAAGTGAAAAAAGTTGTTTTATATGAATGGCCAGAGTCTCAAAAATGTATGGATTGTGAACATGGAGAATTTGTTGCATTCATTGAAAATTCGCGCGGTTCTGATTACATATGCCACATAGGTTGTACTGAGAATGATGGTGTAGAATGTCCCAGATTCAAAATGTCTAAAGAATGTCTAAAAATGAATAGTGTATCGGAAACTCCTGACATTAATAAGAAGAATTAAAAATGTCAATTTTAGATTACAGGGAAACCCTTGATATAGTAGAAGAATTCATGGTTAGTAGTAGAATCCGTGAATATTGCACAACTATATGTAAAGGTAAATGCTGTACTGGTTGCTATGAAAAAAATGAAGAGGCATGCCATAGACAAGAAGGAAGGAGATTGTCTTGTTCAATTTTTTTATGCATACCTTTATATAATTATATACCGAAAGATAGCTATAAAGTATTGATAAATGCAAAAAACGCCATTATAAAAGAATACCATAAATTCTCCAAAAAAAATATTTACTTCTATGCCCCGTCTGAAAAATTTTTTAAAGAATCTAGATTTCCAGAGTATATATGTAAATTAAACGATAAAAATATAATAAAAGAAGTAAATATAGCAATGACGAAATTGATAAATTATAACCGTCATTTGATTAAATTCAAATACAGAGATGGCTTTTATTATAAGAACATTTTGCAAAACAAACATGGAAAAAACGGTGAGAATTGCAGGTAATAATAAAGTAGATAATTATAAAATTTTGGGAGCATCGCGGGATGATTCTTTATCTGAAATAAAAAAAGCATTTAAAATAAAAGCCAAAAAATACCACCCTGACAAAGGTGGAGATATTGACACTTTTATACAGGTAAGAAAAGCATACGAAGAGATAATAGGAGAAAAAAAGAAAGAACTTCAATCAAAAATTTCCCTAAATTATAACAGTTTAATAGAAAAGATTTATTATGTATTGTTAAATAATAACATTTCTAAAAATAAACATCATTGGATAGTATAGCAAAGGATAGACAATCAGTAATGGAAATTCCGACAAATGAAGGAAAGCGGCGATATCCTCCAGATGGAATTTATAAGGGCGGCTTTTCTGACAAAGATAAAAATTTTTGGGAAGTATGTACTTGCACTAAAGGTTGTCCTGATCCATGTAAAGGTCAATGTGGCTGTAAAGCCTGTAGAGCATGTTATAATGATTTTTTGTCAGCAGAATAATATACATGAACAATTAAAGGAAAAGGTGCAGATATGGAATGGCTAAATATTAAAGATGGGCAACCAGATAATAATCAAAGAGTATTAACTTATTCAGAGTGTTATAAAGATAGGCCAGAGTTAGCTTTTCGGATTGTCGATAGTCAATTTGTCCGATTTTGTAGGGAAATCACACACTATTGTTATTTACAAGCTCCTTGTCTGCAAAAATCAGATAGTCAATAGGTTTGAGCCTGACAATTTTCATATTAACGGGTAATTAAAAACAAATACACACACAACAAAAAATATACGAGTTAGGGGGTTACAGTGAAATACCTACAGCTAGTTAAGAAAGACATAACAAAAGATGCAGGACAGGAGTCTTTTGAATTATATAAAGACATATGCCAAGATATTACAACAGCATTTAGCAAAATAGATTTTGCTATTTGTTCGTCGCGTTTTCTTTGGAAGACTCGGGAGCAGAGATGTAAAAAAGTAATAAAACTGCTCCAAGATAGTAAAAATTTCCTCGAAAATACTAAATTGAAAGTTAACCGACTTATAGAAATAAATAAAAAACGCTTATCAAATAATTATCAAAATTGACTAATAGGTATATATTATGTACTATTTTACTGCAGACGAGCATTATGGCCATACTAACATTATAAAATATTGTAAACGTCCTTTCAATTCTATTGAAGAAATGGATGCTACACTTATTGAAAATTTTAACAGTAAAGTAACAAAGGCAGATCATACAATCCATGTTGGAGATTTTACTTTTAAACGTCCAGAAGAATATATAAAGCAGTTGAACGGTACTCATACATTTCTACGTGGTAATCATGACAAATGGATGAATAGAACTTATCATGAAATATGGGTAAAAAGTATAGAAGGCCAAACAGTTGTAGCTTGTCATTATGCTATGCGTGTATGGCCTCAATCACATCATGGTTCCTATATGCTTTACGGACATAGTCACGGAAAGCTCCCACCGCTTGGATTACAATGGGATGTAGGTGTAGACAATAATAATTATTATCCTATATCTTTTAATGAACTGAAAGAGATAATGTACTCAATATCAAAAAAAGAACAAAAAAATGAAATTAGATAAAAAGGGGAAATCATGAAAAAGATGCTAGTTGAAAATGCAGGGCTATTCTTCTACGAAGAAGGGAAAAAAATTGAAAGGCCTAATAAGAGATTGGAGGGTAATTGCTCAGGATTATATGGTGATTGTTCAAGGCTAACTGGTAATTGCTCAGAGTTATACGGTGATTGCTCAAAGTTATATGGTGATTGCTCAAGTTTAAGAGGTGACTGCTCAGTGTTAAGTGGTGATTGCTCAGAGTTATATGGTGATTGCTCAGAGCTAAGAGGTGATTGTTCAGGGTTAAGTGGTGATTGCTCAAAGTTATATGGTGATTGCTCAAAGTTATATGGTGATTGCTCAGGGTTAAGTGGTGATTGCTCAAGATTAGGAGGTGATTGCTCAAAACTAACTGGTAATTGCTCAGAACTGGTTGGTAATTGCTCATGGTTAGAGGGTGATTGCTCAAGGTTAAAAGGTGACTGCTCAAGGCTAAAGGGTAATTGTTCAAAACTAACTGGTAATTGCTCAGGACTAACTGGTAACTGTTCAGGACTAATTGGTAATTGTTCAGGACTAACTGGTAATTGCTCATGGTTAAAGGGTGATTGCTCAAGGTTAAATGGTGATTGTTCAGGACTAACCGGTAATTGCTCAGAGTTGAGAGGTGATTGCTCAGAGTTATATAGTGATTGCTCAAGTTTAAGGGGTGATTGCTCAAGATTAAGAGGTGATTGCTCAGAGTTATATGGTGATTGCTCAAGATTAAGAGGTGATTGCTCAGAGTTATATGGTGATTGCTCGGGGTTAAGTGGTGATTGCTCAGAACTAAAAGGTGATTGCTCAGAGTTATACGGTGATTGTTCAGGGTTAAGTGGTGATTGCTCAAGATTGAGAGGTGATTGCTCAAAACTAACTGGTAATTGCTCAGAGTTATACGGTGATTGCTCAAAGTTATATGGTGATTGCTCAAAGTTAAGGGGTAATTGTACAAGGGTACATGGTGACTGTTCAAGGTTAAGCGGTGATTTAGATTTGTGTAAAATATCTAGCAAGGAAAGAATCAAAGGTATTAATATAAGAGAGTTGGTAAGAGTGTAAAAAAGAGCTGCTGAAAAGAGGAAACAGAAATGAAAAAGATGCTAATTGAACTTGCAGAGTTATTCTTTTACGCAGGAGAGAAGAGAAATGAAAACAAAATTAATAATAAAATATGATCCTCTTGACGGTACTGTCGTACCAGATGGAAAAATTTCTGATTGGGGAAGACATGTTGTAGACTGTGTAAAAGAAAACTTCTTAGAACTTTCAGTAGGTTCTGCTGTAATGATTGACGAAATAAGAGCTCTGATAAATGAAGGTAAACTTTGTTACAAAAATGTTACATTCAAATACGGAAAAATTGCTTTAAAACCAGATAAATATGGGAGAATAGGAACTTGGCCAGAAGGTTTTTGCGACATTCCTACAAATATTTTAGAAAGGCTCTTAGATAATTATCTACAAAGCCAAACTAAATAAACTACCATTACCTAAAGAGGATAAAGAGATGTTCAATATTAAAATGTTTGATGTAAAAATAACAAAAAATCTTTTATTTATAAAGGTTCTTATTTTAATTTTAACATTTTCTTGTTATGAATTAAAAGCAGAGCAGAAATACAATCCATACACAAATACATGGGAAACTACGCAACACAATGCAGAGCTTCAGTATAATCCGTTTAATAAAGAATTTGAATACGCAATGCCTGGAGCAAAGCCAAGATATAACCAGTATAATAATAGTTGGGAATTGTCTTCTCCTGACGAAGAAATAAAAACTAATCCTATAACGGGGAAGACAAAATATACAAATCCAGATGCAGAGCTAGAATATAATGCATTCGAGAATGTCTATGAGTATCCATGACAATAATATTAAATATGTGCCGAGATGTAATAGCTTGTAAAGTAGGAGGAAGATAATGTATGTAATGTATGTGTACCGTAGAACAGAGTCTGAGTTGTTCACTGTAGGTTTTTATACACCCAGTGGTGAATGGGTTCCTGAAAGTGATCATTCTACTAAGGAGAGCGCTGCTGATCGAGTTCACTACCTTAACGGTGGAGGAAAAAAATAGAAGTGAAATTCACCTACACTATGGAAGAACTTACAAATTTTATAGGCCAATGCTTTATTAATTTTGACTATGGGAAAATTCAAGAAGTAAAAGGAAACCCGTCTTTAGGCGATTTATATAAATTGAAAGGATTAATCAATGCTGCAATAGAAGAAAAAAGATACGAAGGAAAAAACGGTGACACTTAAAACAACAGGACCAAAAATAATCGAGAAAGAACCTTACCCAAGAGTTGTAAGAGGTAGGTGGAATATAACAGAAATAGAAGAGGGCAGAATATTTGAACAAAGACAGACAGGACAGCTCATTTTTGTTTCTAAACCAGTATCTTTAAAAATCCCGCCAGTGTTTAAAACGCTTGCTAAAACTGTTATAAAATATTTGACATCTAAAAATAGATGTAAGAAAAACTCCGTATGTAATAACCAAGTTCCGCAACATCCGTGGTTTCCCTGCCCGTAAGAAGAGCAAAAAAAATATTGGTAGTACTGAAGACATAGAAATCAACTTTGAATGGACAGTGCACCTTGAAAAAGGAGCAAAAGCCAAAAAAAATACTTAAAAAGACAGAAGAAGGAGTGATAAATGAGTGCTTTTGATTATTTTGTTTCTTGGATAACTCTCAAAAATGGAGACCTAAGATATCTTTCTGATATTGAACTTAATAGTGAAAAAGGAAAGAAAATTATCAAAGACTTTGGAGAAAGTTTTTATCTGAGTTACAATAAATATGCTTTGATAGAAAAGTATTTCGATATAGGTGAAAACCTGATGCCGTTTTCTCTGATCAGAGGTCATAGCAATTTCCATATTTGTAATGACTTTTCAAAACCAGAAAATTTTCCTACAGAAATAGCAGAGAAAATTAAAAGGTGTGAATTTAGTAAGGTTGGAATGCCTGTATGTCCAGAAGAAGTTCTGAACAAAAAAGCTATGACAAGATATGAGCAAGAAGTAGACCGTGCTAAAGCAAAATATTTAAAACAACAGACAAGAAATGTAAGAAAATACAAGTTAAAAGAAAAGCGGGCTATTTATATATATCAAAAAAACTTGTCCAGCTCTAGTAAACACAACAACGGTCCAAAGTTGTACAGTGCTTTCCGCCATACTAAAAGTTTAGTAAACGCAGAATTTTTACGCAATGAAGAAACTATTTCTGTCAAATATATAAAAGCTCGATTAAACATTTTTTGGACTTTATTTTCTAATATTGAAAATAGACAAGAAGTGTGGAAATAACTATCAGACTAATATTTACAGACTGAAATTAAAATTAAAAGCAATTATCAAAAGTACAGTTATTATAGATATGCAAAAGGAGAATAAAATCAATGTGTTCGTTAGTCTTATATACAATAGTAATACTTTTTTTCTGGTGTTTGCTTGGGGAAATTGCCTATAATATTTGGGCTACAATTCAAATTAGAAAGGGTAAAACCTTTGTAGAAAGAGCACTCATTGTACGTAAAGTTAGTCCTGCAATGACATATTTTATAACAGCAGGACCTATAGCTTTTATCATAACATGGTTGGCAAAAAGAGAACAAAAACATAGCCAAGGATATAAATATGATGATGGGAAAAAAAATAAATTATAGTAAAAGACTTTCAATATGGAAAACAATAGAAAAATATAATCCAGGGAAATTAGTTGTATGGGAATTGGTCATAGATGGAGATTTTGATTTGCTTGTTTATGATAAACACGTCTCCTCTAATAATATAATAAAAGACATTGAAAGTTATTATGGAAAGTCTATGGAAGAACTCGGGTGTACACTCCGCGCATTATCCGCAGAGGAAGTATATGAAAGGTTCTGTTAACATTGACAAATAGCAAATGGAAAGGTTTTTGCACAATGGAAATATTAAAAACCGCACTAAAAATAGCGGCTGAAGAGCTTTACCAAAGTCAAGTTGTAGATACCGACACAGTGTCACTAACGATTGGACCTGACCAAGAATTTAGCACTGTAGAAGAATGGATAGAGTCTCAAATAGACTATTGGATAGAAGAAGCTGAAAAGAAATGTAAAAAAAAACAACTAATAAAATCTTTATTTAATGAATATGAGTCTTACAATGGAGCAGGCTCACAAGTTAGCGAAGAAGTGTCAAAGGCTATCTTTCCTATCATAAAAAAATGGGCAGAGACTGGATATAAAACCAAAGACATCGAAGCTATCATCATTGACAATACAGCATTAGAAAGCGCTTTTATAAGAGCAGAAATTGCTGTAAAACAGAGAAAAGATAAAGCAGAAGAATAGGTGGAATCCTACATGGAAAAGAAAATACCAACCAGAGTCATTATTCAACCGTGTAAGTTTGAGACTATAGGTGAGAGTCAGAAAGTAACTTACGGGTACTATTGTTATGCTGGTTCTTTGAAAACATACAATGATACATGGAAGGAAAAAGATTTAAGCAGGCCTACTCCAGAACTTCTCATTAAAATAGTAGAGGAGGGGAATAGAACCAATGCCAACGATATTCTAAAAAAAATAGTACACTTAATAGAAAAATCTAATGTAGATGTATACATTGGAAATGACACTATTAATGCTATAGAAGTAGTATATTTATTAAAACATATCTATTAGTATACGGAACATAAATCATAATAGGAGACAATACGTAATGACATTGACAGATTTTCCAAAACTGCATTCTCCTTTTGTAAGAAAAATATTCAAAACAAGTGAAGAAGATTGGAAAATATATGGAAAAAAGCTTAAAATGAGAAGACCTGAAGTATATCTTGTTGTTAATGAAATAAATCCAGGATATGAATGGGTATTCTATGATCCTTATACTATAGCAGTAGAAAAACTAGATGGAACTAATGTAAAATTATTTACAGAAGCAGGCAGACTCAAAATAGTACAGAATAGAAAAAATGTAATAGACATACTTCAAATTAATAAAAAAGAAGCCGCTAGAAGTGGAATTTTTATTGAAGGTATTCTCCAAGCTGCTACAAGAGGTTATATTAGCCCAGATGGAGAACAATGTGGGGAACTGATTGGGCCGCAGATTCAGGGAAATCCGTATAATATAGATACACATTTTTGGTATCCTTTTGATAAGGCTATAAAACATTTGAGTTATAGGTCTTTTCACGAACATGCCAGGACTTTCAATAATTGGAGTTCTTGGTTTAAGGACTACTTAGTGTCACGTTTTGCTTCAAAGCGTGGAGAGAAAGAAATATTAGCAGAAGGAGTAGTGTTCTATAATTTGAAACGTAAAACTGAAGGCAAGACATATATGGCAAAATTGAGAAGGGATATGTTCTGGTGGTATTACAAACAAGTAGAGATATATGGATATGTATAGTTCCAATTCTCTTTTAATAGAAGAAGGTACCAAAGGAAACAAGGAGAAACTGTATGTTACATATTTGCAGATGTAAGTTTAAAAACGGAAAAAATTCTGGATTTGGCTATGGTTACATTTGTCATGATGATTATGGAAAGACATATAATAACCTCTGGTTAATGAAAGACATAGTAGTACCGACTAAAGAGTTTTTAAAGAAAGTCTTTGAAGATAGAGTAAACAATGACGAACTTTTAGATATGCTCGAATTTGTTATACAAAATAAGAAAACTTTCATAGTAGATGATAAAGAAATGAGTTTTCTTATATTGAAGGATTTTATGGAAAAGGAGACATTTAAAAATTCTTAAAGAAGCTGAACAAAAAAAGATTTGCAATTATAAATTTTCTTTTTAAAATTAAAAAAAACAATTAATTCTAACCAAAAGGAGAAAGAGATACAAGATGCCTATATATGAATACATATGCCCAAACTGTGGAAAAAAGATAGAACTTTTACAACGTCTTGGAGAGAAAGCTCCTCTTTGTAAAGAATGTAGAACAAAATTGAACAAAATAATTTCAAAAAGTTCTTTCATTTTAGTAGGAGACGGCTGGTCAAACAGTGGTTATAGCAAAAAATCTAAAAAGGGCAAAAAAAGATAGGTAACATACAATAAGGAGAAAAGGCATGGTATCAATAGCAAGACTATCGAAGAAAAATAAACAGACAAGAAAGCCAAACAAGCTAAAAGAAAAGTCTTTTCCAATTGAAAAGCTACCAGTTAGACGGACAAAAAGTCCGTTTATAGATAAAGTCCAAGATTTAGCTAATGACGACGAGCTTCCTTAAGAAATTCATGTAACTGCTTTCTATAAAAAAAAATAAAAAAGATGGGTATATTCCAAAGAGCCATTGATATGGCAATAAATGAAGCCAAAAAAAGTACACATAATCAACGTGTCGGAGCAGTAATCGTTAAAAAAAAAGCTATACTTTCCAAAGGACATAATTATCCTTGTAAATCTATTAAACATTTTCATCCAAAATTTCAAAAGTGGAAAAATAGCGTTCATGCAGAAATAGATTGTATCATTAAAGCAAAAAGAAATCTTGCAGGTACAACAATGTATGTAATAAGAATCAACAGTGCAGACCAATTAAGAAACTCAAGACCCTGTAAGCACTGTCTTGCATATATAAAACATGTAGGCATTAAAAAAGTTTATTATTCAATTAATGAATATCCTTACATAGCTGTAGAAAATATTTAGATGAAAAAAAACTGTGACTATCTATGAAGAATTTAACACCAGAACTTAAAAAAGAAATTTATAGAGATGGTTTGCTTTTGCTGGGATATAGAGGCAGCATAGCACATAATATGTACATTCCTAACTCTGATCCTGACAGTATAGACGATATTGACTTAATGGGAATTTTTCTTTTTCCTAAAGAAAATTATATAGGATTAAACAAAGGAAAAGAGACTATAGAAAAGTTCATCGATAAATACGATATGGTCTTTTATGAATTCAAAAAATTTGTCAATTTACTCTTAAAAGCAAATCCAAATGTTCTGAGCATGCTGTGGTTAAAAGAACACCACTATCTCTATAAAACGGAAGTTGGTCAAAAACTGATAGATAATAGAGATCTCTTTTCTTCCAAGTTGATTTACAAATCTTTCACAGGATATGCTTATTCTCAGCTCAAAAAAATGACACACCATTCCTCAGAAGGATATATGGGAAAGAAAAGAAAGGCTCTGCTAAAAAAATACGGGTTTGATGTAAAGAATGCTTCACATTGTATCCGTTTGCTAAAAATGGGTATAGAGTTTTTATTATCTGGCGAACTCAACGTTTTTAGACATGATGCTCCTATGCTGTTAGAGATAAAGAGAGGAAGGTGGTCACTAGATAAAGTTATAAGAAAAGCGGAAAAATTGTTTAATTTAGCAGATGAGGCCTATGTTAAATCTAAATTGCCAGAAAAGCCTGATTACGAAGAAATAAACAAAATTGTTATGGAAGTAATGTCAGATTATCTTTTAGGAAAAATGTGAGAACGATTATGATAAAAATAAAAAACAAAGAAATAAAGTTTGGTCAATTTCCAAACAAAGAAATAAATCTAAAAAAAAAGTAAAGGCTTTGCATCAACTATGGTATACGGTATCGGTTCGTATACTTATCAGTATAATACCAGAGATACGCTCGGATTTGCACTGAAATCTACTTTAAGTGTTATTAACGGTAAAGAAAGGCAAATGTTTAAAGATCCAGTTACAGATAGTGGCACCAAAAAGTCCCAAAAAGGCGCTGTAAGGGTATTTTTAAACGAAAAAGGCAAAATTGTATATGGAGATTGTTTGCCTTTAAATCATAACAAACCTACAATGCTGAACCTCGTCTTTGAAAACGGAAAGCTTTTAAAAGAAGAATCATTAGCAGAGATAAGAAAAAGAGTCAGAACATCTTGAAAAAATATACAAAAAGAAGGTTTGAAAAATCTATGACGTTACAAACTGAAAGAAAACGTGAAGAAAAGCTTAAAGAGATAACACGGTGGTTAGATTTAAATAGGTGCCTTGTTATTTTCAGAAAAGGCAGTAAAATAATATTTTCCGCTAATGGAAAAACATGCATGTTATTTGTAAAATCTACAAATAGACCTCCAAGCAGGCGGTTAAAAGAAGAATTGGAAAATTATAGGAAATATAATATTAAAGCAGAAGCAATATATGACGTCTATGAAATGGATCAATTCATATAAAAACGAAATTCCAATATTTGTGTATGGGACATTAAAGTCAGGATATGAAAACAACTATCTATTAAATGAGGCTACTTTTTTGGGGAAAGCTGCTACAGTTGAACGTATGTATATGTATTCTTATTTTGGACATTTTCCTGTAGTTGTCATTCCTATTTCAAATATTGGAAAATTAGCTCGTCAAATAGCAGGAGAAGTTTATACAATATCGTTTGAAACTTCTCTAAATATAGATTTGCTTGAAGAATATCCAATTATTTATAATAAAATATTTACAAAGGTAAAAATAATAGATAGAAAATCTAAAAACAGTTGTTCAAAAATGTATGCACAAATCTATATTGCAGATCCTTCAAGTCCAATATATTTTTGTCCAGAGTCTAAAGACCAAGATATAAACACTAATTTTGCAGGAGTTATCGTAAAAAATGGCAAATATGAATGGATCTAATTTATTAAATAAAATTAAATTCAACGGAACTGAATTGACAGAAGAACAAATGTTTTTGCTTGATTGTTTGACATGATTGTTCTAAATGGATAAATGAAGAAATTGAAATAGATAGAGCAATTAATGCTGTCAGATCAGGAAATTATAAAGACAACCCTATATTGATAGACTATATTAACAAATGTGTAAATTATGTTATGGATGAAATAAACATTGTATAAAGGGAGAAAAAAAAATGTCTGTTAAAACACACCGTGCAAATTGGCTTAAAAGAATAAGAACAATATTACTTCAAAATGAAATGACTTCTACAGAAGTTGTCGATAAAATGAAAATAAAATATCCCGATATCATTGATTATGTAAAAAATCAAATAGAAGGTCTTTACAAAAGTGAAATTTTATTAAATGTTGATGTAGAAAAAAGAATCGACAACAGAATAAAAACTGTGTTAACAAACAAAAGAAATGGTTTCAAAGTCATTGAAACAAGACCTTACAAAAAATATTCTTTCATTCTATATTTATAATATAAAAAGGAAAAATAATATGACAAAGAAATATTTAAAACCAGGAGATATAGTAATTGCAGACAGTGTCATCTTAGTATATGATGGAACTAAATACGTTTTGGCTTCTGATGGTCTATCAGCCGCATCTAAATTCATGCTTGACAAAAAAACAGAACAAGAATATCCAATTAAATACGAAGTTTCAAAAGATGGTATTAGACCTTTTTTTATACTACCTGAATAGATGAAAAAGCTTACTAGAAAAAAAAAGAAAGAACTTGTAGATAAGGGTATCTGTTGGAAATGTAACAAAAAAACAATAATTCAAGACAAAAATAAAATAGTATGTACTAATTGTGGATTCGAAATAATAAAATATTAAGGAATATATTTATGGCTAAAAAAGAAACCGTTACAGTAGAAAAAAAAATTCACAACCAAATAAGAGAATTATTAGAAAATGTTTGGACATCTGATCAAATAGCTATATCAGACATTTGTGTAGATTGGATAAATGTCTTTGGAGGAGGAAAAGTCGATATGCTTATAGATACTATAAAAGTACAAACTGTGACAAAACCTTGTTAAAAAGAATAGAATTAGAAAATCCAGAGCAATTATAAAAAAACATAGCAGTCTTTTTAGGAGCAGTATGGAAAATAAAATTCATAGTTTAATGGCTGGAAAAAACTATTCTTTAACAAAAAACAACAGTACTTTTATATTAAAATTGCATACAATAGATGGAGATTTTGTAATAACAATACCAAGAATAATAAAAGAAAATACTGTCAAATTAGTAGATATTGGAGGTGTAGTCAGACCAATACACTCTTATATATTAATTAAAGACGGAAAAGAGATAGAGCTATCATTTGAAGATTTTATTATAGCTGCTCTTTTTAAAGATCCAAACATAACTGGAGTTTTACCTGGCAAGTTACCAGCAGTAAGCAGGATCTATAAAATATCCAAAAATAGGGATAGAAATTATACCAGATATATAGTAAATAGTATTCAGATATTTATCAACAATATAATAAATAATACTCTTCCTCTTCACACAACACCAATGAATAGTTGGGCAATAAATCACAGAGTAGATATTATAGATGAAGAGTTTAAAAAGATACAGGACCCAAATGCAAAGTTGTCATATCAAGTAACGAAGGCTGACAAATATTTTGATAGAGGCTGGTCAGCCATGGGCTTATCAGAATCTGTTTTAGCTAGCAGAAATTATTTGTTGAAAGAGGATCTAAGAAAGTATACTCCGTTTGGTATAAAACACCACAATCCGCAAAGAAATTTATATCAAACGCTAGGAATGAAAGGAGATGATCTCCCGATTATAAGAACTAAATCCCAGCAAAAACTGCTTGACATTGGTATAGAAAGAAGAGGCTGGACTGTTCCAACTGTATTTTTAGACCTTCCTTTAAATTTTGAAGATCAAATAATGATTGACAGAGATTGTTGGAAAGACAGAACTTATTCTCTGTATAAAATGTATACAGTATATGGAAATATCTTCATAGAAGAAGGTCAAGAAGTAGAGTATGGAGATATTATAGGAATGTGTCTGGACAACCATCCGGTATCGATAGACATATTGGGCGAAAAATTAAAAATAGACAAAATAACAAAAAAGGATATTGCAATAGAAGGAAAACTTCACAATGTATATTCTATAAAAGTAAAGGTAACCAGAAATTTCAAAGAAGGATTCAAGATTACAAATCTTGCAGGAAATAAAGGTATCTGCAAATTAATAAAAGAACTCGGTATAATTAAAGATCCAGTACATGGAAATATAAAAGCAGAAGTAGTCGTTTCTTTATCTTCTGTAAATAAAAGAAAAAATTTTAGTCAGATATGTGAGGCTGTTTTATCTAGATGTATAGACAAGGAACCTTTTGTCATAAAAGACGATGCAGAGTTTGGTATAGAACAAATGCGTCTGGCTTTGAAAGAAAAGGGATATACTTCTGATACTCCTGAACTTGTCGAGGTATATATTCCAGAGTTTGGTACTTTTAAAGCTATTTGGGGCAATGTCTTTTGGGGGTGTATAAAGTCACCAGAAGATCAACTTTGGCTTTCTGGCGAAACGCATGAAAAGAATAGTAAACGCCTTAGAAAAAGAGGTATCAAGTTTTCAACTGTAGAAATAAGAGCACTTAAAACTTCTCTTGGCGTAAATTCAAATAATACAAATCCTGTAATAGAAGAGATACTCAGTTGGCGCCAAGGAGTAGAATATCTCCAAACCAAGTTAATGTCTTTAAAACATTTGAAAGAGGAGGTAAAAGGATTTGTCAAAATAAAAGCATCTAGTATAAAAGCTATTGATATAGCAAAAGGATTAATGATTCCAAAAGAGAATATGAAAGGGACAATTTGTGACCCCGATTTTTATCCGGATGGATTTATATTAAAACTTCCTAAAGTTGTAGAAATCGAAGTATCTAATAAAGATGATAATTTGTCAAAAATCAAAGAAATATTTATACCAAAAGCTATTGTAAGACAATATTGGCAGCATAGTTCCGGGTTATATTCTCTGGACGATATAGGAAAAGCTTTAAATTTTGTTGTATATTGTGCTAACGAAAGAATAGATAGGTTGGAAGTTGCAGTAAACTCTTATTTCAAAGTACTTGTCAAATCTTTAAGCACAAAGAAAGGAGAACTTGCCCAAATTGGAATGGGAGTAAGGTATCCTCATTCTGCAAAAGCTGTTGCTACTGTGACAGATTCTCTTGCACCAAATACTGTAGAAATTCATTCTACAATGGCCGTACAGCTTGGAGTAAGGACAGGCGATGTAGTCTTAGTAGAAAGGTTTCCTTGCCTTGGATTCATGTCTATAAGGCCTCAATATGTACATGTGACAGAAGATGAACAATGCAAATATGTAATAAGAGTAAGTAATAATAGCCTATGTTCTTTAAATCTGGATTTTGATGGGGATGTTATATATATTGCTTCATTCAAAACAAGAAAAGCCAACGATTGTTTAAGGAGATTTTTAATAGACAAAGAAAGGTATGTAAATCAAATTATTACAGAAATGAATAGTAAAAAAACCCCATCGATACTCGATGGGGGATTTGACATATGTAATGTAATAACTTTTCCCAAGCTGATAAAGAAAGAACATCATACTATAATAAAAAGAGCAGTTGGTGTAAAAGCACATACCGGTCCTATAATAGCACTCTGCTATAATCTGATGCGGCTTGTTGAAGGTTGTATACCAGCAAGCGAAGCAAAAATAAATGCAGATGTGGAAGTTCTTCTTGACACTTTAGGAAATAGTGTATTTTCTCAGAAGCACGGTGTAAAATCATTGCAAGAAGCAGCAACAAATGCTATATGCATGGCGGATTATAATAGGATGGTGGAGCTTGGATTTGACAAGAACTCCAGTATTATCCTATGCAACATAATAAAAAGAGAGGCCCTAAAGTTATTGCAGGTAAAGGATTTAAAAGCTTACCATTGCTCTGCTAAGAAAAGAGGAAGAAGTAATATAATAAGCACTTTAGTGAGAACAAAGCACAAATTATATTTTGCGAGCAGGGCTGAATTATTACCCTGGGATTTATATAATAATATAAAATATGATGCGAATGACATCCCGAGCTTCCTCTTTAAACCATATCTATTGCAAGAAACAGAAAAACAGCAAACAATGCAAATTTTTAATAATCTTGTAGATTATATAAATAAAAGTATGAGAAAGGAACAAAACTTAAACAAAAATAACAAACAAAAGCAAGCAGAATTTTAAAATAAAAAAAAAATAAAATAAAATAAAAATAATGGGCAGCCGATTTTGTTTCAAATGGTTATACGGCTGCTCATATAATCTCAAAAAAAAACGAGAGGAAAACTGTGACAGAGCAGCACGGCTAAACACTGCCTCCCATTTTTTCATTTAAACCGTGCTGTTCTGTCTTTTTTTCTCCATATACTGTATCATTTCTATTTTCTTTTTTTTACATTTGTACAAAGCCGGAATACAATGAGCAGTCGAAATATTATAAGTTCGATTTCTGTCTTAAATGGCTGTTTAGAACTTTTGGTTTAAAATAAAAACCGAAAAAAGCGACTGCTCATATAATTACTATAAAAGGAAGGAGACAGTGAAACACATTTTATCAACTCTTGGCATAATCAAAATTTAACTAAAAATATAGCCTAATGAGAACATAGTACTCGAAAAGGATTTGTAAAAAGAATGTTTTACTGGTTTTCTTTTTATGCATTTTTTTACTAAATAAAATAGAGGAGATTAGACAAAAGGATATGATTTCCATAAAGAAAATTAAAGGCTATTTTGAAAAAAGAAGAAAAAAAATAAGAATATCTGAATACAATGCAGGTTACGATTATGCTTCCGGAACTATGTTAAGGAGAGAGAAAACCCCATTAAACCTTGAGGCTGAAATATATCCGGATAATTCTGGAATAGATTCTTTTGACTTTGACTCTGGAATAAATGCAGCAATAGACAGACTTGTAAAACTCGGCATAATTGAAGATGATCGTATAATTTAAAAAATTTCCAGTTAAATAAAAGGCAGGAATAGAAGTTATAAAATGGACAATTTTGAAATTGGTGATATTGTGAGTCTAAAAGACAACGATGTAGAATTGTTTGAAGTCGTTGGTATAATACATGACAGTAAACGACTATTTTTAAAAGACTATGCTTATACTTTGCCGGAGTTTGAAGTAAAATTTGACAATGTAAAATTTCATTGGCAAAAAAATTATAACTATCTGTTGTGTAATTTTAAGCCGACAAATTAGATAAAAAATGGAAGTATTGAAATGCCAAATAAATATGATACATATGTAGGTTATGAGTTTGAAGTCGAACATTCAATAGAAAATTTAATTAAAAATGCTTACAGTTTAACTAACTATGATGGTGCTGTTATGGACTATCATCGAACAATGGATAGGACTGCTAATGGTTTGTGGAGAGTAGAATTTGATGGCAGTTTATCTAATGGTGCCGAATTTATCAGCCCTGTTCAAAAGATGGAACAATCTTTTAAAACTATGCGAAAGTTTTTTGACATTGTTAAAGAAAACGGGTCCACTACAAGCCATCGGTGTGGTTGCCATATAAATATCAGTTTGATGTATAAAGGTAGAATACTGAAAATAGATAGTAGTGCTCTACTGTATAATCTTAATTGGGAATTATTATATTCTTTATGGCCAAACAGGTTGAAAGAAAACCAGTCCTATTGCGAAAATCTTACTACAATTTTAAATAGTGCTTACATATTTGAAAAGTTTTCTGTTAGAAAAATAAGCAGTAGAAATTTTGGAACTCACATTTTTTCAGCAAAATATCCTTTTATAAAAATAAAAAGTAGTCTAATAAACAAAAGAGGACGTTATTTTGAGTTACGTTTTCCTGGTGGAGAAAACTATCATTTATACCCAGACAAAATAGAAAAAACGACTACACATTTTGCAGAGGCATTAAAGAAGTCACGTGTTACATGTACACATTCCAACACATATGACAGGAAGATTATATCATATATAAATAGAGTGCAAAAATGTAAAAATAATTTTGTGCAGTTTCCACTTTTCTTTGGCAATTTTTGTTCTGCCACGAATATAAGAAGATTAGAAACTCTAGAACATCTAGATCTTTACAATAAAAGTGATGGGTATAACTATGTTTATAATGTGACAAAATTATTAGAAATACTTTCCAAAGCCTATATTGACAAGCCTATTGTAAATACATTAAACAAACGGCCTATAATTTACAAGTGTGTAAAATGTTACATTATGTATAGTTATAATTACAACGCTTCTCTTCTTAAAAGATTAATAAGAAATATGACAAGGTATGAGATAGAACTTATTATTCCTCCAAATGAATCTGATATAGAGAAGCTTTGGCTTATAAAAATATTTCCAATTTTGAATAAAAAGTACAAAAATACAATACTCAAGTCAGTAAAAAGTGAGAAAATAAAGGCAGTACTTAGAAATAGTCTACACAAAAGTACTGCTGAAATATCAACAATGTGTTCTAAATTTGTAAAGCGTTTATTAAAGACAAAACAAAAAAATTTAAAATAAAAATTTACAATATAAAAGAGGGAAGACAGAATGGATGATTTTGGACCGGAAATATTAAAAGTAAACGTAGTTAGTAGTTCAGGTTGTAAATTGAAAAGGCAATCATTGTGGAAAGAATTGCCAAGAGCACGCCAACCAACTACAATTAGAAAAACTGCACAAGTTATGGCAATGCAAGTAGGCGAATCTTGTTCCTATATTATAAAACCTTACATACCAAAATCTTCAAAAATTGTCACATCAGAAGAATCTTTATATATGACAAAAAAACATATATGGTATAACTATTTATTTCCTGGATTTGAAGGAAAATATGAGTACAATGACGAAAAACATTATCCTTATATTTTTTCTACATATTTGTCAAATCGTGGAATAAATGTAGACCCAGATACAAACATAGATATATTTATAAGATATGTCAGAAATGAATTTTTTACTTTAATCAAATACTGTCTTCCACAAGACTTAATTTCTGTAGCAAATTGGATAGCAGACAACGTATTAAGAATAAACAATGAAGAAGAAAGATATATAGTAAAATCTAAATATATAAATATTATAAAAAACAAAACTGAAACAATTTAAAAAGTTTTATAGTAAACTTGACGCATTGTAAAGGAAAAAATAAAATGATAGATACTTTGCTTATTTTAAAAGAGGATATTGACAACTATTTCAAGAGAAGACGTGGTCTAAAAAGAAAAGTATTAACAGAGTATACTACATATGTATTAACTACTACAAATCGAAACTCTATAGATCTCATGTTTTCAAATGATAGTATTTTTGGAAAAAAATTAGTAAAATTGATAGCAACATATGTAAAAACTTATGGTCTTGATGATAATGTAATACCAAGTTTATGCTATATTGTATTCGACACGCTATCAAGTATATCTCGTGCAATGAAAAGGAGTAGTATACTTAACAGACCTGTATATTACAATTTTGATGAAGCTGCTTTTAAAGAACAAGTTGTTATATTAAAAAAAAATATGGAATGGAGGGAATAATTTAAAATGTTGATAAATAAAAAAGCTCTGTTTTTTTGTCAAAGAAGGGGGTATTTATTGTTTGATTCTTCAGTATATATATATAATGAAGTAGATCCTGACAGTAAAGAAAAAAATTTGACAATATTTAATGGCCCTGTAAAATTTTACAATACACTTGTAGAATTGAATGATAATCTCTCAAAAGTAGACATTAGTGAAACTATTCATATATATAAAGGGTATCTTTTTCCAGCAACTAAATTTCCTATTGAAACGACGAATGACTATGATCGGGTTTTTGTTATTGAGAAAATAGATGCATCTACTTGCTTCGTTGAGGAGGTATCCTCCTTGGAGTCTGCTTCAAAAACAATTCAATCAGAATTAGATATATCTGGAGCAGGTAGAAGTGTAGATTATTCATCACCTGAAATTACTGATTACTTAGTATTTGTAGGGAAAGAAAAAGTACCTGTTTACAAATGTATAGATTCTGAGTTTTGATATGGCTAGAAAAGGTTTTACAATACAGTTAGAATTGCTTTGAGGTAATTAACAATGATAGTTAATATATCCGTAAATAAAAACAGTACAGAAATAATCTTTTTTAAATTCCCACATTTTGAAAAAAGCTGTAGTAATTTCTCTGTACATAAGTTTTATTTTGAGGACATAGAAAACATAAAGATCTATTTAAAAAAACTTGTCAAAATAGATAAAGACATTAGCGCAGAAGATTTTTACAGAGAAATCAGAAGATTTTGTAGAACAAAACCTGTTCTTTATGGATACAGAAAGATTATTGACGAGTTAATCTTTGCAATGAATTCGGCCGGAGAAATTACTAGAAATAATATACGGCCTATATCTATTCTATGTTTGAAAAATAAACCATTGCCAAAAATTACAAACATATGCCAAATAGACAACAATATATATTTTTTATATAAAAATAAATATGATTATAACATGTACAGTGTCGATACTAAAAACCTTGAGTGTGTTATACCATTCGAAAATATAATAAAATTATATAAAAAATTAAGAACAAGAACAAAGAGAAACAGAAACAGATTTATTAAAATTGTAAATCTTTCTTCTAATGGTCATATTAGTGACAGCCATGTTACACATAATACCACTAACAATATTGATTTCTGTGATTTCTCGTCTTTCTTAGAGACTACAACTTCTACTGGTACTGCATCTCAAGGTTCTTTTTAGAATCTAAGAAAATAATTTTTTACAAAAAGTATTTTTTTTAGGAGAAAAATTCGTGAAAATAAAAAGATTCCATTTATATAAAACAAAGAATGACAGATACTTTTATGTATTACAGACTTTAGATCAGAAGAGCGACGATGATATCATGTTAGATGTTCTAGCAATAATATCAACATTGCCCTACAAAATTTTTCCTTTATATAGTAAAGCTATTGATGATTGTACTGACCTTGGAGTCCCGTCAATCGATTTATTAGAAAGTCTGAGTAGAGATTTCTATATATCTATAAGGGGCGCGGTTTTACCATTAAATAAAATAAGAGAAAACTTATCTTCTTCTGCACTCTCAAATTCAAAAACATCTATATTACAGTTCTTGACAGCTTTTACAACACTGCCTGCTTCAGTAAGAGCCCCGTCAGACGTCATAACAAACGACAATGATTATATAGATAACAGTGCAAGAATATCAATGTCTCTAAATAGAGCAAACATAATAACAATAGAACAAGCAAAGAAAGAAATACTTAGAAATGAAGAACACGCTAATGCAAATAATACAAGAATTGCTGAAAATACTGAGTAAATATTCATATGTACAAGTAATTAGTAATATAAAAAAGACAGGTAAAACAGCTCTAGGCATAGAAACTGTAAAGACCAAAAATATGCTGAATAGAGATATGCTGCCAATAGGATCTACATTTATTGGGACATATAGGAAAATACCAACAGAAATATTTGAATGTAAAATAAATGAAAGAGGAGATTATGTAGTAAATAACAAAATCTATAAATCTCTGAGTGATGCAGCAACCAGCGTTACTGGTGTAAGAATGGACGGTTGGCGTTTTTGGAAAATAAAGAAAAATGGGCCAAGCGTGTTAGATAAATTTAGAAACAAAAAAATATAAATCCGGAACAAATTTAAATGATGGTTAAAAAAACCAAATGTGCTGTATGTGGAAAGTTAAAATCCGAATTTGGAGATGGAATAAAATCTCCAAGGACTACTTGTTTGGATTGTTATAAACGTCATATAAAACAAAATAAAACAGACAAAAAATCGAAAAAGCAAAAAGACAAAAAAATTTTGGATGGAAATATAGACATGGAAGAATATGATAGTAGATACAAAAGGTGGATGGAGACAGATATAGAAAGTATAGAACAGGCTTTAACTACAACGTCACATATTTCAAAAGAAGAGTTTGAATATACTTTCTGTCCTCTTTGTCCATATTCATGTGTAGATGCAAACTTCTGCTGGAACCTTTATATAAAATATGTAAATGCTAGAGAAGGTGATGTAAATATTCCAGATATATACTGTTTTGACAAAATTATCAAAACATTAATAAGAATATTTTATAAGTCTAAATATATAGATGTTTCTTCTTTTTATTTTATGACGACGTTTATATGTCCTGCCTGTGGGACAGGATGTATTTATAAACATAGTAAGAGTTTCTGCGCGTCTTTATATTTGGGCCAAATGAAAAATGAAAAAACATTAGGCTATGAACATAAAGAAACTCACAAAAAAAAACAGATAGTAGGATTTGTTAACGATGTAAGGCACAATCCAAAACCTTCTTTATATATTGACGGTGAAAAAATGGTTTCTATAACAAAAAAACTATGGAATATTGTAAATAATGAAATCTCTACTGATAAAGAACGGTTTGACAATATCAAAAAATAGTGGACTTGTAACTGACATAATATATGAACAAATAAAAAAAGATTTAGTAGTTATAAATCCGAGTTATTTGTCCTGCATTGAACATGGACTCAGGCCTGTCTATAAAAACAGTTCAGGAAAGTACATATTAATTCCTAAAATGTTAAATTTTATGAAAGAATATCCTGACAGGTTTGAATTGCCTGCTGGATATTATAAAAGGCTTTTAGAATTATTAGGACAAAATATAGAACTAGAATTTATGCCATGTGCTAGTATAGAAGGATTACCTGACACCCCTTTAAATATTGAGCTTTTTGATTATCAAAAAAGTGCAGTATCAAGTTTGTTAGATAACTGGTGTGGTATCTTATCCAGCCCCGCCGCCTCTGGAAAAACAGTAATGGCTATAGATTTAATAATAAAACTTAAAATAAAAACTTTATGGTTAGTACATTTAGACAGACTTGTAAAACAAGCAGTAAAATCATTCTCAATAATGACAGGTTGTACTGGTAAAGATATTGGAATTGTTGGGCATGGTACCTACAATATTGGAAATATATTCACAGCAGCTATTATAGATACTGCTAGAAAATATTCTAAAAAGCTCTCTTTTGAACAGTTTGGTTTAGTTATAGTTGATGAGTGTCACAGAACACCAACAAAAAAAACATATGACGTACTTATGAAACTGTCACCGTCTTATTTATATGGGTTGAGTGCAACTCCATATAGGACAGACGGTTTAGACAAAATTATGAAATATATGCTCGGTCAAAATGTAGTTGAAGTCGATAGGGATGCTTTGGCAAAAAAAGGTAGAATAGTAGTTCCGGAAGTTAATATAATATATACAAACATATTTATAAATACTTCTGGGAGATCTCTATATTGTGATTTCATAAATACTTTAACAAAAAATGACTTTAGAAATAAACTAATTCTACACGAAGTACTCACTGAAGTTATAGCTGGCAATGTCTGTCTGGTTCTTAGCGAACGTGTCAATCATTGCAAATGCCTATATGATATGTTGTCACAGGTATATCCTCATACCAGAATGGTCAGTGGAAAAACAAAAAAAGAAAAAACAGACTTAGTAATAAAAGAATTTGAAGATAATAATGCGGCTGTTTTAATAACGCCTTATCAATTTCTTGGAGAGGGTTTTGATTTGAGATGCCTGAACAGGTTATTTTTCTGTACTCCATTTAAAGACAGCAGAAGATGCGAACAAGCTATTGGAAGAATACAGAGAACTTATAAGCATAACAAAAATAAAACGGCAAAATTGTACGACTTTGTAGATAATAATAGAGTTGCCAGAATACAATTAGATAGTCGGATTAAAGTATATAAAACCTTAGGTTGCAAAATTTTCCATAAAAAGTCAAGCCTATTAAAAAATTAAAAAACAAAATTGGACAAACAAGGTTGGATAAACAAAATGTTTCTAAAAATCAAAAAATCTGACTATATGAATCTTTCTCTTCTGAAAAGAACAGAAAGTTATATATGCAGAATACCAAAACATGTAAGAAAAAAATTTGATTTAAAAGTAGGCACTTATGTCAAACTTAAAAACAACGACAGAGAAGTTATTTTATGTATACAACCAGCCTATTTGGAAGATATGATACTCATTCCTGATTTTGAAGGAGTATTTGTAACAAGTAGAGTTGCTAATATACTAGGTGTAGATAAACCAAATTTGAGTATTTTGGATACTTTAACATTAGGAATGGACCCAGAAGCTTTTATAGTAGACAGTAATGGTTTTATAATAGAAGCGGAAAATTATTTTAAAGAATTTGAAATTGGGAACGATTGTGGTTTAGTAGAATTCAGACCAAATCCAAGCACATGTCCTATAGAGTTGACAGCAACATTAGGAAAATTGATAAAGAGAGCATCGAATAGAGTAGCAAAAGACGATTTAGCTATAGTAGCAGCCTCTTGTTTCAATTTTAAACCAGCTGGGTTTCACATTCATTTTGGATATAATTGCGGTTTGAGAAATCATATCTCTCAAATAAAATTGATAGGGTCTTTATTAGACTATATACTTTCAATCTTATTGCTTAAAAAAGAGATAAGAGAAGATAAATTTAGACGGGGGAATAGCAAATATGGAAAAGCTTCTGATATAAAAAGATCAAGAGTTTCCTTTGAATATAGAGTTCCTGGTGGAAGATTAATGGAAAGCCCAATACTTTCTATAGGAGCTGTCAGTATTGCAGAGATAGCAGTGAAGGACTTCTTGATAAAATGCAATGACATAACTTCTAATATGAGATATTTAGAAAGATTCGAGTCATATAGTCAACTTCAAAGTGTATATCCAACATTACCATCAAAGGATATAATAAAAGAAGTATTATCAAATGTAACAAATACCGAGTCTTATATAGCACAGTTTGAAGATAGAATTGTAAAAACAATACACAGTATGGATTTATATAATAAGAGAGAAAAAGAAATCCAAAATTTTTTAAACTATATATCTACATATCAAGAAAACAACTTGATAAATCATTGGAATACAGAATACAAAAAACTGGAAAAAAGCAACGGTAAATAAAAATGAAAAAAATAGATCTTGACTTTTATGATAATGTAAAACCTCTAAATCTACATGAATATAAAGCTTGGAGAAAACTACTACCAAAGGTATTAAAAGTCGGAGCAGAATTAGAATTTAATCTAAGAACATTTTCTGGAGATTGTAGAGGATTTCACTATAATTGTATGTGTGGACATTTCAGAACTTATTCACGTATCAGATCTCTTCCTTATGAGCAGTCGTTAGATCAAAACTCCAATTCTCAGGCCCCACTTTCTCATGTAGCTCCTTGTGGGACAAAGTGCATATATGACCGAGGATCTTTTTGCGGCCTTAATATACGAAGTGTTTTCAATTGTGCAAATGCAAGTGTTAATTGTTCACCTACATCTTGTGATACCTGTGACAACTTTAAATTTAAATGCAATCCAAAATATTGTATACAGTACATAACAGAATGCCTTCTGTGCGAAAATGCGAGAGAAATGTGTGCTACATGTGAAAATAGATATGATTCTAGAAAAACAGCAGCTAATATAAGAAAAGCTACAGAATTAGAGTTGTCAGCGACTAACAACTTTGGAAATGTTGGAGAATCTGGAGTTTTACAAGTTGTAGCTGACGGTTCCCTGTTAAACAAAGGATTAGAAATCCCTACAGTTGGAAGAAGACTGGATTTTGAAACTTTTAAAAATATGTTTGAACATATAATAAAGGTTGCAAAGTCACATGGCGGTTATACAGATAGTCGGTGTAGTTTTCATATACATATTTTAAATGAATATTATACAAAAACTAACAATCAAAATGGGACTGATAGGCACCCTGATTCGGGAAGTTTTTTAAATATTACATCATTTGAAAAAAATATGCCAAATATTATTTTTATGAACATACTACAACTGTGGAGAAAATACGAGACTGCAATTTTTTGGTTATCTTGTGGTCTGCCCTATATAAAAAATATTACAAGATGGGAGAAATTCAGAGCATCTTTGTTACCATGCTCTCCTGTCCTAGTATCATTTCAAGGCATAAAAGATTCTATAGCACAAAGAGTAGGAAGAGACCGCTACGGTGCTTTAAATATAGTAAATAGTAAAACAGACGGTTCTAGACTGCATTTAGAGTTTAGAACTTGTGATATGATATTGTCTCCGTCATATATGACAAGTATGTGTGTTCTGTTTTATGCTCTTATCATAAAAGCGGTAGATATAAGTTGTTATGGTCTTTTAAATGTTGAAAACAAGGAATGGAACAAAAAAGAAATATTAATAAAAGATAGTTTTGTTAATGGAGCAGATAGGGAATATGGAAATAATAGATTAAGTGATACTAGCCAAGTACATTTACATCGGGGCTATCTTGTTTCAAAAGCCAATGAGCTGCTTGATTTGCTTTCTCCAATATTAGCAGGTTTTGCTCCAGCGGAAAAAATATTGAGAAAAGTAGCAGAGAAACCAGTAGCTTTTAGATTGATAGAAAAAAGAGATACTATAGACAACCTGGATTTGACAAAATACAGTCCACAAGATCAATACATAATCAGAAATTTTGATACAGAAACAAAAATAATGAATGTCTATGATATAGAGAAAGAATTAGAAATAAATACTAAAAAAATAGATCTTGTATCTGAAAATCTTTTAAAAACAATAGCTCTTGGAAAGATACAGGGATGTAATACCAGCGCTGTCTGGGTAGAAGAGGTGTCAAAAGAGATGAAAAATTCTCTAGCAACTGTGTCCTTGACAACTATAAAGGAATATATAAATTCACTTATAGCTGATGGAGATATTTATTGGAACAGCAACATAGGTTCTTATTTATACCATTAAACAAAAACACTAAATTTACAAGGAGAACAATATGTGTGGAATTGTAGGACTTTTTAATATGAAAAATGCTGAAGGTATTACATTTTCAGAAAAACAAAAATCTTTTTTAATAAAATATTTACTCACAGGGTTGATTTTAGAGACAGAGACAAGAGGTAGAGATGCTACTGGATATTGTGCTCTATTTGAAAACGGAGATGTGCTCGGGCTAAAACATGGAGTCAAGGCTTCCAAATTTATAGAAGATCAAGAAGATGATAAGCTTACATTCAGAAATCATATAAAACTGATTGATGCTTATCACAATGAAGTTTCTCCTGCTATATCAATAGTAGCTCATTGTAGAGCAAAGACTGTTGGATCAGAAACAATTAACGATAACAATCATCCAATCTATGTAGACAATTTCATAGGTATTCACAATGGATGTCTATCTAATCAATCGACAATATTAAAAAATATACAAGAAGAAATAAACCTCAAAGGAGAAGTTGACAGTGAATTGATTTTTCAACTGATATGGTTAGCTACCGATAAAGGCAAGAATGTTTTCAGTAAAGACGCTGTAGACTATATCACAGAGAGGATTGAGGGGTCATATTCAATAATCACGTTAGATAAAAAGAATCCATCCAAGGTACTTTTTGTCAGAAATACAAGGCCTATTGAGTTTGTTTATATTAAAAATGCAGGTCTCCTAGTAGCTGTTTCAGAGCAGAGATTTTTTAACTCTGTCAAAGAAAAATATAACCGTTTTGATTTTTATGGTTTAGATTTTCCAAAATTAGAAACAGAGTGCTATTCTTTTCCTGATAATAGTGCTTTTATACTTGATACAAATACAGAAATAAAAGAGGATATAAAAATTGGAGAAGATTTGTTTAAGGATAGATTTAAGATAAATGACAAAATAATATCAAAATTTAAAAATTATTCTAGTAAATATTATGGCTCATATTATAATAGGACATCGGGCGGCTATAATAGTCACCACAGTCATTCTAGTTATTTGGAAGATAAGGAGTTTTATAATAATACTGTAAAACCATCCTCAGATAATAAAAACGACAATGTAAAAGTAAGTAGTGAGAACAATAAAGAAATAGGAAAAACAGATGTAGTAAAAACTGGAAAAAATAACGAACATTGTACAGCAGTAGAACAACAAACGACAGAAAATCTGCAATCACAAAGAAAAGTTAGGATAGTCACATGGAATAAAAAAACATGTAGGTTTGATACTTCTTTTGCTGACGTGGAAAAAATCTACATTCCAGAACAAAACTTTTTGAACAGCAAATATACAATATTTAAGAATATGAAAAGTCTGGCAACTAAGCTTGACGTACCTTTAGCAACTGTCACGTCATATACTCTTCCACAAATAGCAAACAAAGTATCAAAAATAGTATACGATGAGTATTTTGAAAAATCTACAAATCTTGTTTCAGAAATTAAGAAACTTGAAGAAAAACAGGAAAGAGCAAGAAAACATATTATTACGTTAAGGAACATTGTAAACACATTATTATCAATGCTTGGCGGATCTGGAGGATTTTGTTACTTCAAAGAAAAATATGAAAACCTTACTCAAGAGAAGAAAGAAAATCTATCTAAACTATGGCTATTTATAAATAAGAGAGAAGTTTCAAAAGAAAGCAGCCTTGGAAAATTTATACAAAGTGTATATATAAAAGGAAACAATATAAAAAAAACAGAAAGTAGTGGAGAAAAAAAATAGAAAATGGGCCAAGATAAACAGATAAAAATCAAAATATCTGAAAAGATAGATACTGATGAAAATATAGTAAGATTGGGAAAGGAAGCAAGAAAAGCCCTTGGAATAACAAAATGCAAAGATGAAAAAATAGAAGTCTGGGCAAATCCGTTTATAGATTCCAGGTTATACAAAGTAAAGAAAGCTTTTAGTATTGATTTAAAAAACATCCCAAAAGATAGTATAAAGAATACAATATTTGTTTCCAAAGGCCAATTTGATAAGTTATTTAAAGAATCAGAAATGTTTGGAGTACATAATAACTTTTGGGCTTCGACAAAAAAGAAAACATGTGTAGGTTCAGACCCAGAATTTATATTGTTTAAAAATACAAATACTCATGATATGATTTACGCTGCTGACCTTTTGCCTTTCGATTCTCAAATAGGAAGTGATGGTCCTTTAGCAGAATTAAGGGCAAAGCCTGGAATAACACCAAAGGAACATACAAACAACATTTCAGAATTAATAAATAATATCCATCGTTATATAAATACTGAGGAGGTAAGGTGTAGAATTTTTCCATATGTCGATTTTGAGAGTTCTAATTCAGATAACGAAGAATCTTCAAGAGTACCGGTAACAAGCGTTAGTTGTGGAGGACATATTCATTTTGGAATAACAAAGAAGATTAATACCAATACTGCCTTAAATGAACACAAATTAATCACAGAAATTTTAGACAGAACTCTTGCAATAGCTATGCACAGATTAGACAAAGATCTCGGTGTAAAACGAAGAACAAAACAAAATTATGGAAAAGCTGGAGATTACAGAGCAGAATATCCATATAATGTGCTAGAATATAGAGTTTTGTCTGCAACATGGCTGCTTTATAAAGATTTGACTGAAGCAACATTAACTGTAGCAAGTGATTTGGTAGAAGAAATCTCGTCTAGACTTGTCGCACAAGATATAAATATAGATCCTTCCAAAATATATAGCAATTCTTTTATTTTTGGAGAATTGTTTCCAGAGTTATCAGAATTAGCTATATACAACCGTGACGATATAGAAAGAGTACTTCAAACGAATCCAGATAATGACGATTTTCTTAATTATACAAAAAAATCTTTGGAATGTATGAGCCAGATAATCGGTTCTGATGAATTAGAAACTTTGTCAAGGGTAATACTGTCAGACTATAAGAAATTAGATAACCTTAACCCTGATTTTATAGACAATTGGACTTCTGAAATAAGCATATTTGATCATATAGAAAAATAGAAAAAAAAAACTAAAAAAGGAGATATATACAAATGAAAAAAGTATACATTTGGTACAGCACGGCAACAAACATAACTGGAGAAAATTTGACAAAAGCTTTAGAAGAAAAACTTGACAGTTCTCTATTTGAAGTAAAGGGAGGAAAAACAAAGCCTTCAGATGCTGACATAATTATAGGTTATGGCACAAAAACGTCAAGAAACATAGGTTATTTAAGAGGGACTGTTATTTTAAATCATCCAAACAACATACGTACAAATAGAAACAAATTGGATGCTTTAACTAAAATGAAATCAGAAAACGTTCCAATTCCTATGTTTGAGACTATAAATAAAGCTCTTAGTGAATCTACAGAACTTACTTACCCAGTTATAGCAAGAACAAAATATCATCAAGGGGGTAGGGGTCTTACAATATGTCTTAGTAAAAAACAGATCAAAAAAGCAGCTTCAAACACAGAGTTCGGGTATGTTCAAAAGTTAGTAGCTACTGATAAAGAATACAGAGTTCATGTATTTCAAGAAAATATTATATACATAGCTGAAAAAGTCATTCAAAGTGATCCAACAGCTTCTTGGAAAGCCAACTATCTCGACAAAATTAAAAGTATAGCTGAGAAAAATGAAATGGAGTTAAACAATGAAACAGCAGATCTATGTTTGAAAGTGATATCAAAAGACCTCACTCTTCCAGATTTGGTAGTAAGGTCAAACAAAAGAGGGTGGCATTTCAAAAAAATAACTCTCGACAATATAACAAACAATCAGAAGTTGTTACTCTTAAAGGATGCAGCCATACAAGCCGTTAAAGCTATAGGACTTGATTTTGGAGCAGTAGATTGTGCCATAGACGAAGAAGGAAAGGCCCAAGTTATAGAGGTAAACTCTGGCCCAGGATTACAAGGAAGTGCTTTTACTGCATATGTAGATTCGATAAAAGACTTTTTGATTAATGTCGTGAATGAAGAAGAAAACAACAGGAGAGAAAGAAATCGTACTACAGGAACGCAAGCTACAATGCAAGATATTATAAATGAAGTAAGAAGTTTGAACGAAAGGATAAGCCGTTTAATGGAAAACAGCAGATAGTTATGAATAATATAATAACGCAACAGGATGCGTCAGAAATAATTAGCAATCTTATAAAAGACTATGAATATTATAGCACTAATACTGACGTATCCTGTAATTCTACATATATACTTTTGACCAAAAAAAAAGATTATAAGCAAGTATATACCGTTGGATGTGTTGGAATAGAAAAAAATACAATAAAACATTTAAGAGTAAAAAAAGAATTCAGAAAATCCAGTTTTGGTACAATGTTATTAAAGAAGGCTGAAAAGCTGATTATAAAACGTGGGTATTCTCACGCTATTGTATATATTCACCAAAACAACAAACCTGCAGCAAAATTTTTTAAAAAAAATGGGTATAAAGCATTGACTCATGATGGATACTGTTTTATATTAGAAAAAGGATTAAATTCATGTTAAAAGATATCTCAGTAGAATTCATTACTCCACACGGGCAAAGAATACGTGGTACATTTAGAGCCCTTGTAGTAGCTTCTTGTACTGGAAATGACATACTGATTGTCGGAAATAAACAGAAAAGTCTCCTTTTTAGGTTTAAAGATCTAGAAATAGAATTGGTGACAGTTAAACATATAAGCAAACATTTGAAACGATCATTTTCTGATATATCGTGTTTGTCAGATGAAATTGTAGGTAGAGACGGCTACAAGAGATCTTTGTCAATAATTACAGACGGCAAAGAAAGAGTTATAGTAGAACGATTCAGGAATATGAGTAAAAGAAGAGCCTATTCTCTACTAATGGCCTTGTATCTGGAGTATAAGAACAATAAATCTGTGATAGAAACGGAAGAAAATATAGACTATGAAGTAATAGATTCGGATACAGAGTTTACAGAGTTTTCAAACTCTACAGACTATAATCCTATCTATAACCCACATAGAAGAAATACTGGAGAACAAATAGACAGAACAGACAAAGAAGACTACAGACCTCTAGCTTCACACCAGGTCAGTTATTATGAAAGGGAAGGTTTAAAACCGGCGCTTGTTGAAAGTGAGAAACTTGCAGACTTTTTTAACAAGATTTTAGTGAAGGGGTACAAAAATGAAAATTATTGGCAACAAGGATATTCTGGACAACTTGACTATAGTAGTTGAATCTGCAAAAAGAAGAAAAGCGCCAGTTCCACATATATTATTTGCAGGAGTAGCCGGGTGTGGAAAAACTACAACAGCAAAATACATAGCAACGTTATTAAAAATAGATATGTTATCCATTTCAGCAGGAAATATCAAAGAGGGTTCTGACATATCAGCTTTTTGTAAAATGTTGTTATTCTTTGGAAGAAAACACAGAAGATTTCCACTCGTTTTCATTGACGAAATTCACCACCTGTCTGTCAAAGCCCAAGAAACGTTGGGTTTACTGATGGAAGAATTTAAAGCTCCAGTCAAAATCGGCGGAATGGGGCAAGATATAGAAATATCGATTCCGCCATTCACTTTATTAGGTGCTACTACAGATGATGGTAAGTTATGTAAACCATTTAGAGATAGATTTAAGTTAAGATTTATATATAAAGAATACTCTGAAGAAGACGCAACAAAGATAGCAAAATATCACAGCGAACTACTTGGAATAGATGTTCCGTATAACCAGCTAAAAAAGATAGCTATTCGGGGAAGAGGTATTCCAAGAATAATCATTTCTCAATTAGAACGTTATAGAGATTTTGCTTTTACTTTGTCCAGAACATCACTTACAGATATACAATTTGAGGGTTTATATAAAAATGTACTAAAAATAAATAATGATGGTCTTACTGAAACAGATTTAAAAATAATGAGAGCTCTATATAAACAAGGCAAAGCGGTTGGACTTGACAATTTGGCAATGATAGTAAACGAAAGTCCAAATGTGTTAAAAAACACGATAGAACCTTATTTAATTCGGAAGGAGTTGTTAACTAGAATGCCAAAGGGTAGAATGTTGACAGAAAGTGGAGTAAGATATTTACTAGAAAATAATTTAGTGGAAGACGCAGAGTTAATGACATTTGGAGATCTAGGATATGCATAGCGAATCAAATGAATCAGAAAGAATAGTAATGAAAGAGTTCATAGACAAATATCTTAAAAAAAAAGTTTTAATTGAAGAAGAAAACGACGATAGTTATTATGAAGATGACATCTTCTTTTTCTCATCAAATACTGTAAATACTGTTACAAAAAACCAAAACAATGAATAAAGTAGAACATTTTTACAATAGTAACGTTATACATGTAGATTTAAAATCAAAAATTTTAAAAAAAATCAAAAATAAAGACGTGCGCAATGTTATACTGAATGTTATATTAGAATTATCAAAGATAGCATACAAAAATAAAAGTAGAGAAGAAAAAGAAAAAGAAGAAGAAAAGGCTTTATCACTATGTTAATATCGTCAAGTAAAGAAATGAAAAAAGTGATAGCCTTTGCAGAAAGAATCGCGAAATTCCCTGTAAATGTTTTAATTCTAGGAGAAACTGGTTCTGGCAAAGAGCTTATAGCAAGGCATATCCACAAAACTTCAAAGTCTGTCGGAAAATTTGTAAGTATAAATTGTACAGCAGTTCCACACGAACTGCTGGAAAGCGAATTGTTTGGATATAACAAAGGCGCCTTTACTGGGGCATATACAGCTAAAAAAGGAATAATGTTGGAAGCCAGAGGTGGAAGTCTCCTTTTAGACGAGATCGGCGATATGCCTTTGAATTTACAACCTAAACTACTAAGAGTATTAGACAATAAAAGATTTACACCATTAGGATCTACAGAGTCTATAGATTTTAACGCAAGGATAATAGCGACTACAAACAAAAGTGAAAGTTTACTAGATGAAAAAGTATTTAGACCGGATCTTTACTTTAGATTATCTACAACTATAATAAATATTCCGCCTTTAAGAGAAAGGCCTAACGATATTATTTCTTTGACAAATTATTTCCTTGGAAAAATACAAGAAGAATTTGGTCTTAAGAGTTTTCCAATGATAAAAAGTAGTAAAATCTACAGACTTTTATTAAAATATACATGGCCTGGAAATATAAGAGAACTACAAAATGTATTAAAAAGATCTATAATCAAAGGAAATGGTATTTTAAAACCAGAAATACTAGCAAATACTATCAATGAAACTCCTATTATTTTACATTCAAATAAACATTTAAAAACAAACGGCATTTTTATATGGGATGTTAATAAAAACGGTACAAATATAAAAAAAGCAAAAAGTTGTATAGAGGAATATATAATAAATTATTTGGTAAATTATATAAAAAATGTAGAAAGAAAAAAGATTCTAAAAAAAGACTTAGCTAGAAGGCTTGGGATTAGTATTACCACGTTGTTAAACAAGCTAGACACAAAAGAGACAAAAGAGAAGGAAAACAAAAAATGACAACCTATGTAGGATTTGAAATAGAAGTAGAAGAAGATGATCTTTTTAACTCTAGGGATAGTAGTCTAGTCTTCTCTAATAGTAATATAAAACTACTCACAGAAAACACAAAATATATAACCTCTCTAAGTAATAGTAATATAGAAAGATACCATGAAAGAAAAATAGACAGTTCCTATGGTAAATGGAGATTAGAAAGAGATTCGTCACTAATGAATGGTGCAGAGTTTATATCACCCCCTCTTCCAATAAATAGGGCACTAGCTGATTTAAAAGAATTTTTTCCTCACATCGATAGTTCTATGTGTAAAACTTCTGAACGTTGTGGTTTACATATTAATATGTCATCTGACAATATGACGCTGAAGGGTATATCTATAAGTGAAATACTGTCAAAACTTGACTACAATTTTTTATTTAGTCTGTGGAGAAAAAGATTGACAAGAAATCAATATGTGTCTAGCTTTGAAAAAATTCTCAAAAGGAACGCAGTACAAATAATTAATACCTATTATAATAGCAAAAAAAATGAAAAAATTAGAACAAAAGTGGATAAAATTGCAAACCTTTTATTGAATAATAGGTACAATTTTGTAAATATAAGAACAGCATTTTTCAATGGACCATCTATATTCAGTACAATAACATCTATGGAATATAAAACATACCTTGAAATAAGAATTGCTGGGGGAGAAAATTATCACAGAAAATTTAAAGAAATAGAAAAAACAGTTAGGCATTTTGAAAAAGCATTAATAGAAGCTAAAACAAAAAATACAGAAAAATCAAAAAGATTTATAATGTCTTATGTTAATAGAGCAATAAATGAGAACTATAAAGCGGGCGGCAATATTCCAATTCCTGGTAATAATTCCAGATTACCTTTTAGTGTACTCTGTGACTGGTTGAAACCGTTAAAAAATGTACACAATTACAGTAAACAAGATCTTGTAGATTTTATCCGCAAGTCAAAAGTTGTATTTCTATCTTATAGTCGTAACTATGACGACGTTGAAGTAATTGGATACTATTTTCAGCGTTGTCTGTCTTATATACATAATCAGTGTGTTAAAGAAGCTTCTATCAAAGTGGACACATTGACAAATTATGTATTATATCACTATCTTAAATATATATATCATGCATTCGGACAAGAAAAATGTATAAATCTTATGAAATCAAACAGACCATTTATTGGCCAAGATTTGTTATGTGGGTGTCAATCATATAAACACCCTGTCAGGGTACCAAAAAACGAGCCTAAATCTGAAATACTGTGGTTTATAAACTGTATCACAAAAATGGATAAAACAAAAAGAAAGGAAGCAATAACTAAATTAGACTCAAATATCATAGATTTCTTATTAAAACGCAGAAAGAGAGGACTTATACTTCTTGCCAGAGAAGAAAAGAAAAGGAGAATTACAAAATGAGTTGTTGATATGCCAAATTTTATATATGAAAAAGTAAAAGATTAAAAAAAATTGAATAACTTTTCAACTCTTTATTATAGAAAAAACAGATAATAAATTCGAAACTTTAACCAGAATGAAAATGGAGGAAAATAAAATGTTATCTAAAGCGTTGTTATGTTATTTTAGAAAAGGCAGCTCAAAAAGAAAAGTAGGTGTTATGATTGCTATTCCAGTAATAGAAGAAAATCAAAATAATAATGAAACACAATGTTCTACTACTGTCAAGTTTGGTTACTCTTTATGTAGAACCTCGTTAGATAACTTTGACAGAAAGCTGGGTAAAAAAATTGCTATAAACAGGGCTTTATCAAAGAAAAAAGTCTGTATTCCAAGTTCAATGATAAAAGCTTTCAAAAAATTTAGAGAAAGATGCTGTCGATATTATAAACAGTTTGAAGTTGAAGAACTTTTTGCTACACCAAACAACTAAAATATTGTTAAGTTAGCTAAACAATCAAGTAAATTACTTTTTCCGTGTAGTAACTGTGGACGTGATCTTAATTCTGACTATTTGAGTTCAGGAGATCGGTGCCCGTTCTGTGACTACTTACTTTGCTAATATCATTTGTGTACCCATGAGTGATACCAATCTATAATATTGTTATCTATATTGAAACTACAATAGGTAGTAAACAGACAAAAACTAAAAAAAAAAGGAAAATAAGTAAAATGGATCTAGAAGAAGCTCTCGATTAGTTGCGTGGAACACGATCTACGATAAATATAATACCACAAGATCCGTTTGAAACATGGCAAATACGTATAGCAGAGGCGGATGCAGCCATGATGCAACAAGCATATTGGATTGTCAAAGCACATAAAGAAAAACTCACCTAATATTAATAATGTTTTTGGAGCACATAAAATTAAAGAAAGTAGTACATCATCCATCATCATCTCATCATAACTAGTTGGCTGGCTTTGCCGCAACTAGCGTCATTCTGTTTCATGTTTTACTCCTTTTAAGTAGAAGGGTTCCTGTAAATTGGAACCCTTTTACTTAAAATCCGTTAAATGACTTTTAAATGACTTTGACAAAGAACTGGGTAAAAAAATTACTATGAACAGGGCTTTATCAAAGGAAAAAGTCTATATTCCGAGTTCAATGGTAAAGGCTTTCAAAAAAATTTAAAGAAAGGTGCTACGTAAAAAAAATAATAAAAAATGAATAATAAGATATGTATACAACCGTGTAAGTTTATAGACCGTATAGCTTCTGAAGATATAATAAGTTATGGCTATAGATGTTATGATGATTATGGTAATTCTTATAACAATCTATGGAGCAAAAAAGATATAAAAATGTCTCCAACGAGAATATTTGAAAAAGCCTGTAAAGAAAGAGAAAACGATTCTAATTTAGATATAATATTGAGTTACATAGAAAAATTAGAAAAAGGCATATGGATAGGTGATACTAAACTTGAATGGGAACAGATAAAAGACATAATAAAAGAAAAGAAACCTAAAGAAAAATAAAAAAAAGGAAACAATAAAAAACATGAATTTTTTAAAAGGAAAACCATGGATTGCTACAGAAAAAGATTGCAAAGCCTCTTGGAATAGTATTCCAAATGGAAAATGTTTTCGCTGTGCTCTTTGTGGATATAAATTTAAGCCAGGAGATAAAGTAAGATGTCAATATACTAATGATGTCCCTGGAGCACACGGGAATCCTTTAGTATGTGAAAAATGCGATGGAACTAAAGAAGAAATAGTTGCTAAAATAAAAGCTGGATACAAAAAAGCAAAAAATGAGATGTGGTGGTTCTGTCGACATATAGAATAAAATTGGCAAAGGAGCAGAAGAATTTCTATGCAAAAACATTTTGGACCATTCTATATTTCCAACTCAACAAATATAAAAAATCTTGTGTTTGGATAGAGCATTCAAGTGTCAACGTGGCTCATTGAGACAAGCACAACTTGAGAAACTCCAAACGCTGTTTGTGATAGATCACTAAAAATAAACGCCTATGCAACTTAAAATAAACAAATCAATATGGAATTTAGTTTATGTAAAACAAGGTAACTATTTTCCAGATAATAAAACAAAGGCAGGAACATCTGGTGTGTGGATATGCCAAAAAAATTATTCATGGAAATTTTCCTATTATGCTGGAAAAGATATGAATAAAGCCATGGCACATTATGGAAAATATAAAATAAAAAATAAGAATGATGAATAAATCTACATGGTCAGCTAAAAAAGACTAATAAACTTTATATATAATTATATTAACAAAGTAAACTAAAAAAACAAATACTATTTAGTAAAGGATATTGCGGAAATTACAAAATACATAAATCCATATAATATAGAACATGTAGAAGCTTATGCTGCGTTGAACAAGACAGGTGTGTGGCCAAAAAATTTTATACCTAAGAATGTAACATTTGGTAATGGCTGGCAAATTGTACTTGCTTATAAGTTATCTAATGCTTGGGTAGAATAAGTATTAGCAAGAGATGTAAATGGAATGCCGCCAATAGAACATATGGAATAATTTTTGGCCTACTAAAAAAAACTAGTAACAAGAGTAAACATGATATATCGTTGTAAAAACTGTGATTGAGTATATGACCAAAATACTTATAATGATTTGTCGGGGGGTGGCTAAAGCCGCCACAACGTGTAGGAGACCAGTTAAACGGTTACTGTGGCAGCAAGTAAATACGCAACTGGTGTACAGCCTTGCTTGTGAGGGAGATGCAAAATGCTCCCCGCCCACCGAGAACTCATTATGATATTATTTTTGTTCTTTATGCTTTGAACCAATAAAAGAAATTAAAAATTATAACAAGGAAAAAAAAAATGAAAACAAATAAACATAGAAAAACAAAATTGCTTAAAGCAAACCATATGACTTCTGCTGAATATTGTAAACATAATGGAGCATTGTGTCCGTATTGTAGATCAACAGACATAAACGCAGTAAGTGTTTACGAAATTCGGTATAACGAAATTCTACAACCTGTTAAATGTAATAACTGTGGAAAACAATGGATCGAAATTCAAGGCATAGTAGGTTATACAGAGTATAACGGTATATAGAGATAGTATAGTCAATTAAAAAAATTTCTTACCACGGAGCTGAAAAAATGACATCATTATTCGAATTATCAGTAGAGTTAAAAAAATTAGGTGCAGATGAAACTATGATGCGACACGAACTAAGGCAATGGTCAAACGCCTACGGCGAAAATGCAACGGACAGTGCGGTTGAGGAAGCTATAGACTTTGCTAACCAAATAGTCCAGTCAACCAAATAATCTTGCATGAAACATTTTCTAAAGTGAACAGAAGAATTTCTATCTGAAATTACTTTTTTTAGTTGGGCTCAAAGTATGCATTCTCTATTGACAAAAACATATTGTATATTAATAATGTACTATATAATTTGTAATATACTATATAACTAATAATATACTATATAATAGTATACTATTCTTAAAAAAAACAAAATTTTTTTTCGCAACCCGGCACCTAAATAATTCGAAAAAAAAAGAAATTAAGAAATCAGTTTAAACAGGATCGGGCTTCTTTTTAACCTTTGGGTTTTTAAATGTGTGATATAAAACTTACATTTACTTTAAAGCAGGTGTAGTAGAAGAGTTAGTTAACTGCATGGATTAAAATGGCACAAAAATTGCATACATGTTGGATATGGTTTGTAATTCAGTTTTTATAGGAACTCAAAAATTTAACTTTGATCAGTATGGAATCATTAATACTGATTTTGGATATGTTCAACAGCTTGATAATACGATCAGAGTTATTAACATAACCAAGATTGACATGCCGGTCAATTGTCCGTGCGGTAATTGTAAAATCATTACAAAAAAAATTAATCCATGGGATACAATTTATAATATACCTGCAGAAATTTATGGGGATATCATAAGATTTAAAAAAGCCGGTTGGAAAAATATAAAAATAATAACATGTAATGAAACAAAAAATAAGTTACCAATAGTAAGATTGACAATAAAATTATATAAAAAACATTTTAATGTAAGAAAATATATTTTACCTTTTGTTTATATAAAATATAAAACAAATATAAATGTTATATCACATTCAAACAAAGAATTTGAATTTATTTTATATGAAGAAGGAAGTACAATACCGAAATTAAAATGTTGTTTTTTCGATTATGATCTTACAGATAATAAAGCAGTTTATATATTAATGTTAATTATTAGTGCACAAAATAACGGTGATAAAATGTGGCATACATTTTATGGAAGAAATAAAACTGAATACGTATCATTTAAAATATAAAAAATTTTAACCATTGCCAGAATATGAAATGTAAAGTTGATAAATTTGCAAACCAATTAAAATTACAACACCAACTGCAGATACAACCTTTGTTACTAATCTCCAACCAGCCGCCTTAGTTTCATCTACAAATAAACCAACTTTTTCCAATGTTTTTGTATTATTATCCGTTTTATTTTCAAGACTTGCTAATCTTTCATTTGTTTTGCTGTTTGTTTTTTCTACTTCTATTATAGCCCTTGTAAGAGCTTTTTCTAGTTCTATTCCTGCTGGGCACGCATTATTCTTTCTTTCTTCTTCTATATTTTTTAATTTATCAGAAAGTCTAGCAAGACTCAAATTAAATGTTTTTTCTAGTTCATCAACTTGACCTTTTATCACCCTTTTCATTTTTTTTTCACTAAAAAACATTTTTAAACTATCTCCTTAACAATTTACAAATTTCTTTAATTTTTTCTTTTGTTGTAGGCCCACAAATAATTGGTATATTATTATCTTTAAATATTTTCATTTCATAACTATCTGCACTAATATTTGTTAATATTACAACTGATGTTTTTGGAAAAGTATTTCTAATTTTTCCTATAATATTTATTACATTGTCTAAATAAACAATACCAAAAATTTTTAAATTACTAGAAACTACCTCAATTACACACCAACCTATATTTTTATCATTTTTATGCTGTTTACAAAAATTACAAAATTCTTCATACGAATAAAACCCGTGGCATTTTGTTTTACCATCACAATATAAATATTCCAGTAATTTATTATATGTTTTTATATTTTCTACAATGCATAAAATATGTATTTTATTATCGGTTTTAATTATATTATTGTCCATTATCGTTTTCACTATTGATATCTATATTTATACCTGAATTACTTATAAATTCTAATAGCTCTGTAGGAACAGGGTCACTGTCCTTCCAATAAAACGATAAATGAGATCGTAAATCTCCGCTACATTTTAATTCTATAATCATATTGTTATAAACAGTCTCATCATAACGTTCTTTTATAAAGTTTATATAATTAATTTTAACAAAAGGAATAGTAATAGAATCCATAATAATACCTCATAAAATTTTATTTGTAATAAAAACAGACACCTATATTTTAAGCACTTTTATAAAATGCCCTCTCTAACTAACTAACAGCAAATTAAAAAAAAATCAGGACTATTTAAATAATCCTGATTTTTTATTTTTATTATTTATTTTAAAATATAAAATTTTTTATACTTAACAAACTTAACAACAGTCTTTTTTACAGTTACATTCTTCCTCTTTTATTTTTTCTTTTTGTTGTGTGTTTTTAATAACAAGTTCTGTTACAGTTTTACAATTTAAATATACTACTTTTTTATTTTTAACTTTAGTATCAATTGTAACATTCTTTTCAATACAATTATTAATAATATAATCAGACAAAGAATCTGATACAAGAGTTTCAACGGTCCTTCTTATCTCTCTAGCTCCATAAGTTTCAGAATATCCTTCATTTAAAATAAGATTTTTTACAGATTTTGAAAAATTTACAAAAATGTTTCTATTTTTAAGATATTTATTAAGTTTATTCAATTCTATATCAACAATTTTAGAACAATTTTTTCTATCTATATCATTAAAATAAACAATTCCTGTAAGTCTATTCAAAAATTCAGGCTTAAATATTCTTTTTATAGCATTTTTTATTGCAATATTTTTTCTTTTATTTGTTATTTTATTAACTTCACCAAAACCTATTGTTTTTTCTATATTTTGAACAGCATCAGCTCCAATATTAGAAGTCATCAAAATAAGAGTATCTTTAAAAGATACAACTTCTCCCTGGTTATCCGTTAATCTTCCCTCATCCATTATCTGAAGCATTAATTGGTGAACCTTTTCACTAGCTTTTTCTACCTCATCAAACAAAACAACCGAAAAGGGGTTTTCAAGAACAGCATTAGTCAAAATACCGCCTTCATCAGATCTAACATAACCAGCCGGGCTTCCTATCAACTTAGAATATTCATGATCAGAAGAATACTCAGAGCAATCTATTCTAACAAAACCACCACCCGCTTCACTTTTAAAAAAATCGTTTGATAAAGTTTTTGCTAGTAATGTTTTTCCTACACCTGTCTTTCCAGCAAAAAGAAAAGACCCAATAGGGCAAGCTGGATCTTTTATTCCAACACGTGCTCTTTTTAAAGTTTTTGTTATAATACTAATTGCTTCTTTTTGTCCTATTACTGATTTGCAAAGTTTATCTTCTAAACCTAGTATTTTTTCAGGTGAAATATCTTTTAAAGCTTTATAGTCTGTTTTAGCTACTACTTTTTTACTTGCAGACTTGGCTCTATTTGTTTTTTTACGTAATTTGTCATACTTTATATCTGGATTAATACTAATGCATAATTCGTAAAGTTCATCAATCATTTGTTGAGGTGTAAATTTTGTTGACAAACCAAACCTATCTATAAGAGCAAGAACAGATTCAACATCTTTTATAAGAGATGTTATAATAAATGTTTTATAGGAATCTTCGTTATCATAATCTCCAAGTGTAATTACTTTATCAATATTTTCTTTTGAAAATTTTCTAATAATTATATACATGGTGAGTCTATCCCACCATTTCTTTACAAGATCATGTTTTACTTTTTTTACATTTTCTATTGTTTTTAATATATTGTCGTCTAATTTTTGTTTTTCCTTTATAGTTTTCTCGTCTTTATCAATAGAATCGCTTTCAGAACCAACGATATCATCAAGAATTTTATCATCAAAAGAAAAACCATCAGTAGAAATATTTTCTTTCTGGCCCTTATTCCACATTGGATTTTCTACAAAGGGGTACCCATCTATAGTACCATCATCAATCCTAAGAATACCAAATGGATCTACAATTAAACCTTCTGGATCTAATAAAGGATTGGTTTCATATAATCTAGATAAAAGTGTTTTTCTAAAATCATTAAAATCTGATATTAAATTTTTATTTGAATTTATATAATATAAAAGTTGACCTATATTAATAATATAAACAGATAATATATAATCTTCATAATATGTTTTTGATATTAAACCTTTTTCTTTTGAAAATAAAGCAAGCTCAGATTCAATATCTTTTTTATTATCCATTTTTAAAATTCTGATAGACATTCCAATAAGATCAAAAGGTACTTGTATTACTTCATATTTTATATCATTCATTTATTGTAAAATTCTCCTATGGCATATTCCAAGGGCTAAAGCGCCTTGGTTTCTTGGCCTTCAACAGCGGATGCAACCGAAGTTGTCTTACTTCCACCTAAACCTACAGTCGATATCCCGACTGTTAAAACATTTCAAAAACAGAGTTGAAATTGAAAACACAGTTTTTCATTCCTGTCGAATTCTATCAACTCGTGCTATTAGTTTATGCAATTAACATGCCAAATATTGTCGCCTCGTATTCAAAGGCTAAAGCTCCTTGGTTTTACGG
>Ga0190315_1000143_pt1 | contig 43898 bp, 25 predicted proteins | sample 48701101_MG_FD_161673 | JGI IMG/M metagenome (GOLD analysis project Ga0190315, IMG submission 161673) | Hydrothermal vent sediment bacterial communities from Southern Trench, Guaymas Basin, Mexico - 4870-11-0-1_MG | ecosystem: Environmental > Aquatic > Marine > Hydrothermal vents > Sediment ...
TTCGCTTGGTTAGAAAAATGTCACAGACTTTGGAAAAATTGTGAACGCAAACTAGACACTTCTGCTCAAATGGTGGTTTTAGCCTTTATTTCTTTACTCATGAAAAGATATTGAACAGGTTCTTAGCTAAATGTTCTGCCAATGTCATACCAATACCGCCGAGCCCACCGGTAATCAGATAAACGCCCCCTTTTCTTAATAATGGCTGTGTTCCTTCGACGGGTTTATCCAAGCGGATGGGTTCAAAAGTTTGTATCCAACGATGCTTGCCACGGTAGGCAATCACTCGATCAGAGGCGTTACTTGTCAATTCTGTCAACAACTGTTCGAGGAGTTTCGGTTTGATTTCAGTTCCAGATAGCGGAATATCAATACTACGACAACTCAGATTGGGGTATTCTTGCCCAATCACTTTAACGGGGCCGAGTACAGTCGCCTTTTCTGGGTACAACACCTCTTCGCCAGTCACTTCCTGCATGTTGTTTGACACCACCGCAGTTTGAATATTTTCAGTCACATTCTGTTTTCCAAGGGCTTGGACTAGAAAGAGTAGACTGTAAAATCCTAATGCTTGTGCCTGATCAAAGGTTTCAAGGGTAGATTCTGGGTGATCTGAAGAAGGTGTGACAGTCCACAAATGCACAATGTTTTGTGGAATACGGGTGCGAAGTGCTTTGATCAAGGCCTCATATTCTTCAGCGTTTTGAGGATTCAAGGTATAGTGGTGATCACTGATCTGAGTAAATGCAGGGCCGACTTTCACTGTGATGACATCTTGATCGGCCTGTTCTAGTTTTTTGACTAATTGGGCAGCCAAGCCACAGCTATCTTCAAATATCAACCATGATGAGAGCAATTCTTTCTGTCTCACCGGTTGCACTGATTGTTTCCATAATGGCTGATAGAACCAATCAGCAATCTCTGCCTTTTTGCCTGCCAGCTTGGATATCTCCGCGCTTTCCAAAACGTCGGCTGTTTTGTCGTGCGGTTTGGACGGTTCAATCCAATAACGCTGACGTTCAAAAGGATAGGTTGGCAAGGGCTGACGATAACGACGCTCATTGGCATAAAATCCTGACCAATCGACTTGTCCACCATGCAGCCACAGTTTGCCCACTGTATTTAATAAAAACGCCACATCAGATTGCTGTTCTTGCGGATGGCGTAACGAAGACAAGACGACTTGTTCAGTGGCTTTATCAGGATGCCGTCTGGCATTGGTCGTCAATGTCCGCCCGGGGCCAACCTCCAGCAGGATTCGCGCTGAGTTCTTTAATAACTGTTGTAGCCCATCGGCAAAGCGCACGGTTTGGCGCAGATGTTGGCTCCAATAGCTTGGAACCGTTGCCTCGGCTGAGGTAATCCAATCGCCTGTGACATTGGATAAATAAGGTATCTTGGGCACACCTAAATTGATTTGTGCCACTCGTTCAGTAAAGGGAGCCAAAATAGGGGCCATCATTTCAGAATGGAAAGCATGGGAAGTGTATAAACGGCGGCATTCCACACTTTGTTCGCTCAATTGGGTTTCTAATGCGTCCACTGCCTCGGTGAAACCGGAAACCACGCACAAAGTTGGGGTATTAATGGCAGCCAGAGACAGTCCGTTATCCAAGTAGGATTGTACTTTCTCTTCTGGCAATGACACCGCCAGCATTGCGCCATGAGGCATGTCTTGCATCATCTGCCCACGGGCCGCAACCAATGATAAGGCCTCTTCCAGTGAGAACACGCCCGATAGACAGGCGGCCACGTATTCACCAATACTATGACCAATCATGGCTTCGGGATAGATTCCCCACGACATCCATAATTTGGCGAGGGCGTATTCAATCACAAACAGGGCAGTTTGTGTGATCGCAGTCTGCTTAAGTTGTTGTGTGGCTTCTGAAATCAGTTCTTCATGATTAGGGTACAACACCTGACGCAAATCAAGTCCTAAATGGGGTTTTAAGTATTCTGAACAGAAATCCACTTGTTCTCGAAAGCTTGGTTCAGTTTGGTAGAGTTCCAATCCCATATTGACATACTGCGCCCCTTGCCCTGAAAACATAAACACCACTGGCCGCTCTTTGAAATCTTGGGAATGCGTCAAAACGCTGGTGGGTTCGAGGGTACGCAGTGCAGTCGTTGCTTCGTCAAGGTTCTGGCAAATCAACATGCGTCTCTGGTTAAAAGCCTTGCGCCCTTTACTGAGTGTATAAGCGACATCAGCCAGGTTGATATCGGGATGCTGCGCTAAGTACGTTGCCAGATTGGCCGTTGCGGTTTCCAGTGCGGATGCGGTTTTAGCTGAAAGCACCAGTAGTTGCCAAGGGCGCGATGGCCCAGAAGGTTCTGGGGTTGGGGCTTCTTCAAGGATAACATGGGCATTGGTACCGCCAATGCCAAAAGAACTCACGCCAGCGCGGCGCGGCGTTCCGTTGGTTTTCCATTCAGACAGCGTCGTATTAACATAGAAGGGACTATTGGCGAAATCAATCTGCGGATTGGGTTGTTCAAAGTGCAAGCTCGGTGGCAGTACTTGGTGTTTCAGCGCGAGAACGGTTTTAATTAAACCCGCTACCCCGGCAGCAGCATCCGTATGGCCAATATTAGATTTGAGCGAACCTATTGCACAAAAGCCGGTTTTCTCAGTCTGAAAAGCTTTGCTCAATGCCGCAATTTCAATCGGATCGCCTAATTCGGTACCGGTGCCATGCGCTTCTATATAGCTAATGGTTTCCGGTTCAATATCGGCGATGGCTTGCGCTTCCGAAATGACAGCGGCTTGCCCCTTAACGCTGGGGGCGGTATAACCCACTTTTAGCAAGCCGTCATTATTGATGGCCGAACCTTTGATAACCGCATAGACATTATCACCATCGGCTATGGCTTGTTCCAATCTTTTCAAAACGACAATACCGACACCATTGCCACCCACCGTGCCTTTCGCTTTAGCATCAAAAGCGCGGCAATGCCCATCGGGAGAATGAATCATACCTTCTTGGTATAAATAACCGGCTTTCTGCGGAAGGGTGATTGAAACACCACCAGCTAAAGTCAGATCACATTCGCCATTCAGTAAACTTTGGCAAGCCAAATGAACCGCAACTAATGAAGTTGAACAGGCCGTTTGAATATTGATACTTGGGCCGGTTAAATTGAGTTTATAAGACACGCGCGTTGGCAGAAAATCTTTATCATTGCCAATCATTAATGAGTAAAGGTCCGTAAAAGCATCACGATTGGGGTAAAGGTTGTTGAGTAGGTAAGTGTTCAGACTGACTCCAGCATAAACACCGATGACATTATCGTCATTTTGCAGGGCATAACCGGCATTTTCAAGGCTCTCCCAAGCACATTCCAAAAAAATACGGTGTTGTGGATCAGTGAGTTCCGCTTCTCTCGGACTTAAATCAAAAAAGGCTGCGTCAAATAAGTCAATATTTGATAAAACCGTGCCAGCTTTAACATAATTGGGCTGTTGCAAAGTTGCGGATTCGATCCCGGCCGCTATCAGATCTTCATCAGAAAAAAACGTAATAGATTCGACACCATCTCGAAGATTTTGCCAAAAATCATCAAGAGTTGTGGCACCGGGAAAACGACCGGACATGCCAATAATGGCAATATCTGAGTCGTTAATCAAGGGTAATTCTGTCATTGGATGTTCTCCTAAGTTTCGTAGGTTGGAGTGAGCTTGCGAACGAAAACATTTAATCTCCAAAATTCGTTTCGTAGGTTGGAGTGAGCTTGCGAACTCCAACATTTAATCTCCAACATTAAATTTTAAAAGAAATCAAAAAATTGATGCAATATCGTCGAATACGTTTATAATAATAAATTGTTGGAGTTCGCAAGCTCACTCCAACCTACATATTTAATTAATTAATCTCCAAAATTAATTTGCGCTCAGGCGTATTCCCACCCCAAAAAAAGGGTCATTATCATTTATGGCCTTCGCAAAATCAATTTGGAACGAAAATAGGCATTTGGAGTTCGCTTGCGAACGAAAACATTTAATCTCCAAAATTCGTTTCGTAGGTTGGAGTGAGCTTGCGAACTCCAACATTAAATTTTAAAAGAAATCAAAAAATTGATGCAATATCGTCGAATACGTTTATAATAATAAATTGTTGGAGTTCGCAAGCTCACTCCAACCTACATATTTAATTAATTAATCTCCAAAATTAATTTGCGCTCAGGCGCATTCCCACAAAAAAAGTGGTCATTATCATTCATGGCCTTCGCAAAATCAATTTGGAACGAAAATAGGCATTTGGAGTTCGCTTGCGAACGAAAACATTTAATCTCCAAAATTCGTTTCGTAGGTTGGAGTGAGCTTGCGAACTCCAACATTTAATCTCCAAAATTCGTTTCGTAGGTTGGAGTTCGCTTGCGAACTCCAACATTTAATCTCCAACATTAAATTTTAAAAGGGAGCAAAAAATTGATGCAATATCGTCGAATACGTTTAGCTGGGGGAACTTATTTTTTTACGGTTAATCTCGCAGAACGTTCAAAAACGTTACTAATTGATTATGTTGATATATTACGCGACACTTTTCGTCAAGTGAAATCTCGTCACCCATTTAAAATAGATGCAATTGTTGTTTTACCAGAGCACTTACATGCCATTTGGACCTTACCAAAAGATGATAGTGACTATGCGACTCGTTGGATGCTAATCAAATCGAATTTTTCGAGAAATGTTCCTAAAGGAGAAAGACGTAACATGAGCCGAATTTCAAGGCATGAAAGAGGTATTTGGCAAAGACGTTATTGGGAACACCTGATTAGAGATGAAGAAGATTTCATTAGGCATATTGAGTATATTCATTATAATCCCGTGAAACATGGTTATGTTTTAAAACCTGCTGATTGGTTATTTTCGAGTATACATCGTGATATTCAGGCTGGCATTATTCCACCAAATTGGGGAAGCGAATAAATTGTTGGAGTATAATCAGGATTACTAAATAAGATTCGACTACCTCACTCAACCGCTCAACCAAATACAGAGGTAAAGAAATCAAAGGATAAGAAATAGGCTTACGCTGTTTGTCAATGTGGATAACCACATCCAGTTGATTCACTGTTGGTAATGCAGTATCAAATCTAATTGCAAAGGGTGCGTTTCCCATAAACTGATGCAAAGACTTCAAACTACCCGTAGCCCCAGACTTAACCTCAATTGGAATCAAGTTGCCTTCCAGTGCAATCACAAAATCCAGTTCTGCTTGCATTGCTATACCTTTTTTTGAAATAGATGTCAGATTATAGCAGATAAAAACGTATTTGCATTATGATTTTATGGGCGTGTTTTGATATTGTGAATAGGATTATTGAAGAAGCCAACAGCTAAAGCAGTTGTCTAAAAGCTTAAGTCACCTAAAGGTGACTAACAGCAAAAGCGCAAATTGTATTTAGCGTAGTTGACCTTCGGTTCACGCAAAAGTTGCGCGCAACTTTTGCGTGAGATGGTGACAGTATACATAAGTTGCGTAGGCCCCATTTTCGTTCCCAATTTATTTTGCTTTCTGCGCGATTGGAATGCATGTTATACTGCCAACCATCACACAAGCTCCTTTTGCTTTTTGTAAAAAACCTTGCCGTGCTATTTCACATTTAGCGTAGCTTCCATTCGGTGTGCTACGCTGACCTCCGGTTCACGCAAAATGGATATATTGGGTTAGTCACCTTTAGGTGACTTGAGCTTTTAGACAACTGCTTTAGCTGTTGGCTGTGTCTTAATGTTTGAAACGGTGCTTTTGCCGCGCTTGTCTTTGTTGCCTCAAAGAGGTTTGACGAGTGCGACGATTATCCGCTCTATTCTGAGTGATTTGTTTCGTCTGCTTTAAGGTAAAATGTTGGGCCAAAGCGTGTATGGTTGGATGTTCAAACAGTTCAACCACAGAAATCTGTTTGGCAAAAGCCTTCTGTAATTTGGCTTGAACTTGAATAATCAATAATGAATGCCCACCCAAGTCAAAGAAATTGTCATAAATACCCACTTTATCAACATGAAGGACTTCTTGCCAAACGGTCGCAATGGAGCGTTCCATATCGGTTTGGGGCATGATAGAAGTTTCTTCTGTTGGATAAAATACCTGTTCTGGTGCTGGTAGTGCGTGACGATCTATTTTGCCATTGGGCGTTAATGGAAATGCCTCCAATATCACAAAAGCCTTCGGTACCATATAATCAGGCAATTTCGCTTTGAGAAAAGGACGTAGTTCGTCTGGCGTAAGGGCTGTCTCTTCTTTAGGAACTATGTATGCGACTAGACGCTTGTTGTCGGGTTGATCTTCTCTAACAATAGTGACAACTTCTCGTATCGCTGGATATTGGGCCAGCACCGCTTCGATTTCACCCAATTCAATCCGAAAACCACGAATCTTGACTTGATTATCTATGCGCCCCAAGTATTCAATGTTGCCATCTGGTAGATAGCGGGCTAAGTCGCCGGTTTTGTAGAGGCGTGAATTAGGATCAGAACGATAGGGATTGGTGATGAATTTTTCGGCTGTCAAGTCGGGGCGATTGAGGTAGCCGCGAGCTAAACCAGCACCGCTAATGTGTAATTCACCGGGGACACCGACTGGGAGTGGTTGAGCATTCTGATCTAAAATATATACTTGGGTATTAGCAATGGGACGGCCAATGGGAAGTGTTGAAGAACTACCAGTCATATTTTCAAAAACTGTAGCACAAACTGTTCCTTCGGTTGGCCCGTAGGCGTTGAAAAAGTGTCTACCTTTTGACCATTGTCCCGCCAAATCTGGTGAACAACTTTCCCCCGCTACAATAATATATTGCAAATCTAAGCGGTCTTTTATTGGTAAAACGGCTAGCGCTGTCGGAGGTAATGTCACATGGGTAATGGCATGTTGATGTAATAATTGCACCAAAGTTGGCCCCGGTAGTAAATCATCTGACTTAGCTAAACAAAGTTGTGCCCCAGAAGCAAGGCCCATAACGATTTCCCAAATTGACGCATCAAAGCTCAACGACGCAAATTGAAGAATCCGGCTATTTGATTGTACCTGAAAGAGCTTAATTTGAGCTTGAGCGAGATTACACAATCCTTGATGAGCAATAAGGACACCTTTAGGATTTCCCGTCGAACCTGACGTATAAATCACATAGGCTAAGTTTTCAGGGCCAACCCCACTGACGACATTTTCAGAACGATACTGTGAAAGTGTTTCCGCCTCGGCATCTAAACAAACCACCAGTGCCTGAGTTTCTGGCAATTTCTCTTTTAAACTGGATTGAGTCAATAACACAGGCACCTGTGCATCTTCCAACATAAACGCTAAACGCGCCACTGGATAAGCCGGATCAAGTGGCACATAAGCGCCCCCCGCTTTGAGAATGCCCAATAGCCCAATCACCATTTCAAGGGAACGCTCAATGCAAATCCCCACTAAACAGTTATCAGTTATCAGTGAACAGTTATCAGTCTCGCTTTTGAGGTTAAGCAGGTAATGGGCAAGCTGATTCGCTTTTTGATTGAGTTTTCTGTAAGTCAACTGTTGATCTTCAAAGACGATGGCAATGGCATCTGGCGTTTTGTCAACCTGTTCTTCAAATAGAGCTATTATCGTCTTATCATGCGGATAATCGACAGCCGTGTCGTTCCAAGCCAGCAATTGTTGTTGCTCGCTTTCGGTGAGTAGTGGAATGGTGCGAATGGATTCATCAACATGAGTTAGCACATCTTCTAAAATAAAATCAGCACAAAACGCGATTGAATACGCTCAATGTCGGCGGCATCAAGATAAGCCAAGTTATACACAAAATCGACTTGCACATTTTCATTTTCATGAAATTCCCAGACGGAAATAGATAATGGCGTTTGTTCATGCTCGTTTGTGAGTGTAAGCGATTTGGCTTTGAACACACCACATTCAGTGTCATGATCGTGTTTGCCATAGTTCAACTGAATATCAAAGAGTTGCTTTTGTCCCTTCTTTTGGATACCTAGCGCACGATTTAATTCACTGATGGGCAAGCGTTGATGACGATAATCCGATTTAAGTGTTTTCCCAATGGCTTTTAATAATTGCCTAAAGCTCAACTGGGTTCCAAACTGAAACCATGTGGCACTAACCCCAATAAACAATCCCACGGTTTCCTTAAAAGCAGCATTACTTCTATTCAGGACTGGCAGTCCAATTGCCAATTCTTGCCTTTGGGTAGTCCGGGTAAAGTACACATACAAAGCCCCAAGCATGACATGGAAAGGTGTCGATTGCGTTTTTTTCGCAAAAGCGAGAAGGCGATTATAAAAAGGGCGAGGTAGCCATAACACTTGACACTCACTGGGCTGTATTTGGTCAACCCAATTTTGACCAAAATAACGCGGTGCAAACAACGGTTCTGGTAAGGTTTGATATTTCTTGATCCAATATTGCCGATGGACTTCATATAGCGATGATTCAATGTAAGCGCGATCATTTTGGACAAATGCTAAATAAGACGGCGCAACACGCTCAATTGTTTGAGCCCTTATTAACTGCGTGTAAATTTGCGTGACTGACAAATTCAATAAATGAATACTCCAGCCATCTATAATTAAATGATGATGTTTATTAAAAGCATAGAAACAATTCTCATCAATTTTTAATAACGCAAAATGACATAAGGGTTTTTCGTACAAATCAAACGGCTGAACAAACTGTTCTTGCATCCACCCCAATGCCGCTTGATGCGGATCATTCTCCCCAGAAAAATCATGGAAAGGCACGGTAACAGGGCAATCCTCAAGAAAAGTCTGCATCGGTATATCGGATGTCGGCACCAACACCGTCCGCAAAGCATCATGGCGTTGTACCAACAAATTAAAGGCCTGTTCAAATAATTTAGGGCCAACAGTTCCGTCAATCTGAATATATCCTCCAACGTTATACAGCGGCAGCGATGGATGCAACATCTGGTCAAACCAGATTTCCCGTTGGGGGGAAGTGAGAGGGTAAAGGTGGTTTTGTGCGTGTGTCATGTTGATTATCCGTTATCAGTTATTAGTTGTCAGTTATTAACGTGAGTTCGACTTTATTTAACGACTTGATAGAACGCCTCATGTACTGATTGTCATGATTTACGCTGATTAATTATTAATCAGTTCAACATCAATCTTATTTTCAAAAAATGTTAATTTATTTTTGTTAACCTACTTAAGTACTGAAGCACAAATAAACAGGTATTTAACAACCAAGGGCAACCACAAGGGATTGCCCCTACACAATGTCATGTAGGGGCAATCCCTTGTGGTTGCCCCCTTTCTGTTTTTTTTAATACCTGAAAATTTAGGGTTCAGTACTTATCTATAAATGCTATGCGATTAGAGATAGATTACTCTTCTAATTTATGTAGTGGTCAGATTGATGTTGAACAGTTCAAGATTAATTAATCAGCGTAAATCATGACAATCAGTATGTCACGCAAAAACTTTTGCGTGACATATCAGCGTTCTATCACGATTTTAAATCTTGGACTCCAAAAAAGCAGGGCGGTTTATTGAGGTGAATTTGGAGACACTAAATCTTTGCTGACAATCTCGCCGCCTTCATAACACCAAATTTCAGTCGGTCCCATGACTTCACCATTGTCATCAAAATCAACGTTGCCAGACGCACCTTCGTAATTAATAGGCTTGCCAGCTTGCAATAACTCAAAGGCCCGTTTCAAGTCTTCAGGGCTGGCATTAATTTTTTCACCGGGCTGCCCGGCAACATCGCGCAACTGATCACGAAGGCCTACTGGGGTAATGGAGCCATTCTGCAGCTGAGCCGAGTAGGCTGCTAATGCTTCGATGATGACGGCATCATAAGCGTTAGGCAGAAACGGTGCGGTTGATGGCGATTCACCATATTCTGCTTCATAGCTGGCATTGAAATTCAAAAGTGAAGCCGTTTCTGCCGCGCCTGGGCCGGTACCACACATGCCCTCTAGTACATCAGCCCCTACCACTTCAATCAATTTTTCTGACTTACTCGCATCCACAAACAGGAATTTGTCAAAGTATCCCTTCTTAAGGGCTTGAGGCAGATAAACGCCAATCTGTGCGGGGAAACTGATGGCAATCAGGGCCTCCGGTTCTCCACCTCGGGCGGCTTGAGACAATTCGCTTTGATAACTGGTAGTCTTGTCTTCGTGTGGGACCGAGGCAACGACGCTACCCCCTAATTTTTCAAAGTTTTCCGTGAAAACCGCCATCAAACCACGGCCATAAGGATCATCAATATAGAGTATTGAGACTTGTCGATAACCGGCATCATAAGCCATTGAGGCTAAAACAAGGCCTTGCGTTGTATCGGATACCGCAGTACGGAACAGAAAATCATGGCCTTTATCCGCTTCAAGATCGGTGATTTTAGGAGAGGTTGCGGCGTAGCCCATTTGCGGCACTTGGTTGGGAATAGCGACTTTTTCCGCAATAGGAATAGTCACACCACTGGTAGCGGAAGCAATAAGTGCAGCTACGTCCCACGTCTCAATCAACGGACGGGACGCTGAAACGCCAACAGTCGGATCGGTTTTGCTGTCTGCTACGATCAGAGTAACGGGATAACCCGCTTTTCCAAGGTGCTTGATAGCCAGTTTTGCCGATTGTAGAAAGGATTTTCCAAATTCAGACCAAGAACCCCGCAAAGGAAAAACACCCCCTAATTTGACACTCGATATCGGGTTTATCCGTGGCTCGATCTTTCGCGTTACTGGTGAATGAGTTCTAAATTCCTCTGCAACCAAATCCACCAGCAGCGTGTCGGTCTTACGGCAATTACCCCGTTGACAGGCTTCTTCCAACATCGTATAGCCGTCACCACCCCCTACCAAGAAATCATGAGTAGCGATTTGATAGGTTTTGTCCATTTCAACCGCCGTAGCCTCTATGGTGAGACTGGTGACGACCCCGCCTTCAAGCAAAGCATCCGAACACGCTTTATGGTCACAATAATTGACTTGCATCCCAGCGATGTTTGGAAACGCGCCGGTTGTTTCACCACCAGCGTGCGTTAAACCATGATCTAAGGCGGCCACTAACTCACGGCCAGTTACCTCTAAAACCACCAGCGTATTACCCAAAGGTAGTGTCATCAACAATTCGGCCAAAGTCACCTCACCTTCACCGATGCTGGTACGCAGGATACCCGTATTTGTCAAGGCCGCAACAGCGCCTTCGCTTTTAGCAGCTTCCAACATCACATCGGCGACGAGATTACCGAGTGCGCTTTCTTGGTAACGTATAATCTCTTCCGTCCCATGAAAAAACATCCCGGCAACACCGACCACCTCAAAGTTGTTGGGCATCAAAGTGGCTTGCGTGACGGCTATACCGTCTTGAGAACATACAATATCAAGGGGGGATAGGACATCGCCATTTTCATCAAAATTAACCTCGCCAGACGCACCGGTGTAGTTAATTGGCTTACCAGCTTGCAACCGTTCTCTGGCCCGTTTCAAATCCTCAATACTGGGTTCGATTTGCTCGCCGGGCGGGCCAGCCACTTCACGCAAATGATTACGAATGGAGACTGGGGTGATGACTTCACCGTTCTTCTTCGCAGCCCACGCAGCTAATGTAGCGACAATGACCGCATCATAAGCGTTCTCACTAAACAGTTGCGGTGAGGATTCACCATATTCTGCTTGATAACTGGCATTGAATTTGTTCCGTGAATCGGTGGAGACAAAACTCGGTGCCGCAGCACAGGAACCGTCTGGTATTGCTACCCCGACCATTTGTTCAAGGATGGTTTTGGACTGCGTTGTCACCACCGAAAGAAATTGAGTAAAGAATCCACCCATAAGGGCTTCTTTGATATAGACGCTGGCGTGTTGTGGGTAACTTAAGGCGACCAGTGCTTCCGCACCTTCTTGAGCGGCTTGTTTCAATTCATTTTGATAACTGGGTGCAACCTCAATACTGAGCGGTATCGCAGCGACGATCTTGCCTCCCCAGTTTTCAAAGTTTTCCTGAAAAACGTCGCTGAGGCCTTGATTCTCATCAACGTAAAATATCGCCAATTTTCGGTAGCCTTGATCGTAGGCAGCCTTCGCTAAAACAATGCCATAAGCGGTCTCAGAGACGCTAGTACGGAAGAGCAAATCCTGATCTTTGTCTGCGGGAAGTTCGGTGATAACCGAGGCGGAAGAACTGTAGGCAATTTGCAAGACTTGGTTAGGAATAGTGATTTGTTCTGTAACAGCAGTGGGCATTTCATTGAATGCGCCGCCCACGAGAACTTGCACGTTATGTTCATCGACCAACTGACGCGCAGCGGCCACGCCATCAGTGGAATTCATTCCGCTATCGACGGATAGCATCTCAACCTCAAAGCCGGCTTCGGTCAGATGTTTGATGGCCAGTAAAGCTCCATTGTGCGGCTTTTCTCTAAAAAACTCAGAGCCTATACCGCTAAGGGGAAAAAGGCCACCAATTTTAAGGGGGCCTAACAGTGCTGCGTTAGTGAGTACAAATTGCAAAGGCTTGGTATTCGGTGTCATCGAAAAAACCGCCTTATAATGCACTAAACCCTCACTGCCACCGCTGACTTCTACTGCGGGAACATGCAGCGTGTTATTTTCTGTAGAGAATGTGGCTGAAACCGGCGTGGTTGCCGAGGCCTCTTTGATATCCTGAAGGACAAATATCATAGGTTCCTGGTTTTCTGTCAACCAACCCATATTCACATCGAAGGTGCCCGATGGTTGTACCTCTACGATTGGTATATGCAATTTGCCAGTTGTCCAAGAAAAAGAGGGGTATTCCACTTCAGCAGGGACAGGACTAGCCAATCCTAGTAGGCCCAGCCCAATTGGGATTATTCGCTTTTTTTTCATTTTTAAAGTCTCTAAAAGAGTATGGGATAAAAGATAGCCCGCACAAAGCGGGTATTAAAAATAAATGACATTTAAAACCCTCTTGGATCAGTCGTTTCGTTTACATAAAGCACAAGGGGAACTTTTTGAAACCCCATAGTGTCGATGAAAGGCAATTGGCCGCGATGTCCATGCCAATATGCCCGACTTAACTTTAAACTTATCGAAGGGTAATGGGAACTTTGCTGAAGTTTTCGCTAAGCTGTCAATTTAAATAATAGTGATAATTTATAATTAGTGTCGTGATCAAGATGATGTTGAACAGCATCTCACTCCGATTTTTCCCAAAAAGGGTGCCCGATGAACACCAACAGATTTGTTTACCCATTGATAAACTTATAGCAAAATCAATACCATCTCTTAAAATTATTTAAGTGATTGTATTTTATTAACTTTTTATTTATGGCTATTTACAGCAACAGTCTAAAATTTAGACGCATAGTCTAAAATTTAGACGCATAGTCTAAAATTTAGACTGTATTTTTTGATTTCCATTGTATGAACTCCGTGAATTATGCATCGTTGGCGCAATCAATACCTTTTACTTGCCCTGTTCCATCCGGCCGATAGCTGAACCCAAAGTTGTCGTAATCACCCCATCGGCAATGCCATTCGCCATCTTGTTAATCGTGTTATAAGTCGCCGGGGCAACCAAAAAAAGGTCAAAAGGTGTCGCATCGCTTAAATGTTCCTAATGTGCATTGAGCTGGGTTGGGTGACAACCGGGTTGGTGGTACTCCATTCCAGCGCATCGGTGGTTATCTATCTCAGGGCATCAGCGGAAACATAAGCAACAACTTCTGCACCCACCTTGCTGGCGAAGAGAACGTGCAATCAATGGTGCTTTCATTGCGGCAATACCACCCGTTACCAGCAGTGCTAAGTACTGAACCCTAAATTTTGAGGTATTTTAATAGAAGCAACCAGGGGCAACCACAAGGGATTGCCCCTACGAGCCTTATGTCTGGGCAATCCCACGCGCAAGCCCTTTGTCCTAAAATACCTGTTTATTTGTGCTTCAGTACTTATCCGTTTTCCTTTGAGATGATTGCCGAGACGAAAAACATCATGATCGCCTAAATCAGATAAAGGCGGGGGAGTCATATCGCATTCTTTCATATTAGGTTTCCTTTTTAAGTGGCGTAATCTTCATAAGCGACGTTCCGATCTTTTATTTATTGCAGAATAAAGTTTTTCTGCATCGACGATGAGCGCAGCCATCACTCTTAAAATGGCAAGTTGTGGATTAATACTTAACAATTTTAAGATTGGTGAAACCCATCGAGGCATCAGCGCAGATATACCTTGTTTTTTGTCAAGCAGAATGTTCATTGATTCAATATTTCCAGATTGATAAAATGGTTTTTTTGGCATAAGACTGGACAAAGTGTCAATCGTTTGTACTTCAATTTCAACAAAAAAAGGCTTCCCTCTTTGAAATTTTTCATGAACCATACGAGAAAATGGTTGTGGGTAATGTTCAGCTAACATCTGCATGGCTTGTGTTGAAAAACGGGCATCACTACGAACCCATTGCCCCTCCAGTTTAACCATAGCAAAATAATGTTTGATATTCTTCTTTTTGATTTGTTTGAGGTATGCTGGAAGAAGAAAGGGACTCATGTATTTTGACTGTACTAGCGCTTGTCCAAATTTCGCCTCAATATTCAAAGCACGAAGCAGAGCAACCTGTAAATTTGCTTTAGTCGTACACATACCAAAACCCAATTCCAAAGTTTGGGATGCTTTTCTATGCCAAAAACCAAAACGATAGGGCAAACTTTGCACAAATTCCCAGATGTTAATGGCTAATTCCCAGTCATCTTTACCGCGCAAAAGCTTCGCAACCTGTTGAATTGAAGGATGATCAAAATCACAATAATTTATAAAATTGAGTTTCACTGAATGATTTAATGTGAGTGTTTCAAGTTCATTAAGTATTTCCAACAATCGAATCTCAATATGGGGTGCTAAAGCTAACAAAAGATGTGTCATCAAAATGGTTATTTCAAGGTTTGATTGTTGAAAAATAAGAGAACGACGAACACGCCATAAGGTACATCCTAAAGCCGTTGTCCTAATATTTCTAGTGCGTTTCGTGCCTAATATAAATCCGGTTTCTCCAATAATATCTCCCGCACCAATCCAAATTGGTAATTTTGAACCCATTTCAATTAGAATATCGCCTTCCAAAATAACATAAAGATAATCAGAATCATCTCCCCGTTGAAAAAGGGTTTTATTTGGTTCCAAACACATTTTTTTTCCTAATTTTTCAATTTTAACTAAAATTTCAGGAGAAATGCTCGTGGCTAGTTTGGTATTTGAAAGTATCATAGTCAAGAAAGTGCCGACTTTGTGCCTAAAAAATTGAGTCTTTTAGAGTTAAATCCGATGTTTAAGTTTCTTAACACAAGTACTGACTACCGAACCGTTTTTTTAACTCATTGCCGTTAAGTACAAAGGATTAGGGGATTGAACGGATTAATAGACATTATACGGATTTAATCTTAAGTGCTTGATTTTATTAAATTTGATAATTATAATTTTAAGTAAATCAATGGGTTACCTTTCATCAATATAAACTCTAATTAATAAATAATCAAGGAAGAAACCCGACAATTTCTTACCACCTATCAGTTTTCGTAGAGACGCGATGCCTCGCGTCTCTGTTTCGAGGCGACCCAGAGCATGAGACGCGAAGCATCGCGTCTCTACAATGGAAACAATCCTTTATTCTTTTTCACATTTCACGCTAAAGTTTCGCGAAGCGAAACTTTAGCGTGAGCCGAAGGCCAGCGAAGCTAAATACAGTTTTTGCGCGCAAAAACTTTTGCGTGAAAAGTACTTTTGACAAACTGATAGGTGGTAAGCCCGACAATTTATATTTGGAACGAAAATCGGGCCTTCAAGATTTATCAATATGCTTCGCTGTAATTTTCGTTCCAAATTTATTTTGCTTCGGCCTGATTTTCGTTAAATTCAAATGTAGGGGCAATCCATCGTGCTTGCCCATTTTCTGGTATGATTACTATTTGAAACTTGTCTTATTAACCATTAATCCTGAGTCATAACACGATGCGATTTCTCAAATTATTGATTCACTTTATTCTGCTAGGCTGGCTATTCAGTTGGCTCCGTTCCCTGTTGGCGCGTTTACCTTTTTTTCATTACCTACAACGTTGTTGGCAATATTGTTGGGTGTCACGCACGCCTTTTGTTAAAAATATGGTGATTGGGAGTCTATTTGCTCTGTTATTTGTGGGTTTATACGACAGTCAATGGATTGCCGATATTGAGGATTTACACGTTGATTGGATGATCAGTCTCTATCGGGGGCAACCGCCGCTGAAAGCGTCACCGCATTTTGTCCTCCTCGATATTGACAACAAAACTTATCGCGAGTGGAAAGAGCCGGCTTTAACGCCGCGTGATAAACTGTTGAAATTGCTGGATTTTGCCGTGACGGCACAGCCGAAACTCATTATCGTTGACATCATGTTAGCTTCTGAGCAACAAACCGAGAAAGGCCGGTTAGAAGATGCGGCCTTGTTAGCGTACCTGGCCAATTATGAAACCCAGCATTGTCAAACGGCTTGCCCTCATATTTTGTTAGCGCGGGGTTTACGCTTGCCGAGCAATGTCATGCCTTATGATCCCAATGTGGCCCCCTATTATTTAGAACAAGCGCCCAGTTTTTTAGAAGCCACGGTGGCCAAATCGCCCCATATTCATTGGGCGGCCGTTTTATTTGATCGGGAAAAGGATCGCATTTTGCGCCGCTGGCAATTATGGACACCGACTTGTACTGAGGGTAAACCAGCCGTAGTGCCCTCTATGTCATTATTAAGCACCACCTTATTAGCCGAATCAACGCAAGGCGCGGCTCGTTTACAAAAAGCATTGGATCAATTTAAACCGCACTGTCGCGACGATTCAGAAAAAGAGAGATTACCTTCGGATATCCAAACGCCCCTTTTTAAACTCAACAACGGTATCTCGTTTGACTTGCAACCCTCGCGTTTGAGCCGGCGCATACTGTATACTATCCCTTGGCGCATGTTACCTGGTGATAAACCCCAAAAAACGCTTAACGGTAGTTTACTGTTAAGGCGTTTTCCGGCCTTCATGCCACTGCAAGCGAATGCCCAAAATACCGCTTTACGCGATAGCATCACGATCATAGGCGGCAGTTTTATAGAAGGGCGGGATTGGCACAGTACACCGTTGGGCTGGATGCCCGGCATGTCTGTGTTAGCGAACAGCCTTCACTCATTACAACAATATGGCGTGTTAGAACCCCCGCCCACTTGGCAAATTTTCTTATTTGCTATCGTATTGATAGTGCTAACCAGTTGGCTATTAACGCGATTGCACTCATTTTGGGCCATGTTGATTTCCGTCGCCGTTTTCATTATCATCCTGATTCCTATCAGTTTTTATTTATTCCAATATGGCGTTTGGTTAAGTTTTGCGATACCGTTAGCCGCCATTCAATTGCGGCAATTAGCCGAGAGTTTTAAAGAACCCGTAGTTTGTCAAGATTTTTTTGTGAATGAGAGTACAAGGCATTGAAGAAGCGTAGAACAGTCAATAATTCAAAAACGTGATAGAACGCTGATTGTACTGATTGTCATGATTTACGCTGATTAAGACAATCCGGGAATGAAGTTAAACGAAGTAATGAGCGAAGCGAGATCATCCGCTGTACTCTCAACCTATCACTTTAGGAGTCCATAACATTATGAATACATTCAAAAAAGCAGCTATTTTGCTGATCTTAGCCAGTAGCTTAATCACCGTTCAAGCTAAAACAGGAGAAGAAACCGGTTGGATCAATGCTTTTAAAGGCCAACCGGAACACTACACCCTCAAACGGGGTAATGAAATCGTGCCAGTCGCACCGCTCACCCCCTTATTGGTAGGCGATAAAATCGTCGTCAAGGATAAGGCACATCGAATGGAATTGAGGCTACAAGGTGGCACAAAGCCAGTCGTCGTCACGAATAGCAACTCGCCATTTGAGATAACCGAAGAAGGCAAAGTGCCAACGGCATTAGGTGAGTTTTGGAAATCGGTAAAGGGTTTTATGAGTTATTGGTATGACTCCGCCCCAGCGGAAGGGCAGCCGATTACCGCTGCTATCAATAAAGGCGATGAAAAACAATCACCTAGCATTCCTTGGTTGGGTCATTCCACGCGCTTGATTGCAGGTAAACGTGCCTTATTGTTGCAATGGCAAAATGGTAAAGCGCCTTTCACAGTGCAAGTCACGCACACGCCTTTATGGGAAGACACGATCACACTTTGGGAAGGGCGCGCCGAAAAAACGCAGTGGATCACAACCACACCCCTCAACTTAGAGGCCAAGAAAAATTACCGAATAACCGTGAACGATGCGAATCGCAAAAAAGTCATTCGTGGTTTTCGGGCCATCGCAAGCGATAAAATCGCCGGTTATCCACAGCAAGACAGTTTGACTTGGTTACTGCAACAGGATAGATATAAATGGGGATTTGAGATTATGCAGCGTTTAGCACAACAGTGATAATTTGAACGGGGTTGCCAGCCCCGTTTTGCAAATAGGATTTAAGACAATGCCAGCAAAAGACTTATTCCATGACACCGTAAAAAATGCGCTTATAAAAGAAGGTTGGATTATCACCAATGATCCCCTTTTCTTGCAATACGGTGGATTTGATTCATACATTGATTTAGGCGCAGAACAAATCGTAGCAGCAGAGAAAGCAGAACAAAAGATAGCCGTTGAAATTAAAAGTTTCATTGGCAAATCATTCATTTATGAATTTCACCAAGCAATAGGACAATTTATACATTACCGCCTTGTATTGAAAAATAAAGAACCCCAACGTATTCTTTATATGGCTATTCCTGATGATAGCTATCAAGCCTATTTTACACTCCCCTTGACAATCGAACTGATTGAAACTTATCAAATCAAGTACCTTGTTTATGATATTGAACCGGAGAACATCATAAAATGGCAAACCTAGCAAAATACCAAACTGATGTTGAAACCCTCATTAAAGCATATAGTCGTTATAAGCCCTCTTATGGAGACGTTGAAATCGAAACGATTTTTGATCGAGAAAACCACCATTATTTATTAATCAGTGTTGGCTGGGATTATCATGAACGGATTCGCGGCTGTCTTTTACACATAGACATTAAAGAACAACAAATTTGGATACAACATGATGGCACTCAAGACAGTATCGCAGACGAGCTAGTCGCAATGGGTGTACCAAAAAAAGACATCGTCTTGGCTTATCATGCGCCATACAAAAGACAATTTACGGATTTTGCCGTCGGTTAAGATATTGCAGCGTTTAGCACAACAGCAATAAACTTTTAGAAAGCGCCTTTGCGTGAGATGATTGCTCACGCTTCACAGTTGGAGTGATCTCGCTTCGCTCGTTACTTCGTTTCGCAAGCTCACTCCAACCTACATTTGTGGTAGGTAGCACACCAAACCTTTAACCACCACGAAGCGACAAACACTTTATGCCCAACAAAAATAAGCCTGAAGACTCGACGGCACCGCAAAAAACCTTCTGGCATCGCTTATTGGCGAGATTGCTAGAACTCATTTTGTCTCCTCTTGATATTGAAGTCCAACCCGATGTTGGTGTGATGACGGAACCACCAGAGGCAGATATTTTGTTACTGAGGCGAAAAACGGGCCGTTGGACAAAAGCGCAACGCGCCCATTTGCCAGATGGCATTAGAGATAGTGATGCCTCACATATTCTGATAGAATTTAAGTATACTGAATCATTCAATGAAGCGGCACTTGGCCAAGCAACGGGTTATGACGTTTTTTTTAAACGTTCTAAAAAGTTAGCCGCTAGCAGAGTGCAAACGGTATTGTTAAGTGCGAAAAAACCAGAGGCTAAAACATTAAAGGATTTGGGTTATGAAGCGACAGAATATCCAGGGGTTTATCGCGCTCAATTTCCCATTATCCGACATGTTTTATTATTATCACTGAATGAATTGTCCAATGAACCCCACAATCTTTGGATAAAATGTTTCGCCAGCCGGAAAAAGGTTAAAAAAGAGGCCTTTAAAAAGCTGGACGAACTGGGTTTTGTTTCCATAGCCAATGAATTACAGTGGTTTATCAGGGGTTTAATGCAGCTTTCTTTTGATAGAAAAGGAGAAGAAGACATGAGTATTGAAATTACACCAGAAGTCGTCACTGAATTGGGTAAAGAATTTGGTTCGCTTTGGTTAGCGAAGTTAACAGTGGATGAGGTTTTGACTCGTTTTGAAGCAAAAGAGTTCTTACCTCATGTGAAACCGGTTGATAGGTTGGCGGGCCTCAGTTTGTCTGAACGGTTTGTGGGTGTGGAAGCTGAGGAAATTGAAGACTACCTCAAGCAACTCAAAAGGCAACAACATTAATTGTCTAGTACAGCGGATCAGGGGAGTAAACGGATTGGTGCATCGTAGAGACGCGATGCTTCGCGTCTCTAGCAGCGCGTCTCAACCCGATGACTCAAAAACCGCCCACTCATCAATCCGTTTATTCCGATAATCCGCTGTACTAGCGGGTTAAGGGAATAAACGGATTGCTGCGTCGAGAGGCGATACTTTGTGTCTCAACCCGCTGTTTAGTACAGCGGATTGACGGAATAAACGGATTGATTCTTCGCGTCTCAACCCGCCATTTAGTACTTTGGCTCCGGGGAGTAAACAGATTGGTGCGTAGAGAGGCCATGTTTCGCGTCTCAACCCGCCATTTAGTACAGCGGATTGACGGAATAAACGGATTGATTCGTAGAAACGTGATCGCGAAGCGTCTCTTTCACTATGTCTCAACCCGCCCTTTAGTACTTTGGCTCCGGGGAATAAACGGATTGGTGCGTCGAGAGGCGATACTTTGTGTCTCAACCCGATGACTCAAAAACCGCCCACTCACCAATCCGTTCAATCCCCTGATCCGCTGTACTAAATATATATATAATCCCATCCCCGAAAAACCGTTAAATCCTATTCAAAACTTCAGAGGAAAATACAATGGACGACGTAGTAAAAGAATTACTGTGGTGGGTTCTTTCGAGAATAATTGCTCCCTTATTGCTTCTCGTTTTTCTAGTCCACTTATGGAATGCTAATCCAGAAAAACAAGCAGAAGAGGAAATAGTGAGCTCTAATCGCACCGAATCTCGCCAAAACATTCAGAATAGCTATCTAAACCGTTTACAAGCAGAAGGCAAAAAAGCCTATTACGCCGCTGACTATCCCACTGCTTTAAAAAAATTGCAAACTGGATTAGAAAAAGCGCGTGGACGGGGTAATAAACTTTATATCAGTCAGTTTCTGGGGAATATCGGCGTGGTGTACGATAACTTAGGCCAATACGAAAAAGCCTTGACTTATTACCAGCAAGCCTTGGCTATTCACCGCGAAATCAAGGATAGGCGCTGGGAAGGGGGTGATTTGAGCAACATCGGCAACGTGTACCAAAATCTAGGCCAATACGAAAAAGCCTTGACTTATTACCAGCAAGCCTTGAAAATCAGACGCGAAATCAAGGATAGGCGCGGGGAAGGGGCTGATTTGACCAACATCGGCGTGGTGTACGGTAAATTAGACCAATACGAAAAAGCCTTGATTTATTACCACCAAGCCTTGATCATTTTACGCGAAATCAAGGATAGGCGCGGGGAAGGGTTGAACTTGGGCAACATTGGCTTGGTGTACGATGATTTAGGCCAATACGAAAAAGCCTTGACTTATTACCAGCAAGCCTTGGCTATTGATCGCGAATTCAAGGATAGGCGCGGGGAAGGGAAGGACTTGGGCAACATCGGCGTGGTGTACCAAAATCTAGGCCAATACGAAAAAGCCTTGACTTATTACCAGCAAGCCTTGGCTATTGATCGCGAATTCAAGGATAGGCGCGGGGTTTCCAACAATTTGAGCAACATCGGCGTGGTGTACCAAGATCTAGGCCAATACGAAAAAGCCTTGACTTATTACCAGCAAGCCTTGGCTATTGATCGCGAATTCAAGGATAGGCGCGGGGAAGGGGCTGATTTGACCAACATCGGCGTGGTGTACCGAAATCTAGGCCAATACGAAAAAGCCTTGACTTATTACCAGCAAGCCTTGGAAATCAAACGCGAAATCAAGGATAAAAGCGGGGAAGGGGCTGATTTGACCAACATCGGCGTGGTGTACCGAAATCTAGGCCAATACGAAAAAGCCTTGACTTATTACCAGCAAGCCTTGGAAATCAAACGCGAAATCAAGGATAGGCGCGGGGAAGGGACTGATTTGACCAACATCGGCGTGGTGTACAAAAACCTTGGCAAATATCAACAAGCCAAAGAGGCTTTTCAAGATAGTCTAGCAATTGATAGAGAAATAGGCTCAGGAGAAACTTGGCTAGCACAACGCGGCCTAGCCTCCATCGAAGCCAAACTCAACCAACCCGAACTCGCCATTCAACACTACGAACAAGCACTTGATAACCTAGAGAGACTGCGTGGCGGCATAACCGCAAAAGCACACAAAACCTCTTTCATGCGTGACAAATTATATGTCTATGACGAACTCATTGCCCTCTTGCAATCCCTCCACTCCAGCAATCCCAAAAAAGATTATGATCGTAAAGCCTTAGAAATCTTTGAACGCAAACAAGGGCGCGTATTCCTTGAAGAAATGGGCCAAAGTGGGGCACGGCGGTTTGCTGGCCTAAATCAGGACATTATGCAAGCAGAACAAGAACTGGCCCTGAAATCGCAACAGATCTCGAAGCAAGCCTTGCATTCTCCAGAACGCGCTGCCCTTGAACAAGAACAAGCCACGTTAGCGCAACGCTTAAAAACCCAATACCCCAAATACTATGCCCTGAAATACCCCCAGCCGGCCACCTTAACGGCCCTACAAAATGAGGTATTACAAAAAGGCGAGATGATGTTGGTGTATGGGGTTTTACCTGCTGATAAAGAGGTAGATATAGAAAGTCAAACCATACTCTGGATAATCGGCAAAAACCAATTCCAAATGTTCACCCTCCCGCTCTCAGAACAACAATTGGATAAATTCATCAATGATGAAACACAGGGCTTACGTCACCTCATCATTAACCAATTATCAGAATTTGACGCTGCCAGCCACTACATTTACAACAAACTCCTACCCGAAGCCGCTCGTCAACTGATAACCGGAGCCGATACCCTTTACATTGTCCCCACCGGCCCCTTATACGGCCTACCTTTTGAAGCCCTCGTCACCAACGATGACACTTCCCGCTACCTGATTCAAGACTATGCCATAGTCTATCTCTCCTCAGCCTCCCTGCTCAAAAACCTTCGAGAACAAGAGATTAAGTCGGCACCAAAACCCTTTCTCGCCTTTGCCGATCCCGTTTATCCAAAGTGTGAAGCGCCAGAAGTGCCAGAAGACAAACTGCCAGAAGTGCCAGAAGAGCAAGCCATCAACAAAAGCCTCAGCGAACGGCGTACCCAAACCTATCTCAAAGCCATGGGCGGTTGCTTCAGCCCTTTACCCCAAACCGCTGACGAAGTCCGTGACATTGCCGATTTACTTCAAGCCGACAAAACCACCGCTTTATATTTAGGGGAAAAAGCCAGTCGCAGTCAGGTATTCGCCCTCAATGATCAAGAACGCTTAGACGATTACCGCTACATCATGTTCTCCGTCCACGGTGTCATCCCCAAACCCACTAACGAGATAGAACAACCCGCCCTCGTTCTGTCCAACCCCACAACAGACGGCTACCTCACCATGACCGATGCCTTTGCCCTGCAACTGAACGCCAAACTGGTCAACCTCTCCGCCTGCAACAGCGGACGCGGTAAACACATCAGAGGCGAAGGGATTCGCGGCCTGACTCGCGCCTTCATGTACGCCGGCACCCCCGCCACCAGCGTCACCCTTTGGTCAGTGAATTTATTTTCCGCCAAAGTCTTAAGTACCGAATTATATCGTCATCTCAAGGCCAACCTTGAAAAAGGAGAAGCGCAAAAACTCGCCCACGCCCTGCGCGAAGTCAAACTCAAGATGATCAACGGCAAAGCAGGCCAAGCCGATTACAGCGCACCGTATCACTGGGCACCGTTTGTCGTGTATGGGGATGGGCAGTGATTATTTTTTTTGATGATTTTCTCACGCTAATACGCTAATACGCTAAGTATAATGACATCTTAGCCGCTTTGCGCCTTTGCGGCTTTGCGTGAGATTAAAATAACCTCAATTAACCGCGAATTGTAGAGACGCACGGCCGTGCGTCTATACGGCCGTGCGTCTCTAATTACAAATAAACCGGTATTTTACCGCAAAGGGCAACCACAAGGGATTGCCCCTACGCGCTACCATGGGCAATCCCTTGTGGTTGCCCCTGATTGCTTCTATTAAAATACCTGAAAATTTATGCTTCAGTACTTATTAATTCGTTTATCCCAGTAATTCGTTGTACTATTATTTAGAAAATAAGATGAATATCGTTACGAAACCTTATGTGAATGCGTTTATCAACTTTGCGCGACACAAACCCGAAGTGCTTTGTCTTTCGGCTGATTTAACCAGTTCTTGTGAAATTGATCAATTTCGGGATCAGTTTCCTGAGCGGTTTTTTTCAATGGGCATGACAGAACAACATGCGCTGAGTTTTTGCGGTGGATTGGCAATGGAAGGTTTTAGGCCTTTTTTTCATACCTTTAGCGTTTTTCTGTATCGTCGCCCTTATGATCAATTAATTAATTCTATTGCTTATTCTAATCGTAAAGTACGATTGATGGGATTTTTACCGGGCATCACGACACCTGGCGGTATCACGCATCAAGCGATTGAAGATATTGCCGTTTTGCGGAGTGTGCCGAATATGACGTTATTAGAAACGGGTGACGCGACAGAAGTGGAAACCGTTTTAGAAGTGGCCGATGCGGTTGACGGCCCGGTTTATGTCAGGATTTTACGTGGCTTAGTGCCCAGATTGTTTGACACCCCATTTCGTTTCAATCAGTTACGCACACTGAGTTGCGGGGAAGATGTGTTAGTGGTTTCAGCTGGCATTACGACAGAGGAAGCCATGCGGGCGACTAAAGCACTGAGCACTGCTGGTGTCAGCATGACACATTTACATGCTTCCACGCTTAAACCGTTTGCCAAATCACAATTTTTAGAGGCCCTCAGCAACATCAAATATGGTGTTATTACGATAGAAAACCATACCATTATTGGTGGATTAGGCAGTCTCATCGCAGAAATTTTGGCAGAAGAAGGCATAGGTAAAAAACTCATTCGTTTAGGCTTACAAGATACCTTCGCGCAAGGCGCGAGTCGTCCGTATTTAATGAAAAAATATGGCTTGGATGCGATGGCTTTGGTTGCTGCAATAGAAAAATTATTAGGCCAATCGGTTGGCATCACAGAAACTGATTTACAAGCCGTTCGATTGGATGAAGTGCATAGTGTCGCCAAGGCGGAAGCATTGTAGTGTTTTTCCGATTTAATATATCTCACGCAAAGACGCAAAGGCGCAAAGGTGCCAAGCCTGCTTAGCTTAGCGTCTTAGCGGCTTTGCGTGAGCAAATAATTATCTGGATATCTCTATATGAACCGAGAACGTTTTACCGTTATTTATCATATTGTTGGTGAAGAAGCCCTCGCTTTAGAAAAAGCGAAAATCTTATGTTTGGAACAAACGGTTGAAGTGGGTGATGAATTAGTGCCTGATGGCTTTATTCGTGATCACATTATTGGACAACTGGCGCACTTTTCCCTACTCGCTAACCAGCGTTATGAAGCCCAAATCAGTTATGATATTGAGACTTCCGCTTTTGAATTAACGCAATTGCTCAATGTCATTTTTGGGAATAGTAGTCTTAAAGCCGGAATTAAAGTTCACGATTTGCATTTGGGTGAAGGCATACTGTCTCATTTTCGTGGGCCTCGTTTTGGGATTGCTGGGTTACGAAAAAGGGTTGGGATTTTTGATAAACCGCTACTGTGTACGGCCCTGAAACCCATGGGCAAATCGCCGACGGAAATCGCTCAATTAGCTTATGATTTTGCCTTAGGTGGTGTTGATATTATTAAAGATGATCATGGTTTGAGTAACCAGCCTTTTTGCCCTTATGAGGAGCGGGTTAAGGCCTGTGCTGAGGCGGTAGCTAAGGCCAATGAAAAAACCGGCAAAAATGGTATTTATGTGCCGAACATCACGGCACCGACAACGGAAATCAGACAACGTGTTGAGTATGCCAAGCGTCAAGGGGCAGGTGGATTATTGATTGCGCCCGGCTTAACCGGTTTTGACACGATGCGCGCCTTAGCTGAAGAGGAAACAGTCAATTTACCGCTGATTTCTCATCCGGCTTTTTTAGGCAGCATGGTGACAAGTCCAGAAAATGGCTTTTCTCATGGCGTGCTTTTTGGACAATTACAACGCCTTGCCGGAGCCGATGCTTCGATATATCCGAATTATGGTGGCCGATTTGGATTTCTTCGAGAAGAGTGTCGAAGTATTGCAGCGCATTGTCAAAACAAAATGGGGGATTACGCGCCGATTTTTCCGACTCCTGGGGGCGGTATGCGTTTAGAAGGGGTACCTGATATGCTGGCACTTTATGGCAATGATGTTATCTTTCTCATTGGTGGCGCATTGTATTCACGCTCAATGGATTTGGTGGAGAATACGCGATATTTTCTGTCATTGGTGGGTAGGCAGTGAAGCTTGCTATTGATGGAAAAAATAAACGCTAAAGATATTTCACAAGGGATTGGTTTGTAGGGGCAATCCTTGTGGTTGCCCAGATATTTCACAAGGGATTGGTTTGTAGGGGCAATCCTTGTGGTTGCCCAGAAATTAGAAAAATGTGCGTGTTAGTAAAGTTGCTGTCTGATAGCGGTTTCCAATTCTTGTGCTTCTTCGACTGATTTAAAACGCACGTAATGTAAACGAGGCCATCTTTTCTTGAGATAATCCATCCCTTGATAAGGATTGGTATTGGCTAAGATCACTAATGCCCCTGTTTCAGGTTGCGTTTCTGCGGCCCTTTGCACGGCTGAAATATCATGTCCATCGACTTCGATCACATGGGCCCCAAAAGCAGCGAGTTTATCTGCAATGGCTCCCAAATTCAGCACGGTGTCCATTGCACCATCACATTGTTGCCTATTCATATCAACAATAATCGCCATATTATTTAAATTGTAATGGCGGATCACTTGAAAGGCTTCCCAAGTTTGCCCTTCTTGCAGTTCGCCGTCGGACATGAATACCCAAACGCGCCCGGTTTCTTTTTTAAGTCGTTTCGCCAACGCGACACCGGCTGCCATACTGAGTCCTTGTGCGAGTGAACCGGTTGTGACTTCCATTCCGGGAGAATGTTCAGCACCAATCATTTCAACGCTACCCCCATCTTGATTAAACAGTTCTAATCCTTCGGGGGCCATGCGTCCGGTTTCCACGAGGGTGGCATAAATCACGAGCGCGTAATGGGCTGGGCTGATAAAAAATCGGTCTAATTGAGGGCTTTTGGCACCATGATAGCCGGCACCCGTAAAACTTTTAGGATTATGCACACTGGGTGGCCCGGCAAAGGGGGCTGGAATCGGTGGTGCAATACTGGGCCCTAAATTCATCGTTTTAACATAAAGGGTGGCTAAAAAATCTGCTGAAGAGCAAGCTTGGCTCAAATAGCCCCCATTATTTTTGATCGTATGTTCAAAAACTCGTCTGCGAATACCTAATGCAATTTGCTTTACGTCATTTTGCCACATCGTTTTTATAAATCAAGTTGAGTGTAAAATTTGAGAATTTTGTTTAGGTAACTCGAAAAAATTAATATACCACTGGGCAACCACAAGGGATTGCCCCTACAACCCCGACGGTAGGGGCAATCCGTAGGGTTGCCCCTTTTTGGGTAGATTATTTTTTGCGAGTTGCCTTAAACCATTTCTAATAAGCGCGTGCGCTAAAATTGACATGCGCTAAGGCATCATCTCGCCCCTGTACGATAATCGTCGGTTTTCCGCGTAAATTGCCACTGGCAAAGATTTGCAAAATGCCGTCTTGAACACGCTGGTAACGCGCTGAGGCTTCACCTGTCAAAGGAATACCGGTATTATTATTCAATGTGCCGGTTGTACCGGTGGCTAATTGCCGCAAACATAGGGCCCCTTTCAAATCACCTTCAAGTTCTCCCATTCGCATTAAAGGATTAATGGTTCATGTCTTTGGTAGACTTGCTGCTGCCCTGTTTTTATTGGCCTTTAACTCTTAATTCGCATTATTGAATTCTCAAGTCAGGTGGTGGTGACTAACCTCTTCGATTTTTTCAAAATGCCAAAAGAGCGCAAATTATAACGGTGGACAGTATAATCATCAATGTGAGGCCATTAAACAGCCGCTTCGCGCCTGAACGGCTTCGCTAAAGATTGCTTTTAGAACGAATTGAATAGCCGTTTCACGGATAACTGATAACTGATAACTGATTTATCTTGACATTTTTTTTTGCAGATTAAACCGAAAAATTGACTTATATCATAGCTAATAATTAAAATACCATTTCAAAATAAGCGCCCATCAATTATTTTGATTAAATTGAATTACACTTGAACTGATAACTGATAACTGATAACGGGTAACTGAAAAAAACACAAATATAACATCAACTTGGTAGGAGACATTTATCATGTCAACGCGAGAAAAACGTACCGATTGGGTACTTTGATGAGAGGATTATTCCGAAGGTTGCTCAAGTGGATTGAGACTTGGGCAATCGCTACTGGCGAGAATACTCGCTTGCCGGGATAAGTTAGTAAAACAGTCTGAAATTTTGCGCTAACGAGATAGATAACACGATGAAAACGCAACCCATTTTAAGCAATTTACAACTCGAATTATTAAAACTCTATGCCAATAATATTTCGGAACTGCAATTATTAGAAATTAAATTAATGTTAGCCCACTATTTTGCCCAAAAAGCCAGCGATGCGATGGATGACATTTGGGAATCCCTAGGTTTAACCGAACAAACTATGATTGAATGGACGCATGAACACCACCGTGTTAAGAATCGTACTTGATACCAATATATTGATAGCTATCATTGGTAGAAAATCACCTTTTCGCTGGATTTTTGATCAAATCATTGCTGGAGAACTTATTTTATGTGTTTCAAATGAAATCTTATTGGAATATCAAGAAATTTTAGCGATAAAAACGAATCAAGAAGTGGCTGACAACCTCAGTCATTTTCTAGCCATTCATCCTTTCGTGATGAAAACCGAAATTTTTTACCAATTTCATTTAATTTCTGAAGATGAAGATGATAATAAGTTTGTCGATTGTGCCATTGCTGCGAATGCCGTTTGTTTAGTTTCTAATGATAAACATTTTAAGGTATTGAAAACAATAAAGTTCCCAAAAGTTAATTTATTAACTTTACCTGAATTTGTACAAGAATTTAAGAATTAACTGATAACTGGTGCAAATTATAACGGTGGACAGTATAATCATCAATGTGAGGCCATTAAACAGCCGCTTTGCGCCTGAACGGCTTCGCTAAAGATTGCTTTTAGAACGAATTGAATAGCCGTTTAACGGATAACGGATAACGGATAACGGATAACTGATTTATCCTGATATTTTTTTCGCGCATTAGACCGAAAAACTGACCTAGATCAAGGCGAGAATAAAAACGCCCGTTTATAATGAGCGCCCATCAATTATTTTGATTAAATTGAATCGCAGTTTAAATGATAACTGATAACTGATTTATCTTGACATTTTTTTTTTGCAGATTAAACCGAAAAATTGACTTATATAGAGGTTATTGAAGACTACCTCAAGCAACTCAAGAGGCAACAACATTAATGTCTAGTACTTTGGCTCCGGGGATTGAACGGATTGGTGCGTCGTTTCGACGCGATGCTTCGCGTCTCTTTCAGCACTTCTCAACCCGATGTTTAGTACAACGGATCAGGGGATTGAACGGATTGGTGCGTCGTAGAAACACGAGGCTTGGCCTATCTTTCAGCCCGTCTCAACCCGATGTCTAGTACAGCGGATCAGGGGATTGAACGGATTGGTGCGTCGTAGAAACACGAGGCTTGGCATCTCTTTCAGCCCGTCTCAACCCGATGAATCAAAAACCACCCACTCATCAATCCGATCAATCCCCTGATCCGTTGTACTAACTGTGATAACTGATAACTGATAACTGATTTTGATATTTTTTTTTCGCACATTAGACCGAAAAACTGACCTAAATCAAGGCAAGAATAAAAACACCGTTCATAATGAGCGCCCATCAATTATTTTGATTAAATTGAATTACACTTTAACTGATAACTGAAAACTTGCCCTTGTTTTAAATGTAGGGTGGGTAACGGGTTTTTGTTGCCCACCATAACTTAAACATCAACTTGGTAGAAGACATTATAATTATGTCAACTCAATACAAACGTACCGACTGGGTACGACGACTGGAGGACTTTTCCTCCGGTTGCTCAAGTGGTTTTGGACTTGGGCAATGCTTAATAGCGGGCATACTCGCTATCTTTAGTGGGATAAGCCGATTACTGCCAGTGACGCGGTGGTTATCTGTTACCCTTACGCCGGCTGTGCCGGTGGTATCTACTGTGGGGGCTAGTTCCCTGAAATCTCTTGCTTGGCGTGAAAAATGGGGTCTTTCCCCTATTTTCGCTATTTCTAATTTACATTGACTAAGACATAGGAAATATCATTATGACTTCGTATCTGCGAAGAAAACAAGTTCCCATACGGGACGTAAATTTGGATGTGCAACCGAAACGACGGTGGCGCAAAAAAGCTATGGCACAAGCAATATCAGTAGCATTGCTTGGAGCCGGTTCATTAGGAATGACTAGCGCGATGGCGGCTGAACCAAGCATTCATGCTGGTGACAGTTATTCTTTGGGGTTGCGCGATGATGGTGTTTTATTCCAATTTGGTGGGAATACAAGTGTGCCACGTATAGAGTTAGCTGAACCAATCACGTTCTCTCTTTCTAATGAGGCTATTTTTACAGGTGTTGGCTCGATGGAGGCGACGACGACATCAAGTAGTGAGTCAAATTCAGTTGCCGTCGTTTCAACTAATGGTGAAGGATTAATTTGGTGCGCGTCGAATACGTGTTCTAACCAAATAACGGCTCCACCAACTCCAATTACCGGTTCATTTGTATCTGATCCAAAGAACACTAATAGGAATAAGAGCGATTATCTCATTGACAGTGATACCGGCCCTGTATATTTTGGTGGTTGGGATGGAAGTCAGTACACAGTCAATCAGATGAATAGTTTGGATGAACTTGCTGATAAGTGGGATGGCGATATAGCTGTGAGTGATGCTGGGTTTGTTTTTGTTAGGCAACAATATGGTAGTAGTTTGGAGAGGCCAAATGTGCTCCCTATTGCTGGCTTAACTAATGTTAAGAAAGCAACTGGATACACTTGGGGCGGAATTGCATTGACTAACGACGGTAAAGTTTTTATTTGGCGACATGATTGGCAAACGAGTTTGGTTAAAATCACTCAGCTTAGTGAATTAACTGGAATTAAGGATATTTCTGGATATTACTATCGCGGTACTGCTATAGATAATGCTGGTAATGTGTTTGTGTGGCGGGAGAATGACTCGCAATACACTGTCACTCAAGTAACTGGTCTATCTAATATCGAAGCTGTTTCTGGAGACCAAGATAGTGGCTCTGCTTTGACTGCTTCAGGTGGAATATCTTTTTGGCAGTTGAGTGGTACTGAATACACCATAACTCAGCTTGATAATCTTTCAGTGACTATCAAAAAAATGGCGTATGGTAACAAGGGTAGGGGCGTTGCCATAACTGATAATGATACCGTGCTATTGTGGCGATGGAATTCAGGCACTGGGACACACGATATCACCGAACTTACCACTTTTCCTAATGTTAAAAAGGTTGGTAAAGACAGCAATAGTAATTATGGTACAGCCGTGACTACTGATAACATTCTCTTTGCTTGGCGTTGGGAGTCTGGTACACCCACGCTTACATTATTGACTACCGATTTCAAGGAATTTGTAGGGTACACTAGTGGTGATAGTGGTACTGCCGTGAATAATGCAGGAACTCTATTTGTGTGGCAATGGGATGGGAGTTCGCACAAAGTATCCCAAATCACAGCAGGTTTTAAAGAAACCGTAGGATACAGTAGTGGAAGTGGTGGCATTGCTGTGAATAACGCAGGTGCTCTATTTGTATGGCAATGGGATGGAGATTCCAAAACGCACAAAATTTTCCAAGCTGACAATTTCCAAGAAGTGCTGGAAAACAGTTACAGCAGTAGAGGTGCTTTTGTAGATGTAGCTGGAGTTCTAATCGCGTGGCAATGGGATTCAACTACCAAAGAACACAAAACCACCCAAATTACGACGGATTTCAAAGAGGATGTGATATCCAGTTATGATCATGGTTTGATTTTGACTAACAGTGGCAATCTCGTTTCTTGGCAAAGAAATAGAAGTACGAATGAGTATGTTACTAATCAGCTTTTATCTGATGTAAAAGAAGCTGATGGTGATGGTTCTTATGATGCCAATGCCCTAGCTGTAACTAACGCTGGTACTGTCTTTGAGATAAAATATGATCGAGACTCCCGTAGTTATACAGCAAGTCAAATTAGCATTTTAACGGATGTTGTTGCTATTTCTACAGCTGCATATTATTCTCCAGACTGGTCATTATTAATGAGCCATTCTCTGGCAATGAAAGAAGACGGAATGTTATGTGGTTGGGGTAACAACTCATCTGGACAACTGGGTAAAGATAATCCTAATACAGTATCCAACACAGCACCGGTTTGTAGCATTGAAGACCTGACTGTGTTAGACACCGTTCCAAAATTGGCAACCACAGCACCTCCTTCTATATGCAGTGGCGACAATTTTGATGTCACCTTTAAAACAGTGATGCCAGAATCGCAATCAATTGATACTGTGACAGTTAATCTTGGTTTTGATCCAGCAGTACTACAAATCAACAACCTCACTAACAGCGGCGTGCTTGATTTTGAAATGACAAATGAGCACGACAATGGCAGTATCGAATTTACAGCCGGTGTTTGGGATAATCCCGTACCAACCCAAACCTTTGACATCTTTACCATCAACTTTACCGCTTTACAAACCACTGAAACAACGCTAACTTATGATGCAAGTAAAAGTAGCCTCACCTCTGAAGGTGTAAACATTCCATACGTGGTTGAAGATGGACAACTGACAATCTCCAATTGCTTCGGCTACCAAGTGGATTTACAACGCAAAAACCCCAAACCCGATAGTAGTTGGGAAACGGCATTGGAAATCTCGATAGGCACCCAAACCAATGCCACGAAATACACCGACAGCTGTGACGAAAACGGACAAGGCAATATCGCTATCGAAGGCACATTAGGGAATGAAGACTATATCTGTGTCAAAAACGCCCATACACTCGCTAATAAAGTAGAGGCTCCGATTGACATTAGCAACACCATTGACTTTGGTTCACTACTCGAAGGTGATACCAATGGTGATAACGTATTGGCTGGAAAAGACTATAGCCTAGTACTCGCCAGTAGAAATAAATGTACAGATGATGCTGGCTATAATGCCAATGCTGATTTTGATGTCAGTGGCTGCATTGACAGACAGGATGCCATGTTGCTGAGAGCGAATATGGGCAAAACTTCCGCATGTACTTGGAATGCCGATTTGAGTATGCTAAGAAGAGGAGTACGTGACGGTGCTGGTGCAGTCACACTGGGTACAACTGCCATTCCAACTGGTTTAACGGTTGGCGATACTTTTGACTATGTGATTAAAGTTCAAGCCGGTACGCAATTTGTAGATACAGCCAGTGCCTATTTAAACTTTGATTCCGAACTGTTAAAAGTGAATACCCTGCTTCCGGGTAAAACTTTTGACTTTGTATTGCAAAGCAGTTTTGATAATGAACTTGGCAACATTGATTTTGCTGCTGGTGTTTGGGATCACGAAATACCCAAAGGTACGTTTACACTCGTCACGATAAACTTCACCGTGTTAAAAGTTGGTGGTGAAGAAACACTATCCTTCAACACAACTGGTAATCGTGCGACTGCAACAGTATCAGGTGGGCGTTCAGTCACGACACAAGATGAAAGTGGCGAACCTGTTATTGAAGAGATTGAAGAACCTGTGATTGAACAACCTACAGGAGAATACACCGCCTCTGGCACAATCCGCGACAAGCTCGGCAATCCAATTGCCGGTGTCACGATACAAATCGGCGATAAAACAACCGTCACCAATGAAACCGGTAATTGGGAAATCACTGGCTTAGCCGAAGGCGAGTACACCGCCATTGCCAGCAAGGCCGGTTATCAGTTTGACTCAAAACCCTGCGTCGTCAGTGACAATGTCAAGGTTTGTCAACCCTCTATCAAAGGCGAATCACTGTTAGAGATTAAAGTCGTGCCAGAACCGCGTGTTGCCAAACAAGGTGAAAACGTGACTTATACGATCACGGTGACGAATCAAGGTGAGGAAACGGCTACCGGCGTAACGTTGGCAGACGTGTTGCCAGACAACACAGACTTAGTCTCCATTGAATCCTTGGATGGCGGCAGTTGTGAAAGCGAGACGATAACGTGCAGTTTGCCCGACATAACACCCAGCGCTTTGGCTAACGTAAAAGTCGTGATCAGCAATCGCTTCCCCAAAACCTTGGTTAATACTGTTACCGTTAGCACGCAAGAGTATCCCACCGATCTGAAAAAGACGTGGACACGAGTCATCCCCTATTTATCGGTAAGCGTCACTGATCAACCCGATCCAATAGAAATGCTCAATGTCTTGCATTACAGCGTCGCGGTAGAGTTGAGTCATAACGCGCCCACCGATGCAACCGGTATTACTTTAGTGAGTCAGTTGCCAATCGGGGTTGAATTGAAATCCCTGAACAGTGATTATGGTATCTGTGATACCAGTGCATTCCCACAAATCTCTTGTGAAATGAATGACTTGAGTCTAGCCAGTGCCGACAGTGTCAGTCAGGCTACCGTCGAAATGGATGTCGAATTGAAAGATGCCGGCTTGCTCTTATTGACGCACCAAGCCAAAGTGACGGCCTCTGAATATCCGGCCCATTCAGTGCGTGAACGCACCACAGTCTTTGTGCCAGAAGATATTCAAGTCGATCTCGCTTTAGTGATCGATGTCACGGGGAGTATGCAGGAAGAAATCAATGGCATCATCAAAGCCTTGAAGACATTCATTGCTGAGAGAGAGGCCAGCACTACCCCATTAATGGCCTTACTCACCTTTGGTGATAACGTCAAACTCGCCGCCTTCACGCGAGATATGGATGTCTTAAAAGGAGCCATTGCAGATTTAACGGCCAGTGGTGGCGGATTATGCGAAGAAGCTTCCGTAGAAGCCTTGTTAGTCGCCATTCCGCATACCAAAGTCGGTGGTGAGATATTGTTTGCAACCGATGCCTCACCGTATGATGATGCCGATGTCGAAAAAGTCATGACACTGCTGCGCGGTAAAGGCATTCGTTTTAATGCGATGATCACCGGTGATTGTTCAATGCCAGAGAGTTGGAATAATTTGCCTTAATATTCAAAAAAGGGTGGCATTTTTAATCTCACGCAAAGTCGCAAAGTCGCAAAGTCGCATTGAGAAGTAGAGACGCACGGCCGTGCGTCTCTACGGCCGTGCGTCTCTACTGCAAAATAAATTTGGAACGAAAATTGATGTTCTATCTAAACAAATTAACATTCAGGAATCGTCAAGACATCATCGCTAAACGTGATCTCACAATGCTCATCACTGTCTATCTCAGGCAAACGTTCCTCCAAGCTGGCCGTCGGCACTGTCGGAATCACTTGACTTACCGGTAAACTGGCCCCGTTTTTCAAGTGATCATACATCCTATCTAGGGCTTGACTGAGATAATAATATAACGGAATTTGAGTATTGATATTATACTGTTGGTTTAAGCCATCAAAGTGATTGGCATTTTTAACCTCGATGTATACCAATTGACTATTGCTCTTGGTACTTTTGTTCAAACCATAATAAGCGCGCGCGCTATAATTGACATGCGCTAACGCATCATCTCGCCCCTGTACGATAATCGTCGGTTTGCCGCGTAAATTGCCACTGGCAAAGATTTGCAAAATGCCTTTTTGAACACGCTGGTAATCTGCTGAAGCGTCACCTGTCAATGGTGTATTCAATGTGCCGCTTGTACCGGTTGCTAATTGCCGCAAACATAACGCTCCTTTCAAATAACCTTCAGCTTCCCCATTCGCATCAACGCTATTTCTAAAATTGATGCCTTCTTCTTCATTACCCTCATTATTGATCAAATAGGTACCACTGCTATTTGGCAGGCCGTTACCGCTTTGAAAATCATCGGCTAAATCAGATAAGCTTTTGGCACTGGGTGAACTATCCCCTTCGCTACCCGCGTAGCTATAACCACATAAATTATCGACGACGCTAAAGCCGCCATAAGCATTCGCATACACGTTAGCTAAACTGGCATAAACAAAAGCGGCCTCGTAATTATGGGCAATGACATTCGTGGTTTCCAAAGTGCCATACAAATTTAGTCGTCTTTGTGCATCAGCAACTTGTGTTGTCAAGGTATTCCCGTCTATCAAACCGGCACGACGCAAGGCGATACAACGTCCAGGTAAACCCATTGTGGTATTCGCACTGGCGCAAGCTTGATAAATGTTGTAATAGGTGATGACATCAAACACCGTTTTGCGATAGCGTTGATAAGAAAAGGTTTGATTGCCTTGCTTAATCGTTATCCCTTGGGTACTGTCTAAATCCCGCGGATTAATCATCGGCGCGGCTACCACGACACCATCAATTAAACCTTGAGTATCCAGTTCAAGGGCCCGTAAAGCGGCAGCGCCGCCACTGGAAAGGCTGGAAGCAATCACAAGGGTATTCGATGGCGTGAACGTTGATTTCAGCGTAGCTGTTGCTTGTTCATCTTCTTGATTTGCATCCGTTTTATCCGTATCCGTTTTCTCATCTTGATTCGTTTCCGTTTTATCCGGATCGGCCGCTGATGCGTCGTAGCTTTCTCCCTCCAAATTGAGCACATAAAAGGCAAATTGAATGGCTTCCAAGACATTTTGTCCCCACTTGGCCTCCGGGTTTTGTTGAGAATGGGCCGATTTTAGGGCAATACGATAAGGATAAGTCGATTGATAGGCGGCTAAATCCATTTCTGAGGAGGCTTGCGCTTTGAAATTACCCTGTTTTCCCACATCGGTTGCGATACCGCGCGTGCCATCAATTCGATTAACGGTATCCGTATTCAAATCATGTACGCCATTTCCCATACCTTTATCCGTATACGCAACAGCGCAGTGATTTTTTAATCCCCATTCAGTGCTGATTGCGCCATAGACACCCTGCGAATGAGGCGCTGGCGCGGCAACAATACAAGGATTATCCCGATCAAAATCACTGGGCACTTGCACCATCATAGTGACATTTTGATTGCCACTGCCCTCATCGGCATAAGCGAAGTATTCTTTACCGGCCACTTTACCGTCGGCACTAGGGGTAGCGAATTGAGTTTTTGCAGCGGGCCCATATAAGGTGCCATACCCAGAGGTAGAACGCCTATCTTGCGAAGCTTGATATTGATTAACGATAGTGGCAGTGCGGATTTCAGAAGCTGTTGGATTTTCAGGATCAGCCGCAACAGGGGCCGCGCCCATTAACCCGTTTTGCCCTAAACCGGCCGTTAATAGATCATTAGTGACACCATCGTAAGATTGGGTAGACAGGATTTCAAATTGCTGTGATGACGACGAAGAAGTGGAAGCATCGGATGACGTATTGGTTTCATCATCGCCATCATCCAGCGCATTTTTTAATCCTGTAGCCGCGCCAGCGGCGAGAATCGCAAAAACGACACCTGTACCATCGTCACAGCCATTGAGCCCTGTGGCGCAGATTAAACTGGCTAAAAAAAGAGGTTTTAAATTTTTCATGGTTATCAGTGATGTAGTGGTTATTTGAAAAATTAAAAAAATAGAACGCTTTCAACACAGAGAACACAGAGTACAACAGAGTGCCACAGAGAATAAATATTTGATTTTTAATGATATTATGATATAAATACAGTGTAAATGTGTGTTTTTTTGAACCCGACACAAACACCTATGAGCCGAGCCAAATTACCTAAATCGTTGCTGAACAACAGTTAAACGTGCATTGAACTGAACCAGTGCTCGCAAAAGACGCAAACGATATTTTTAGCGCCTTTAGCGTTTACTTTCTTAGAATTAAGATGGGATCGGTCTAAACGGCATCTTGTCCTTTTTTAGTCTGTCATAATACGCGCTCCCTTTTCTGGCAGTTATCAGTTCTTTGCTGCCCGTTTTTGCGCGCAAAAACCGTGGAAATCAGTTATCAGTTAGTTATATGGTCATAAAAATGAGTCATTACAATTTATGAATTAGTCATTCAAATTCATTCGGAACTCAAAGTGGCATTTTGCAAAAAAAAATGATAACGATTTGATTTTTATAGGTTTTCTAAAAAAAAATAGGGCCTATTTACACCATTAGCGAAAACCCATTTCAATTTTTTAGCTCATGACCCCTAGACCTTAAAATTTTTTGCTGTTATAATCTGCCCCCAATAATTTACAGAATTGTTATATGATTGTGTATGAAATTTTATTCTATTTAAGAATTTGACAATTAGTCATTCTAGTTCCACGCAAATAACTTGGTTAAAGCAACTCTAATAAGGGTAATATTTAAAAATGCAGAAAACAGAAAAAATTAATGAAACTAGCCGGGATAATAAAGGAATATTAGTATTAACGCCTTTTTTTAGCCCTAATATTGGAGGCGTTGAAACCCATTTTGATGATTTGGTTTCAGCGTTGGATAAAAGAAGGTACAATGTTTTTGTGCAAACCTATTCTCCAATCACGACGGCCAATACTAAATGGTTAGCAAAGGAAAAACGGGGGCAGAATATATTTATCCGACGTTATCGTTGGTTTGGTAAAACGTTATTTCATAAGCTGGAAAAATATCCAGTCCTTGATTTTTTGTATTTGACTCCGTATTTGTTTATTCGTGTTTTCATTTTTCTTATTTTCAACCATAAAAAAATTGATGTCATTCATGCCCAAGGTTTTAATGCCGCATTGATTGCTGTTGTATTAAGAAAAGTCTTCAAAAAAAAGGTAGTTGCTAGTACCCATGCTGTTTATGAGCTGGATAAAGATTCATCCACTGCAAAGCTAATAAAGAAAATTTTGAGCCAAGTTGATAAGGTGTTGTGTTTATCTAACGCTTCTACTAATGAATTAGTGAAGTTTGGGGTAAAACCGGATAGGATAAAGAATTATAAACATTGGATTGATTTAGAGTCCTTTAAATCGTTAGGGAATAAAAAGTTACTAAGGCAAGAACTTTCGTTACCGGATGTTTTTAGTGTGTTGTATGTAGGACGTTTGATTGAGAAAAAGGGGATAACTATTCTTGTAGAGGTGGCAAAACAACTACCAGAGATACAGTTTGTTTTTGTTGGGGTGGGGCCGTTGGCTGAGGAACTTAATAAAGCTGAACAAGCCATAAAAAATGTCCGTTTTTTGGGAAAAATTGCGAATGTTGATTTACCTAAGTACTATAATATTGCCGATATTTTTTGTATTCCTTCGCAATATGAAGAGGGATATGGTAGAGTTGTTATGGAAGCGGTTGCTTGTGGAGTACCAGTGGTTGGCTCCAATAAAGGTGGGATACCAGAAGCATTAAATGAAACGGTTTCGATATTGGTTGAGCCTACCAAAGATAATCTGAAATTGGTAATTAATGAACTTTATTTGGATAAATTAAAGTATCAAAAATTAGCCAATAATTGTAGGCAATATGCTGAAACGAATTTTTCTGAGAAAAATGTTGATACCATAATGAAAAGTTACAAATGAAACCTAATGGATAAAAATTTGGTGTGTAGAGTTTGTGGTGAAGAGTCAATCAAGGTAAACAACCTTTACAGAGAGCGTTTTAATACAAGAATCTATTTGTATAAATGCGGTGGTTGTAATAGTGTTTATATTGAGCCTGTAGCAACTCAGGGTGAGACGATGAGTTCATATAATACTGCTTATTATAGGAAACCATTAATTGGGAAACTTATATCATTAGTTAATAAAGTTGATTTGTACAAGGATATAAGGTTTATAGAGAAAATTCTAAAAAATAGAAAAAACGTAAGGGTTTTAGATATTGGCTGTGGTAGTGGAGAATTTTCAGAATTACTGGATAAATCTTTTTACTGTTATGGTGTAGATGGCAGTAAAGAAGCAATCGATCTAGCAAGCAGAGCACATGCTAATCGTGTGGGTGGATGGGATTATAGCATTGTTAATTTATTTGAAGTCAGTGAAGTCAGTGAAGTTAGTGATAAAAAATTTGATTTAATCATATTGAGAAATATTGTTGAACATTTTGTTATTTATGAGAAATTGCTAAGTATAGCAGCTTCTAATCTTGCCGATAATGGTATTGTTTTTATTCGGGCACCTAATCCGGAAAGTAAAATGTTGCATCGTTACCAACTCAATTGGTATATGTTTGATGATCCAACTCATGTCAACTTTGTTTCTCTTAATGTTTTAGAAAATAAATGTAAGCATTATGGTTTATCTTTGTATAAAAAAACATTTGTTTCTTCCGGGTTGCTGGCTCATTATCGTTCTCAAGGCAGAACAATTTTTTCTTTTTTAAGCAATATATTTTTGTTTTTAAGAGATTTTTTCTTTAACAGCCAGAGTGAATATACAGTAGTATTCATAAAAAAAACATTTTTAGGAATATGTATTATGGTTTAATGCCTAAAGGGCAAATGGCAGTTTTCAAGAAAATATAGGAAAGCCTGTAGACTGGGCTGACGCAAGGAAGCCCAGCAATCAACATATATAATGATGTCAATCCGCATGTTATTTATCCCAATCCAGAATAAGGATTCGTTTTAATGCGAAAGAGAGTTGGAATAATTTGCTTTAAAATCGGATATAAAAATAAATAACGCTAAAGTCGCTAAAGGCGCTTAATGATTCGCGCTGATTTGATCTATAAACCTTCGTGGTTTCCCAAACCTCGAAGGTTTTTTTTGCGTGTTTAATCATGATAATCTGTGTTCTATTGATTTTGGGGGATAGAACGCTGATTTCTATGATTACTGGCGATTGTTCAATGGAAGAAAGTTGGAATAATTTGCCTTAATTTAAATGGAAGGTGGGTGGGCAAGTTGTTGCTCACCCTGTATTCAATTGCAAAATAAATTTGGAACGAAAATTGATGTTCTATCTAAACTCAATTAACATTCAGGAATCGTCAACACATCATCGCTAAACGTGATTTCACAATGCTCTTCACTGTCTATCTCTGGCAAACGTTCTTCTAAGCTGGCTGTGGGCACTGTCGGAATCACTTGACTTACTGGTAAACTTGTCCCGTTTTTCAAGTGATCATACATCCTATCTAGGGCTTGACTGAGATAATAATATAAGGGAATTTGGGTATTGATATTATACTGTTGGTTTAAGCCATCAAAGTGATTGGCATTTTTAACCTCGATGTATACCAATTCACTGTTGCTCTTGGTACTTTTGTTTAAGCTATAATAAGCGCGTGCGCTAAAATTGACATGCGCTAACGCATCATCTCGCCCCTGTACGATAATCGTCGGTTTTCCGCGTAAATTGCCACTGGCAAAGATTTGCAAAATGCCGTCTTGAACACGCTGGTAACGCGCTGAGGCTTTACCTGTCAATGGAATACCGGTATTATTCAATGTGCCGGTTGTACCGGTGGCTAATTGCCGCAAACATAACGCTCCTTTCAAATAACCTTCAGCTTCCCCATTCGCATCAACGCTATTTCTAAAATTGATGCCTTCTTCTTCATTCCCCTCATTATTGATCAAATCGGTACCGCTGCTATTTGGCAGGCCGTTACCGCTTTGAAAATCATCGGCTAAATCAGATAAGCTTTTGGCACTGGGTGAAGCATCCCCTTCGCTACCCGCGTAGCTATAACCACATAAATTATCGACGACGCTAAAGCGGCCATAAGCATTCGCATACACGTTGGCTAAACTGGCATAAACAAAAGCCGCTTCGTAATTATGGGCAATGACATTCGTGGTTTCCAAAGTGCCATAAAGATTCAGTCGTCTTTGTGCATCAGCAACTTGTGTTGTCAAGGTATTCCCATCTATCAAACCGGCACGACGCAAGGCGATACAACGTCCAGATAAACCCATTGTTGTATTCGCACTGGCGCAAGCTTGATAAATGTTGTAATAGGTGATGACATCAAACACCGTTTTGCGATAGCGTTGATAAGAAAAGGTTTGATTGCCTTGCTTAATCGTTATCCCTTGGGTACTGTCTAAATCCCGCGGATTAATCATCGGCGCGGCTACCACGACACCATCAATTAAACCTTGAGTATCCAGTTCAAGGGCCCGTAAAGCGGCAGCGCCGCCACTGGAAAGGCTGGAAGCAATCACAAGGGTATTCGATGGCGTGAACGTTGATTTCAGCGTAGCTGTTGCTTGTTCATCTTCTTGATTTGCATCCGTTTTATCCGTATCCGTTTTCTCATCTTGATTCGTTTCCGTTTTATCCGGATCGGCCGCTGATGCGTCGTAGCTTTCTCCCTCCAAATTGAGCACATAAAAGGCAAATTGAATGGCTTCCAAGACATTTTGTCCCCACTTGGCCTCCGGGTTTTGTTGAGAATGGGCCGATTTTAGGGCAATACGATAAGGATAAGTCGATTGATAGGCGGCTAAATCCATTTCTGAGGAGGCTTGCGCTTTGAAATTACCCTGTTTTCCCACATCGGTTGCGATACCGCGCGTGCCATCAATTCGATTAACGGTATCCGTATTCAAATCATGTACGCCATTTCCCATACCTTTATCCGTATACGCAACAGCGCAGTGATTTTTTAATCCCCATTCAGTGCTGATTGCGCCATAGACACCCTGCGAATGAGGCGCTGGCGCGGCAACAATACAAGGATTATCCCGATCAAAATCACTGGGCACTTGCACCATCATAGTGACATTTTGATTGCCACTGCCCTCATCGGCATAAGCGAAGTATTCTTTACCGGCCACTTTACCGTCGGCACTAGGGGTAGCGAATTGAGTTTTTGCAGCGGGCCCATATAAGGTGCCATACCCAGAGGTAGAACGCCTATCTTGCGAAGCTTGATATTGATTAACGATAGTGGCAGTGCGGATTTCAGAAGCTGTTGGATTTTCAGGATCAGCCGCAACAGGGGCCGCGCCCATTAACCCGTTTTGCCCTAAACCGGCCGTTAATAGATCATTAGTGACACCATCGTAAGATTGGGTAGACAGGATTTCAAATTGCTGTGATGACGACGAAGAAGTGGAAGCATCGGATGACGTATTGGTTTCATCATCGCCATCATCCAGCGCATTTTTTAATCCTGTAGCCGCGCCAGCGGCGAGAATCGCAAAAACGACACCTGTACCATCGTCACAGCCATTGAGCCCTGTGGCGCAGATTAAACTGGCTAAAAAAAGAGGTTTTAAATTTTTCATGGTTATCAGTTATGTTGGGTGGACAACCCTGTTGCCCACCGAGCCGTTATTTACAATTATTAATTATAATATCAAAATGATGGGTTCGCTAGGAGGTAGAGACGCGATCGCGAAGCGTCTCTTGCATCACCTTTCTACCATTGAGACGCGAGCATCGCGTCTCTACGATTGCTAGAAACGCGAGGAATGAGACGCGAGCATCGCGTCTCTACAGATTGCTAGAAACGCGAGGAATGAGACGCGAGCATCGCGTCTCTACGATTGCTAGAAACGCGAGGAATGAGACGCGAGCATCGCGTCTCTACAGATTGCTAGAAACGCGAGGAATGAGACGCGAGCATCGCGTCTCTAC
>Ga0190315_1000144_pt1 | contig 43868 bp, 46 predicted proteins | sample 48701101_MG_FD_161673 | JGI IMG/M metagenome (GOLD analysis project Ga0190315, IMG submission 161673) | Hydrothermal vent sediment bacterial communities from Southern Trench, Guaymas Basin, Mexico - 4870-11-0-1_MG | ecosystem: Environmental > Aquatic > Marine > Hydrothermal vents > Sediment ...
CTTGGTTAGAAAAATGTCACAGACTTTGGAAAAATTGTGAACGCAAACTAGACACTTCTGCTCAAATGGTGGTTTTAGCCTTTATTTCTTTACTTCTAAAAAGATATTGAACAGGCTCTAAGATAAACTAAAAAAACAACACTACTACAACATACAAGCGCGTTAGGCCACACACCTAATTTATAATAGATAGAATACAGGCTACAAAATTTTTTATTGTCACTTTTTTTATACGAAATAGACTTGAAAAGGGTGAAAGTCTTATGATATTTTAAAAAAGGTAAAAAAAAAATGAATCGGTATCCTTATTGACTTTCAATCCTTTCATTAAGGCTGTAGGCTTTTGGGTTTTTAAAGCCCCCCATTCCCCTCTCAATCAATATCAAAAAAAATGACAGAACCACAAGAAACTTTTGGAAATTTTGATTTAACAAAGGCATTAGAGTTTTTGCAGCTATTTCCCTATCTCAAATGGCCTATCCCATATAATCCCGTGCTGCCTAGTGAATCACTGACGATCAACTTACGACGGGCAGAACGGCAAATTATTACCGGCTCCAATGAATGGGAACAACGGTTATTTATGGAACTGTTTTTCTTAGAAGCCTTAGAGAATCATAACATAAGAATGTGGCAGGAAAAACAACTCAATGCTGGCACATCGCCATTCAAAGGGAAAGTCGATTTCGCTTTTACCCCTTATCAGGCGCGGTTTACAACGCCTTATATTCTCGTATCTGCTGCAAAAAAAAAGATGATTTTGAACAAGGATGGGGACAGTGTTTAATGGCCTTAAAAGCAGCCTCTCTGCTCAATGAACAAAATAATTATCATCTTGAAATATACGGGATTGTCAGTAGCGGTAAAATCTGGGAATTTGGAAAATATACACCCAACAACCCATTTTATCGATCAGATGCCTATAGCATCGGACAGCCAGAATTGATTTTAGGCATCCTAGAGTTTATATTTTCAAGTTGTGAAAAGCAGATGATATCAGCCACATCGTAACCCATCAACTCTGTAGCACCTTTTAAAATCGACAAGCCGCCTCCATTATTAATTAAAAATCATAGACTTATACTCTGTGGCACTCTGTGAACTCTATTCCAAGTTCAAGTTTTTGCGCGCAAAAACTTGAAGCCTTGCATGTTGAAAAAAAAGTATTGGGTCAAACTGATAGGTGCTAAGGCCGTGACTGATAATTTTCCCAAAATCCATTAAATCAGAAAATTGAAATTACTTAAGATTTGTTTAAGATTCAACTATTATCCTAACGCGGTATTTTTTTAGACTGAAACCATGCCATTTAAACTCACTTTTTTTTATATCGTGACTCTCATCAAGCCCATCACGGTAGTTCAATGCCATTAACTTTTTAATGATACACTCTCCCGTTTTCTCTGATGGGAAGCTTATCCCTTTTATTGAGAGGCGTGAGAGAAAGAGATAGAGAAAGGAAGAAAATGAACCCTACAGACACGTCATCTAACACCCACAAAGAATATCCCGTTTGGGATCGTACCACTCGCTGGTTTCACTGGATTAACGCCCTAGCCATTATAGGGCTTATCGGAGTAGGCTTAGTGATTTTATATGCCAAAACTCTTGGCGTTAGCACCGAGGGCAAAATCTTGCTCAAGACAATCCACGTTTACATCGGTTATGTGTTTTGCTTGAATATAGCATGGCGGATTATTTGGGCTTTTATTGGCAATAAATATGCTCGCTGGAAAGCGATTTTGCCCGGAGGAAAAGGGTTTTTCACCGCACTACGTGAATACCAAGCCGGGTTTCGTACTGGTCAAATCCAATATTATCAAGGCCATAATCCCGCCGCCAAACTGATGATCACACTGCTATTTGTACTACTGATAACACAAGCAATCACCGGCTTAGTATTGGCAGGAACCGATATTTATTTCCCGCCTTTTGGGCAGGCTATGAAAACGTGGGTTGCTCAGGATGTCAGCCAGATCGAAGTGTTAAAACCTTATTCCAAGGAAAACATCAACGAGGAAAAATTTGCCGAAATGCGCGCCTTCCGTAAACCGTTTATTATCACTCATGTTTACGCTTTTTATATCCTCTTGATTCTCATTGTCTTGCATATCGGTGCTATTGTCATCACCGAAATTCGAGAAAGGAGTGGCTTAATCACAGCCCTGTTCACAGGGCTGAAGGTTTTTCCTAAAAAACCGGTTGATGCTGAGGATTAAAAAATTAAATAGGTATAGCTATACTCAGCACTGGCACAAATTGAGCCTTCGGTATTTTCAAACGTTTTGGACGAGGTTGCAAACTGGGGTGTTAAATTTCAGGTATTTTGGCTACTTTTTTTTCACCCAGATTTGTAGGCTGGGATCGCTGTCGGTAATGAACTCAATAATAAACACTTATGTCACCGCCCGCTTTCCCACCATCCCCCATTTTTCATAAAAATAGGGTGAAAAATAAACCAAGAAATGTGTTTATATTTCCCCGTCCGGCAAAAAATGCCCTCAAGGGAGAACAGGTCATGAAATCATTTTCTCAATGGACAAAGGAACAGATCGAAACTGAATTTCATCTGAAGAAAGCCCTAAAAAACAAAATACTTCAAGATTGGCTGACCAATATACCCACCGTTTCCGCCAAAGAAAAGGAACGCTTAGAACAATTATCCCAAAAATTGTTAAACCACGTTCACGATTGGAATGAAGAAGAATTAAAAGTCTATTTTATCGCATTCCTGTTAGATTTTATTGATTTTTATCAAGCATCGTATCGCCCCTTTATGGAACGAGACTTATCGGTTGAGTATGAAAAAGGCAAACGTCTGTGGGGGAATGCTGATTTTTTAGTCGCCTCTGGTACACAAACTCCGAAAGAAGCGTTTTTTTTCATTCATGAGTATAAAAAACAACTCGATACCTCAAATGATCCGCTGGGGCAATTGTTGGCAAAAATGGTGGCAGCCCAAAAACTCAACTTATCAAATCATCCCATTTATGGTGCTTATGTGATAGGCCGTCATTGGTATTTTGTGATATTAGATGAGACAACTTATGCTGAAAGTCTCGCTTATGATGCGACAAAAGAAGACATTATAGAAATTGTCAGCATTTTACGCCAGACCAAAACCATTATTGATCACATTCTTCAATCATCCAACGAATGAGGTTTTTACGATGATAGATTTGACACCTAAGATTAGGTTTCCACACTATGGCGGCTGGCAACGTTGTTACCCACCATTACAAGGAGAACGTTTTAATGCAGCTAGAAGAGTTAGGTTTTAGTCATTGGTTTCAAAATAAAATAAACTCTAAAAATGTAAGTGATTACCAGATAGCGAGAGTTATTAGTGTCACTAAAAAAAGTTATATCATTAGGAATGGAAAGAATGATGTTATAGCTAAATTAACGGGAAAGCTTATATTCACTGCGGAATCGAAGTTAGATTATCCCACAGTGGGTGATTGGGTTTATGCACAATATTATGATGACGACTCTTTAGCTATCATTCATGAAATTATCCCGAGGAAAACAATATTAAAAAGAAAAACCTCGGAGAAAAGGATTAAATTCCAATTGCTTGCGGCCAATATTGACACCGCCTTTATTGTTCAATCTCTTGATGCCAATTACAATCTAAGGCGATTAGAAAGATATTTGGTGATGATTAATACCGCCAATATTCACCCAATAGTGTTACTGAGTAAAAGTGATCTATTATCTCCAAGCGATGTAGAAGAAAAGCAGGCTGGTATTCATGAATTGATGCCGAACATCCAAATAATTGCTTTTAGTAATAAAAGCAATTTTGGTTTACACCAAATAATAGCATTATTGGTGCCTAAAGAAACTTATTGTTTGCTCGGCTCATCAGGTGTTGGGAAAACGACCCTGTTAAATAATCTCTTGGGTAAAGCACAATTTGAGACCCAGCCAATAAGAGAGAAAGATGGAAAGGGCAGACATACGACTACTCGTCGTCAGTTAAATCTATTACAAAATGGTGCCATGCTCATAGATACCCCCGGAATAAGGGAAATTGGCAACTTTGGGATCGAATCAGGCATTAATGATACTTTTGATGAAATAGCAGAGCTATCAAAGCAATGTCGATATAAGAATTGTTCTCATACACAGGAAAAGGATTGTGCAGTGTTGATTGCGCTACAAAACGGTACAATTTCCCATGAACGCTATCAGAACTATGAAAAGATGAATAAAGAATCGGCTTGCTCTGATATCTCATATTCAAAAAAACGGCGTAAAAATAAGGCGTTTGGCAAACTTTATAAGTCAGTGATGAAAGATAAAGCTGAACAGGAGTAATGGTATCTAACCAAACGCTCAACAATGGACAACACAACATTGCCCATCATTTAAAGGCACAAATATGATGGCGACTCTTTAGCTATCATTCATGAAATTATCCCGAGAAAAACAATATTAAAAAGAAAGACATCGGGCAAAAGGATAGAATTTCAATTGGTTGCGGCCAATATTGACACCGCCTTTATTATTCAATCTCTTGACGCCAATTACAATCTCAGGCGATTAGAAAGATATCTGGTGATGATTAATGCCGCTAATATTCGCCCGATAGTGCTCCTGAGTAAAAGTGACTTATTATATCCAGAAGAGCTAGAAGAAAAGCTGGCTGGTATTCATAAATTGATGCCAAGCATCCAAATAATTGCTTTTAGTAATAAGAGCAATTTTGGTTTACAGCAAATAATAGAATTATTGGTGCCCAAAGAAACTTATTGTTTGCTGGGTTCATCAGGTGTTGGGAAAACTACCCTGTTAAATAATCTTTTGGGTGACGCACAATTTGAGACTCAAGCAATAAGGGAGAAAGATGGAAAGGGCAGACATACGACTACTCGCCGTCAGTTAAATCTATTACAAAATGGGTCCATGCTAATAGATACCCCCGGAATGAGGGAAATGGGCAACTTTGGGATCGAATCAGGCATTAATGATACTTTTGATGAAATAGCAGAGCTATCAAAGCAATGTCAATATAATAATTGTTCTCATACACAGGAAGAGGGTTGTGCAGTGTTGGTTGCGCTACAAAACGGTACAATTTCCCAGGAACGCTATCAGAACTATGAAAGGATGAATAAAGAATCGGCTTACTATGAAATGTCATATTTTGAAAAACGGCGTAAAGATAAGGCGTTAGGCAAATTTTATAAGTCAGTGATGAAAGATAAAGCCAAACATAAGTAATGGTATAGCGTTTCCTGATTGCATGAAGTACAAAATCGATCATAAAAAAATTAAAACGCACAACCCCAAAGGGGTTTTCAGGCTAAAGTTTCGTTCCGCGAAACTTTAGCCTGAAAATGTGAATAGCCCCAGCTGGAACCTGGGGTTCCAACAGATAATCAAAAAATGTATTTAACCCAATCGGGAAACGCTATATCTAACCAAGCGTTCAACAGTGGACAACAACATTGCCCATCATTTCAAGGCACAAATACTGTTAAAATCAGGGGCATCCCAAAAATTCGTTTATAATCAGTTCTTTGCTTGGTGCAGAGCCAGAAATAAATAAAGAAAATAAATGGCAATGCCGCACAATTATACCGATTGCCCTCTTGACTGACGGCCTGTTTGAAAGCATTTTATAATGACTATAAGAATCGCTACCCATTCTGATTTAAAATCAATCATTGAGATATATAATCAAGCCGTTGATGAAGCATTTTGTACTGCTGATTTAGACTATGTCACCGTATCAGATCGGGAAGACTGGTTCAAACAACATACTCCTCATAAATACCCAATATTTGTTGCCGAAAATAAAAATGTCATAAGCGGTTGGTGCAGTTTAACTCCTCACCGGCCCGGCAGAAAAGCACTAGAATCCATTGCAGAAATCAGTTTTTATATTCATAACAATTTCCGAAGACAGGGGGTAGGGAAACAGCTTATAGAATATTCTTTACAAGAAGCTCCTAAATTAGGTTTCAAAAATTTATATGCCCTATTGATTGATATCAATCATGCCAGTATCAACATACTGAAAAAACAAGGCTTTATTCAATGGGGACATTTACCTGAAATAGCCGATTTCAATGGCAAAATATGTGGGCAATTTATATATGGAAAGAGGCTGTAACAAGCCAAAACTCACGATTGTTCGAGTCAAATTTCGTTTATGGACAATCTTAATTCGTTTATCCCCGTAATTCGTTGTACTCAATTGTTGTACTCAATTCATGAATACTCAAGAACTCACATTAATTATTTTTTTGGTGATAGCCGCTCAGGTTGCTATTTTCGCTTTAATTGCATTTTATCGGCATTGGCTATCCTACGATAAACTGAAAAAGCGTTTGGATTTTCTTGAAGACAACCAAGAAGACACTATAATACCGCATAGCAAATTATCCGTTTCACCCATCAATCCATCATGGACTGGGTTTCGTGATCTTCGAGTTCAACGTAAAATGGTTGAAGAACAAAATGGGACTATTTGCTCGTTTTTCCTAACGCCAGTTGATAAAAAACCACTGCCCTCATTCAAACCGGGACAGTTTCTCACTTTTCAATTGGATATCAAAGACGGGCAAACATCAAAAAAGGTAGTGAGATGCTATTCGCTGTCGGATAAGCCAAGTCCAGATTATTTCCGCGTCACGATAAAAAGAGTGCAGGCTCCCTCAAAGGCACCTGATGCCTTGCCCGGAATCGCGTCTACCTATTTCCATGATAAAGTGCATGAAGGTGATATCTTAGCCGTCAAAGCACCCGCCGGTCATTTCTATTGGAATACAGAAGGAAAGGAGCCCATTGTTTTAATAGGAAGCGGGATCGGGATTACGCCTATGCTGAGCATATTAAACGCCAGCATTCACAGTCATTCTAATCAAGAAATCTGGTTCTATTATGGTGTTCGCAATAGCGATGAACATATCATGAAAGACTATTTAGAGGAGGTGGCAAAAACACATCAGAATTTACACTTGCATGTTGTCTATAGTCAACCCAAACAACAAGATAGCAAGGGAACTGATTACCATAATGAAGGCCATATTGATATTACTTTATTGCGTATGACCTTACTTTTAAAACCCTATCAGTTTTATGTTTGTGGCCCTAAGCAAATGATGGAAACGCTTGTGCCTGATTTAAGCGCATGGGGAGTTCCCGATTCAAACATTCATTATGAAACCTTTGGCCCGTCTTCCCTTACCAAGCAAGAAAAACCACGCCCGGTGGAAGCAGAAACGCCATCAGAACTTACCGTCACTTTCAGCAAGTCAGAAAAAACAGTTCAATGGAATAACAGTGCCGCTTCCTTGCTTGAGTTTGCAGAAGAAAACGGAATACCGATTGATTCAGGATGTCGTGCGGGTAGCTGTGGCTGTTGCCAAACCACAATTGAATCAGGTGAACTGGAATATGTCCAATCACCCGATATTGATCCTGAACAAGGCACCGGTTTACTTTGTGTCTCAGTGCCTAAGACTCATCTCACTTTGTCAGCTTAATAACCATGAACAATTCATTATTCCAGGAAAAAGTAGTCCCGTTTTTATTGACGTTCGCTTTATTGATGGTTGGAACTGTTATAGCGGACTTCCTATTGCACCAATTTCAGTTGGTTTGGATTGGACGTTATTTGGGAATTCCCGGCACTATTTTGATTCTCTTGTCATTTCTTTATACCTTGCGAAAACGCAAGATGATCCAAGTTGGAAATCCAAAATTCTGGCTCAACTTGCATGGGCTTTTCACTTGGCTTGGAACGCTTATGATCTTGGTCCACGCCGGTATTCATTTTAACGCGATTTTGCCTTGGTTGGCCATCATTGCCATGCTGATCAATGTGATTAGCGGATTGACGGGAAAGTTTTTATTAAATCGGGCACAAAGGTATTTGTCATCCAAAAAAACCGATTTATTGCAACAAGGAATGTCTTCAAAGAGTCTCGAAAAAGAGATATTTTGGGATGCGGTGACATTCGATATCATGAAGAAATGGAGGGCGGTACATTTTCCGATTACATTGGTTTTTAGCGTCTTATCCCTCATTCATATCATCAGTATTTTTCTATTTTGGGAGTGGAAATGAAATGGTTAAATTTCTCGTCAGACTCAACCTATTAGCTTGTCTATTCCTCGTTTTTTGGTATCCCCATTTTATGGTGAGTCCAGGGTTACTCATTTCAGGGCACCAAGACTTAACGACAGATTGTTTTTCATGTCACACCCCTTTCATAGGAAGTTCATCGGAAAAGTGTATTGCTTGCCATTCCGTTGCTGAAATTGGTATAGTGACAACCAAAGGCGTGACAACTCAAAATGACAAAAACGTTTCATTTCACCAAGAACTGATCGAGCAAGATTGTGTCGCTTGCCATACTGATCATCATGGAATGAAGGTATATCGAAGTATCCAACGCTTTTCTCACGAATTGCTGAAGGAGCAAAACGATTGCGATACCTGCCATCAGAGGCCAACAGACGCTTTACACCAAAAACTCGCTGAAAATTGTGACCAATGTCATAGTCAAACCCAGTGGAAACCCGCAAAGTTTGACCACGACAAGTCTTTTCGTTTTGATTCAGAGCACGATACAAAGTGTGTCACCTGCCATCTGAACAATGACTATAGCCAATATTCGTGTTATGAATGTCATGAACATAGCCCCTCAAAAATAAGAGAGGAACACCTTGAAGAGGGTATCCAAGATTATGATAATTGTACGGAATGTCATCGTAGCGGCGATGAGGATGAAGCCAAACGTCTTTGGCGATCAAAAGGCGGAGAATCATCAAATGATGATAGCTCAAATGATGATGACTCAAGTGACTAGGACTTCGAGAGAAGAAAATCCCAGCGACATGATGTGAAAGTGAAAGGTAGAATCATAGCCATTAACGACAACTTGATGACTATCAAGGTTTATAAAGTCAAGCGTTTTCAACAAAACAGTGACACGGTACAAGCTGACATACAAAATGCCCAATTTGAACAGGGCAGTCGTGCCGATTTGCGTCAAGATGCTTTTGTTGAAGTTATACTGTCCACCGTTATAATTTTCGTATTTGGTTAGTCACCTTTAGGTGACTTTCTTTCAGTTAAATAATAATAGCGACCTTATGACAATGCTAAGTATAAAGGGCGTTGGGATGGCAACCGCCTTTATGCTAGTGAAGTTGACTAAAACGCCGTTGCCCCCGCTTAAATACCACCACGCGCCCATTGATGCCATCAAGCACATACGCTTGTCCAGTTGAACTGATGGCGACAGCCGTTGGTTGATCTAATCAAAAGCTGTTGGTAGGGGGTAGCAACGAGTGGGTTGCGTCGCTATAAGAGGTGAATAAACTGAGCCAAACTAAAGTTTGGACTCCAAATATCGCTCGTTAGTGAGTTCATGGCATTAACGCAATTAATAAGTTAATTAAACGAATACGTTTATCGGTTTTTTTTATCATCTAGCCCTCGCGTTCATTCGTTCCCAAACTCTGTTCTTATCGTTAGACATAAATAAAGAACGTTTGAAGCGTACAACGACATAATTCATAAGGATGCTGCACACCCCACACCCAACCCATTTTAGCCCTGCATCGGGTGGGGGTGGTTTGAATTGACAAACTTATTCTAAGCCTCTGAATTTTCAGCCGGTAAATTTTTGACCTTGTGTGCGAGAAAAGCCGATAATCCGCCCGGTATTATCGCTACAGCGCAAGCAATCAATGCCGGTGTAATACCCTCCCAAAATGATCCTTTGGCAAGGCCTCCAACAATTAACATCACCAAGACAAATAGGGGGAGAGGAAACATCAAAATATAGGAAATAATTTCGGCCACCTTTCCATATTTCCGTCTACCCGGCGTTGAACGACGCTGTATCAAAAAGACAGTTGAGGTGATGATTAAACCTAAAAAGATAATCCCAAGTATGAACAACAGGGCAATCCCCCCAAACAGAAAAATGAACCCTTCGGTTGTTATCCCCACAGAAGCATAAACGGGTTGAGCGGCCAAAACCATAACCAATAACAGAATAAAGCGATGGATAATTTTCATCATTTAAATTTCTCCGATCAATGTTGATTTGAAGTAAAACCACAGACTCATAGAAGCAAGAGAGTCCATACCGACAAAAAACTCTAAATACTAACATACTCATTGAGATAATCTCTTTTTCATAGAAGATTTTCCAATGTGCAATATACAATGAATTGACACAAAGTACAACGAAACGAAGTTTCCTACTTACCTATCAGTTTGCAAATTATGCTTCAAAAAAACACACATTTACACCGTATTTTATATCACAATATCATTAAAAATAAAATTCACGATTTCACGCGTGAAATAAAGTTTTTGCGCGCAAAAACTTTTGCGTGAATTACTTATTCTCTGTGGCACTCTGTGCTACTCTGTGTTGAAAAAAAAGCGTCGGGTCAAACTGATAGGTGGTAAGAGTTTCCTACAGACACTTAGTGAAGTACTCAAAAAAAAAGGTTAAAATATTTATGTATACTTATTAAAACGATTCCATTGCTAAAAAACGGAGGGCTAAAAACCTTGTTAAAATTAAGCTATTGCTTAGTAATCATGCTGCTTGTTTCGCTCACAGCTTGCACGTCTATGCAAACCATTGAGGCAACACCGACAGCGGTGCAAAAGCACTTTGTCATCGGTGAGATTATCACGGTTCACACGGTGAATGATACCATTTATGAATTTGAACTCATTGATATTACTGAAGACAGTATTGTAGGCAAACGCCAGCAGATTCCTTTTTCTGAGATTCAGAAATTGGAACAGAAAAAAGTAGGTGTTGTCAAGAGCATTGGTGCTGGGATTGGCATTACTTATCTTGTCGTGACTGGGGTTGTTGGACTCTTTATTTTGGGATCACTATTTTAGCACCCATCAGGAGAATAAGTTATGCACATCAAACCTTACCAGCGTCTTTGTTGTTTTTTAATTGTCATAATAATGTTAAGCGCGTGTACTGCAATGCGCCCAATCGAACCCATACCTTTGGAAGTTAAACAGCATTTTAAAATCGGGGATACTATCAAAGTCTACACAACAGACGAGACAGCTATCACATTTAAAGTGGTTGATATTTCAGAAGAGGCTATCGTTGGAACTCATGAAACCATTCCTTTTAAGGATATTGTGAAAGTGGAAAAAAAGAAAATCAGTGTCGCAAAAACTGCAGCTGTAGGCGGTACCGTTGCGATTTCTGCTTATGGCACATTGGTTATTTTGGCTCTAATCGCTTTTTTCTCGATTGGGATGTAGTTTTTACTGTTCCTTATTACTTTTTTTTCACCCCAGATTTGTAGGGTGGGATCGCTGTCGACAATGAACTTAATATAAACCCTTATGTCACCGACAGCGATCCCACCATCCCCCATTTGGAATAAAAATAGGATGAAAAATAAACCAAGAAATTTTTTGCGCGCAAAAACTGTATTTCACGCTTAAGTTTCGCGAAGCGAAACTTAAGCGTGAAATGTGAAACAGAAAACCCGCATGAAATAGACGGTCAAAAAAAGCTCAAAGTAAACACCCTAGCCTGGGGGGTAAGTCTGCTTTAGCAGACTTGAGCTTTTAGCTTGGGGATTTATCCCCAGGCTTTGGGCTGCCAACCTTCAAAACAATAAGGGTTTAATACCGCATTTTTCCATAAATGCTCACGTTCAGTTTTACTCCGATCGGCATCCTGACAAATCTTTAACCAATGATCATTAATCACAGCAATTAATGTATTGATAATCTCTTTGGCTTCGGTTTCTTCCCGTTTATAATCATGACAAATAGAGAGTGCATTAACGAGTGTCGAATGATTGCCCTGTTTTCCTTCCAGATTCATCGCTTGACTGGCTATTTGTCCTGTCCTAGCTTGTGGGCAAATATCATAAGCGGGTGTAAGACTCAATGCGGTACCATCCCAGAAAGCGGCATGATTTCTAGCATGATCATCGGTGTTACCAATCAGAATATTGAAAACAATACGCTTGAAGAGTTCATGCAATGAATTAAGCGGGCTAGAAAATTGATAACGTATCAGTTCGGCAAGTTTTTGATAACTGGCATAGCGAGCTTCCATTTCATGCAATTTCAATAAGCTTAAGCCACTCAGCATTAAATGGCGTTCAAAAAAATCATTGCGTGCGATTCGATCAAAACGCGATATCAATAGAATATCTTTTCCTAACGACTGTTCAAGTTGAACATCAGCGACATCAATACCCGCAATTTTTGCCAACTTCATGGCGACATATTCTGCCTTTACTATATTATAATGATCTGTTGATAAACTGAATTTGGCAATGTATTGTGTGCGATTTTCACTCATCAATGCTTTGGGTCGTGCCCCACCAACACTGGTGCCATGTAATAAAGTATAGTCTAATTCTGGGGGTAGAGGTTTCCCTGCGGCTATCAATTGTGCAGCTTTTAATAAGTCTCGCAGTTGAGGAAGAGATGATTCTCTTACTTTGTAATCCGTGCTACTCTGCTGAAAATCCAATGCGCCAATTCGATTACTGCCAGACAGCAGCATATAATCCAGTTCATTAGGATTTAGGTTTGAGTATTGATAACCAATCACGCGCCGTCCCCAAGCATCAGGCGCAGCATCTCTAAGACAGGAATGAATTTCATTAATCCCTTCAGGCTCAAAAGTTTCGTCTTCCAAGGGTAATTCTATTGGCGACATAGGAATTGAATGCTCACGTTCTAGGTAAGTACGACCATAAACAAAATGGTATTTGCCTGCAATGAAACTGATTTTACCCGCAACAACGGGATCAAGATGCCCTGGCAACCATATCCAAACAAAAGCTTGTGATGTATTAGAAATCATTATCAAGTTCCACCTTTTTGCTAAATCCCTTTGAAGGCAATATTTGCACTAACTTAGCAATAGATTGAGAAAGCGTAGCCAGTTGCCGCGGATCGTCCCCCATCAAAGGAATACCGACAATAGTTGCCGCTTCAAATACGGTACCGATAGCCACATTGGGGTTTCCTTTTTCTAAAAGGCTTATCGTATAGCGGCTAACACCAACACGTTCAGCTAAATCAGCCTGTGATTCATGGCGTTCTATACGTGCGGCTTTTATCATTGCTCCCAATGTTTCTAAAACAATTGTCGTATGCGTTGAGATTGTTACTGTATTCTTTGAATTTTTATTCATGTTAATTATAATAAACTGCAACTTTTTTCGTTCCAAATTTATTTTGCTGCTCTTTTCAAACCCAATTTATTTTGCTGCTCTTTTCAAACCCAATTTATTTTGTGAAGGCAAAGTGTACTTTACTCAATCGGGAAACGCTATATGTGGTTGTTTACGGCTAAGTACTGAACCCTAAATTTTCAGGTATTTTAATAGAAGCAACCAGGGGCATTCGCCCTTTGCGGTAAAATACCGGTTTATTTGTGCTTCAGTACTTATTCCAGGGAGTTATGCAGACATCGTCTGGACAAAAGGATATAGCGTTTTCTATAATGCGATGCTGAGACGCGAGGCAAAAACAGAGACGCGAGGCATCGCGTCTCTACAATTCAAATAAAATCAACTACTTAAATTGTACTCTTATCACTGATTGACTAAAAACAAGGCATTAAAATGAAGAGTTATCGAAAAGAATTGTGGTTCAATATTCCGGGGCGTAGGGCCTTTATCAATATCACACCCCAAATCGCAGAGTGTTTGCGTGAAAGTGGTATTCAAGAAGGATTCGTACTCGTAAATGCGATGCACATCACGGCCTCTGTTTTTATAAACGACGATGAATCGGGCCTCCATCAAGATTATGAAGACTGGCTTGAACAACTGGCTCCCCATGAACCCATTAGCCATTATTACCACAACCGCACTGGTGAAGACAATGGTGATGCCCATCTCAAACGACAAGTCATGGGTCGTGAAGTCGTTGTCGCGATCACAGAAGGTAGCCTAGATTTTGGGACTTGGGAACAGATATTTTATGGTGAATTTGATGGCGGCCGTCGTAAACGGGTTTTAGTGAAAATCATAGGCGAGTAAAAACACAAGCATGGGGCTTGAATTCCAATATTTTTTGGATCGATTTTAAAAAGGAATGAATAACGCAAGAGACGCAAGAGACGCAAGAGACGCAAGAGACACTTCGATTTAGATTTTTCTTGACACCTCTTTAGCGTCTGATCGCGTCAAAGCGCGTTTATTTCTTTTTCAATCGCTAAGGAAGTTCCAAAAAAATAATTATCCCAAAAGGCAATTCAAGCCGGTTTGTTTAATTTCTCTCATTCTCTGCGGCTCTGCGGCGAAGCTGGAGCCGACTTTTTTGATATTCCTAACTTACGGTGATAACTGATAACTGATAACTGAAAAAATGCCATTTAAAAAACCGATTCATTTACTCTATGCGCCTACTATTTTTTGCAATATGAGTTGTCAATATTGCTATTTAGGGCGATTAACCGAAGCTAAAATCGATCATGAGACAATCATTCAGACACTCAATCTGGCTTTAGACAAACTCTTGGCTCACGGATATCTACCCTTTAATTTGTCTTTTCATGGGGGCGAAGTCACTACCTTACCTACTCATACTTTAGATGCTCTGTTTGCCATTGCTAAAACCCATTATGCCCGTCATGCAGAGCAAATTACTCAATTGGGTTTTAAACTCAATCCCTTACATATCAAAACCAATCTGCTTAATTTTCAAAAACATGAAGCGGTTTTTAAACAATACCAGGTGTCGATCAGCGGTAGCGTCGATTTACCTTTGTCACTTCATGAAAAATATCGGCGTGATAAAAACGGTAACAGTACACTGGATCGCATTCTAGCCAATCTCAAACGTTTAGCCCGTTATCCCTATAATAAAAAAATTTCTTGTGTCATCACGCAGGCACATTTACAAGCAATTGATGCTTTTATTGCGGATATCAGATTTCTGCATGATGAGTTAGGTTTAGATATGAGCCGATTTAATATCATGTTTGGCTTTGATTCTGAACAAAATAACGACAAATTCACTGAAAAAATACCGGGCACTGCAATGCTAACGCCTGACGAACAAGTCGCGTTTTATCAGAAAATCAAAACCGCCTTCATCGGTACACACTTAGAAAATGCTTTTAAAACGGAATGGTTTAAAGAATTTACCCCAGAATTTTGTTGTTCAGCCGTCAACTGTGGCAATAAATTTTTTCTATTGCAAAGCAATGGTGATGTCTACGCCTGCCCAAGAGGGCAATCTTCACCGCATTATCGCTATGGCAATGTCTATCAAGATGAAATTGAAACCATTATTGCAAACGGCTGGAAAGTGATTGAACGCAATGAAAATCGTTTGGAATTGGATGACGAGTGTTTACAATGTGCCTATATTCATTATTGTCATGCCGGCTGTACCTTTGTCAGAGAAGCCGCTAATTTAAGAAAAAGTTATACGTGCAAATTGCAAAAAGCATTGTATCAAGATAATCCAGATCAATACCGGCCGCTTTATGACACACAACGCAAGGATTACATCAAACGATTTTTACTACACAATAATATTAAGAAACTGAAAGAGACTCACCCAACCAAACAAGCTTACATCACAAACGAATTATTTGAGAATGACAATAGCTTGACTGCCTTGATAGCCAAAGACAACATTTTGAGGGAATTGTACAGCCCCGAACTTTTTTTCCTCAAAATCAATGGTACTCCCTATTTTCTCAAATCCGCTATTTTAAAAACCGAAAGCGATATTGAACTCTTAGACAATCAAAGCGAAATCATTTTAGGGGTAAGAGAAGATATTTTTTCGATTGCCACCCCACATCCCGTTAATAATTATATCCATATCATGCTATTAAGAGACACCACTGTCGTTTATGGCGATGAAAATCGCCAAAAACAGGAACATCTTTTTGACTATTCACTGTATAAAAATGCCTTCATCGCGCAATCTCAACTGATAGAAGGTTATTATATTTTAGATATTTCAACTATTATTAAACAACAGGCTAATTTATATTTATCAGGCATACGCAATAATTTAGTCGTGACAACGAAATCGCTGCGCGAATATCACTATGACAAGCATAAAAAAAATGCGTTTTATCACATTCAAGCCATCAATTTACCCTTTCAAAATATTGAATTTATTTGGAAATTTTAAATCAATGTAGGGTGGGTAACGTCTTTATGTTGTCTGCCCCATTTAAATCAATGTAGGGTGGGTAACGTCTTTATGTTGCCCACCATTATAATTAAAGAGAAACAATAGGAGTCGATTATGAACTTACAACTCAAAACCGCGCCACTCACCGCATTCTCCCCCAGATTGAATAGCAAAGTCGATTTTTTTTTAAATCTAGCCACGATCACGGGCTCGCAAGCTACCCATGTCAAACAAATTATTGAGTCTTACGTCAATCAAGACAAAAACAAGTACGTGCTATTCCGCCATTCATCGCTTTATTTTTTTGCAGACAACACAGTAGACTTTGTAGAAAGCACCAGCGATGATTTCAAGGATCGCCATTACTTACGATTTGATGGCGAAAAAGTCACCCGTATTGATCCTGAATATTACTTAGGGCCTTTAAACAAGGCAGTTCATCCCGATACTGATAATAGTCTGATCTTGATTTGGGAAAACGAGAGCAATAGTAACAACAATAATAATAACAATAACAACAATAACGGTAATAATAATAACGGATGAAGCTATGTGGATTGTTATTGCAATTATACTCACCCTGTTAATCATCGGTTTTATAAAACGGTTCCGTCAAACGCGGCTTTTAAAAAAAATAAAACAACATCTACTCAAGGTACCCCGGTTTAATAATGGTTTAATTGATTGTTATGTTAAAGTCAGCGGACAAATCAAGTCTAATAATCTCTATTTTTCTCCAATCTCTAAAACGCCCTGTGCATTTCACCTGACAAAAGTTTTAGCGTTATGGGAAACCAAAGAGAAAAAACCAGGCACAGGCATGGAAGAACAGAAAAAGGTGATTTTTAAGCCGGTTTCAGGCTTAACGCAATTAGAACTCATTTCTAATCAGAGCCAAGAGATTATCCATATTGATATGGCTCAATTTGGTGATCAACCCGCTTCTCTACTACATGAAAGAAATAGGGAATCAAGCTACTGTCCAGCCATTTGCCAAGACGTTGCCCAGGCAAAATACAAACAATACCGCGTATTAGAGCGTTGGTACAGCCAAGCGGATAGTGTTGTCGTTTACGGCAAGTTAACCAAAAGCCATGACGGGTTATTACACCTCAAACCCACCGAATTAGAAGCCTTTCCCTCATTAATCTGTTTACAGCAACAGCACAAAGCGCACTTGAAAAAGTGGGTTCAAAAGCTTTCTAGCAATAACATCAAGTCGATATTTTATGTGATGGGTATCCTGCTTTGTATTGTTGGTTTTACAGTTTCGTTATAGCGTTTCAGAAAAAGGGTTTAATTTAAAATGTCATTAACCGTTTGCACCAATAAGGAATCGACTATGAATTGAACAGAAATCAAAAAAAAGTATCCACAACAATGGTTGTTGGTGGAAGCGTTAGAAGCGCATACAACACCCGGTTCGTTCAGACATTTGGATCGCATTTCTGTATTAGAACAATGTTCAGATGGTTCAAATGCTTTTAAGTATTATACGAAACACGCGAATTGTAGAGACGCACGGCCGTGCGTCTCTAATAAACCGGTATTTTACCGCAAAGGGCTTTCGCCCTGGATTGCCCCCCGGTTGCTTCTATTAAAATACCTGACAATTTAGGATTCAGTACTTACTTGTTTAAAGCTTAGCCGTGCTGGTAGATGACTGTAAATTTTACAAGCCTTTGAAATCGCATATAAAAATTTTAATAAACTTGTTTTTCCAGTATCATTAATTATCGCCAACAGTTAATATTAGTCAAATTGGCTTTGAAGGTTTTAAAATTAACGAGATTGTCTAATTTGATCTGTTGAAGGGCATAATATATGAATATGAAAAACGTTTTTTATCGTTCATGAACGGGGTTTATAAACAATTTTAAAGCGTTTATTAATGAATGCGAATTTTCGGATATCACCTTTTAACTATGATGTGGCATGAACAAAATCATTAAGCCAAATAAAATCACCATAGTGCCGGCAATTCTGCGAACGATGATTTTTTGGGCGAATCGGGTTAACCATTGAGCGGTTGCGCCCATGGTGAGTAACATGGGTAAGGTGCCTAATCCAAATGCTAACATCAATAAACCGCCATGCCATGCACTGCCTGATGCTAGGGCAAAAAATAAGATGGCATAGACTAATCCACAAGGTAACCACCCCCAGATTAAACCGAGTCCAAGTGCTTGTAAGGGATGTTTGACGGGGAGAAAGCGTTGCCCGATAGGTTCAATTTTGCGCCACAGGAAGTTGCCGGCTTTTTCAAAATAGGTTAAAAATTGCCACCATGCGCCGATATATAATCCTAAAGCTACCATAAATAAACCGGCTACCCACATTGCGATCATGCGGGGATTCTCTAACGGTAACCAATTCGCAAATTGTTCTCCCAAGAATCCGGCCAATATGCCGGCAATCATATAACTGCTTATTCTGCCAGTATTATAAGTCAGTAAGTAGGGTATTAAGCGCCTGAAAGAGTGACGGACTTCGATAGATAAATTCATCGTTAATAGGCCAACGATGCCGCCACACATGCCAATACAATGTCCTGAACCTAATAGGCCGGCGATAAAGGCGGATAGTAAAGTTAATTCAATTGTCATAAGTCTTGATTATCCTTGTATACTTAGCATCGTCATTTGTGTGCTTTTTTAACAAACAGGCCAACACCCAACTAAAACAGTTGTTTGAAAGCAAAAGTCACATCAAGATAAATTTTAAAGGCCCGATTGGAGTGCAAAAATTTATTTTGCGGCCCGATTTTCGTTCCAAATTTATTTTGCGACGGCCAAGATTGATAATGACCCTTTTTTTTGGAAATGCGCCCAATTCTTATAAATTATTGTATTGGTTTAGTAATAAAACCACCCACGGCTTGTTCTGTAGGCATGATTTCAATGGTGTTGATATTGACCCGTCTAGGCATTTTGAGAGCAAATATCACTGATTCAGCAATGTCGGTAGGTTGCAGTAACTCGAAACAATCCAGCATAGCTTTTTGCTTGTCTGGATCGTCTATGGCAGTTTCAAAGAACTCTGTATGCACCCTTCCTGGACAAATTTCTGTATTGCGAACCGCTGTCCCGACAAGTTCTTTACGTAGGTTTTGAGATAAGAGGTGAATAGCGCCTTTACTGGCACCATAAATCGAAGAAGTCAAAGGATAAAGGCCAGAAATTGAACCGATATGTATCATATGACCGCACCTACGTTCTATCATGCCGGGTGCTATTGCTTTTATGACATGGACTGTGGCAATGACATTAGTCTCCAGAGTACGGTCAATATCTTCTCTGCTCGCTTTGAATAAAGTGTCAAAGCCTCGCCCCATGCCAGCGTTATTGACGAGTACGTCTACTTCCAATGGATTCAGGGTGTGGTATAGCGCGTCAGTATCCCTTAAGTCTAATACATGCGGAATACATCCGGTTTCATTGGCTAATTTTTGAAGCCGTGCGGCACGACGGGCGACAGCGTGAACGATGAGGCCATGTTCAGTTAAACTACGCACTATGGCTTCACCAATACCACTCGATGCACCGGTAACCAAGGCTGTACGATAGTTTGATATCATAATTTATGATGTTCTCAGGTGACGATAAAAAGAGGGGTTTATTCTTGATCCGAGTACAACGACACTTCGGATAAACTAATAAACCCAATCACATCAAAAACGTCTTTATTTATTCCATGTAATTATTATGTAAATTGTGGAAAACAATCTTTACCCACCCTACAAGAAAGACTGTCTCACGCAAAAGTTTGCGTGAAACGGATAATTTATTTTTTGGATATGCCTTAGTTCAAGAGGAAATGCTTTCTGTATTCCATTCTTTAATAATCTGGGTCGTATTTTTTAATACGTTCCATATCGTTTTTCTCTCTTCATTGGTTGCATTCAGGCCGGTATGGACGGCATAACTGTTTTCATCTAATACTACAAAATGCCAATATCGTCCCATTATGTAGGCTCCATACACGGGATGCCCATCATTATTTAACTTGAAAGCGGTTACCATGGCAATCATGAGTTGTCCTAAGGGATCATCTGAGGAATCATGCTCTTTTTTATATTCATTGATGAAGAAGAAGGGTTGTTTTGGTGAGCGTTTTCCTTTCGCAACCAGAAAATCAACCACCCCTGATATTTTTTCATCTTGATACGTCATGGACAATTCGCGAGAGAGAAAAGGTTGAACGTTTTCTTGCTCAAAATTGACGAGATTCAATAAGGGTATAATAAAATAAACTTTTAATTCTTCTTCATTCCAATCCCAAACATGATCTAGTAACTTTTCAGATAATTGCGTTAATTGCTGTTCTTCTGTTTCTGAAGGCGATATCTGAGGTGTCATCCAAGTGATTAAACGTTCATGATGTTTCTGCAACACCAGATGAAAAGTTTCTTCAACCTCTTCAATCGTCCATTTTGAAAATGATTTCATTGAATTTTCCAAGAGATATCGAAAATATTCCTATTTTAAAAGGGTGGCAACAGGGGCCTTAGCGTTTTAAGGATGGATTTTTAGGATTGATTCGCTTTTGTACTGAAAGTCGGGAAACGCTATAACTTGTTGGAGTTCAAACTTTAGTTTGAATGTAGATCGAGGCAAACTAAAGTTTGCACTCCAATCAAGACAAAATTAATTGGACAAACTATAAATATAATTGGCTAACAAATGCACTTTGGCTTCACCCAAAAAGTCGCCGTGTGCGGGCATTTTGCCTTGACGGCCCTTAGCGATAGTGGTCTCAATCCTTTTTGGGGAACCACCATAAAGCCAGATGTTGTCAGTCAAGTTAGGTGCGCCTAACATTTGATTCCCTTTGCCGGTTGGCCCATGACAAGCAATACACATTGCTGTATAGGTTTTCTGGCCTTTGGCCGCTGCGGCTGAATCATGATCTCGTCCACTTAAACTCAGGACATATTGAGCCACTTGTTTGACACCGTCTTCACCTATCATGGGTTCCCAAGCGGGCATTTGGGCTTGTCGCCCATTCTTAATCGTGGTTTCAATAGCGGCCGGGTTGCCACCATAGAGCCAATCTTCATCACGCAAGTTGGGATAGCCGGGAACGCCACGCGCATCGGAAGCATGACAGGTTGTACAGTAAGTCATAAACAAACTGTGACCGAGTTGAGTTGCTGTCTCGTTTTCAACTAAGGCGGTAATGGGCTCGTTTTTATACTTCTCATAAAGCGGCCCATAGCGCGTGTCAGCTGCCCACATCTCTAATTTGTATTCCTTCAATTCCGTCCAATCCCATATACCGGTAAATGATCCTAAACCGGGATAGAGTACTAAATAGACGAGACCGAATATCAAAGTGATGTAGAACATATTCAACCACCAGCGAGGTAGGGGGTTGTTGTATTCTTCTAGGTTGCCATCCCAGACATGTCCCATCGTTTCCACTTTCTCACCCGGTTTTTTAAAGTCAGCCCCTAACCAGTAAATCAGGGCAAAACAGGCGAGAATCCCTCCTAAAGTGATGATTGTAATAAACCAATCCCAAAATTGACTGGTAAACAGGCTTTCTTCAAACATGATGTTTCTCCTTGACTGTGGATTCAACTGAGTCATCGTCATCTAAGGGTAAATGCGCCGCTTCATCAAACGCAGATTTGCGCTTGCTACTATAAGCCCAAACGACAATACTCAGAAAAACGATCATGACAACAATGGTCCAAATAGACTGAAAAAGGGCTACAATATCCATCATTTACCTCACTGTCTTAATCGCGGTGCCAAGATTTTGGAGATGGGCAACCAGGGCTTCTAGCTCCGTTTTGCCTTCTACGGCTTGAGGCGCATTAGCAATTTCTTCATCGGTGTAAGGATGCCCAAACCAGTCTTTTAGCACTTGCATTTTGTGTTGCACTTCTTGACCATCTACCAAATTATCCGCCAGCCAAGGATAGCCGGGCATAACCGATTCGGGTACGACATCGCGTGGGTTCATCAAATGGGCATAGTGCCAATCATCACTATAACGCCCGCCGACACGGTGTAAATCTGGGCCGGTTCGTTTAGAACCCCATTGGAAGGGGCGATCATAAACAAATTCGCCGGCGACTGAGTAGTGTCCATAGCGTTCTGTTTCAGCGCGAAAGGGCCGAATCATTTGGGAATGGCATACCATGCAAGATTCACGAACATAAATATCGCGTCCGGCCAATTGTAATGCGGGATAAGGTTTTAAACCGTCTACGGGGTTAAGCATAGATTCCATAAAAAACAAGGGTACGATTTGTACGAGGCCTCCAAGACTCACCACAATGATGATGAGAATGATCATTAAGCCTATGTTTTTTTCAACTTTTTCATGTCCTGTCGCCATTTGATCTCTCCTTAGTGTGCAAAAGCGGGGGCCGGAATCGTGTCATTCACTTCGGTCACTTTAGCACTCGTCACCGTTTTGAAGACGTTATAAGCCATAATGACCATGCCAAGCAGGAATAAAACACCGCCTAACCAACGAATCACATAATAAGGATGCATGGCTTGCACGGATTCCACAAAGCTATACGTTAAGGTGCCATCAGGATTGACTGCACGCCACATGAGGCCTTGCATAATGCCAGATACCCACATGGCCGTAATATAGAGTACGACACCAATCGTTGCACTCCAAAAATGCACTTCAACCAGTTTCAAGCTGTACAATTCACGTCCAAATATACGCGGGATCAAATAGTACATACTGCCCATTGTGATCATGGCAACCCAACCGAGTGCGCCAGAATGCACATGTCCAATTGTCCAATCGGTGTAATGTGATAAGGCATTGACTGTCTTAATGGCCATCATGGGCCCTTCAAAAGTGGACATACCGTAGAAGGAAATCGCGACAATCATGAAACGCAAAATGGGATCGCTACGCAGTTTTCCCCACGCGCCAGATAACGTCATGATGCCGTTAATCATACCGCCCCAAGACGGTGCGAGCAGAATCAGAGACATCACCATGCCTGTAGTTTGTGTCCAATCGGGTAAGGCCGTGTAATGTAAATGATGGGGGCCGGCCCAAATGTAGGTGAAAATCAAGGCCCAAAAGTGGACAATGGACAAACGATAGGAATACACCGGCCGTTCCGCTTGCTTTGGCACAAAGTAGTACATCATGCCCAAAAAACCGGCTGTTAAGAAAAAGCCTACCGCATTGTGGCCATACCACCATTGCACCATCGCATCTTGCACGCCAGCGTAGGCCGAGTAAGATTTCCACATCGAAACGGGAATGGCGAGGTTATTAAAGATGTGCAATATAGCAATCGTGATAATAAAGGCCCCATAGAACCAATTTGCCACATAAATATGGGGGACTTTCCGCTTAACAATGGTGCCAAAGAAAACAATGGCATAAGTGATCCACACTGCGGCAATGATCAGATCAATAGGCCATTCCAATTCAGCATATTCTTTGGTGCTTGTGAAACCCAAGGGCAAAGTGATTGCAGCTAATACGATAACCAATTGCCAGCCCCAAAACGTCAAGCCGGCCAGCCTATCCGATATTAAGCGCACATGACAAGTGCGTTGCACGACATAATAAGAAGTCGCAAATAAAGCCGAGCCGCCAAAGGCAAAAATCACGGCATTGGTGTGTAAAGGTCGTAGACGACTGAATGTCAAGTAAGGGATATCTAAGTTAAGCCAAGGCCAAGCCAGTTCGGCAGCGATATAAACACCGACTGTCATGCCTACGAGCCCCCAAACAATCGTCATGATGGCAAATTGCCTCACAACCTTATAGTTGTAGGTATCAGTACCTACTGTAGAGCTTGTCGTTTCCGCCATGTGTTAATTTCTCCATTTTAAACCTAATAGTTTAATTATATGTACCATTTTCTAATCTATCAGACATAAACAATCACAAATCAAAACCATTTTAATAATGCGTTAAGTTAAGGTTAATGCCTATTTAGAATTCGCGAGAAAAAAAGACTTTGTTTTGATGTGGATTGATATAAATCAATACGAAAAGGGTAAGAACGCAGTATAAACGATCATTTATTGAATAGATATTGATATAAATCAATTTTGGGTTAACGATTAATTTTTATTATTGATTATTCTTAATTTTATTATTGATTATTCTTAATTTAGTCTCTAAAAATAAATAACGGATACACTTGACAATTGTCTGGTCTATTTCAAATAAGCTACAAAATCAAATTCAAATTATAATTAATTTTTGATTAATCTTAATACCGCGCCCTTTACCAGTATTAATGCCATTATTTCAAGGCTTTAGCCGAAATGGGTGCCAATGTTTTAATCGCCGAGTGGAAAAAAATTAACCCTTAATTGCTCACTTTTTGAACGCATTATATTGAACGTACTTGAAACTTGTAAAAATAAATCGTAAATTGATCAAAACGACGATGTTTTTTTCGTCGGGTGCGATTAAAAGTGCGGGGGTAAAATCTTTTGCGTGAAAATGAAGTCATAAAAAGTTATCCAAAATAAATTTTGGACTCCCAAAAAACCAGTGTCCAAAATAAATTTTGAATGATCTCCCCCGCACTTTTAATCGCACCCTTTTTCCTCTGTTAATAATCCGTTTTTTTGTTCATTTGTTATACTTTTACTTTCTCATTATTTTTTTCCTCATTTTTTAATACTGGAGTTGCTATGAAATTAAAAGAAATATTAGCTCAAAAACAAAGTGCAATTATCAGCTTTGAAGCATCGAAAAGTGTGCAAGATGCTACCAAAGAAATGTATGAAAAACGCATTGGTGCTTTATTGCTCAAATCTGAAACCGGCAAGTTCGTAGGCATACTGACGGATCGAGACATCCTACGTTTCTATGCTGAAGAATTAGGTGAGGCTGATAAAGTCAAGGTTAGCGAAATCATGACTGAAGATTTCTTTGTCGAAACTTTGGATTCGACTAGCGATAGGGCAGAATCGGTTATGACTGAAAAGAGGGTTCGCCATTTACCCATTGTAGAAGGTGCTCAAGTTGTTGGTATCATTTCTATTGGTGATTTGGTGAAAGCCAAGCTTCAAGAAACGGCGGTAGAGGCTAAATCTTTACGTGATTATATTTCCACTTAGTGCCGGCAATTCGGTAGTCCCTACAAACCCGTGGTGGTCTTACAAATCAATGACTTGTGTGATTTGCTTCGATAGATTTTGCCACGGAAAAACACGGAAAAACACGGAAATATTCCGTGATTTCCGTGTCATTCCGTGGCTTTTAATCATCCCAATTCTGTAATGAACAATTACCCAATTCGCACTGTTTGAATACCTCCATTGGTTTGTAGGGACTACCCAACGACTCCAGTGCCTATTTATTCATTCCTCTTTAACGGGCCGCACATTATCATCATCCATTAACACTTCATGGGCGGGCCCTTCTAAATCATCAAATTGCCCTGATTTGATGGCCCATAATAAGGATAAGACAATCAATCCTATTAATATCAATGAGATAGGAATGAGTAAAAACAGTATTTCCATTGCTTTTTCCTGGGTTAACGGGTTTTGAAATAACGGCGATATAATTCACATGAGGCTATCACGTTATTCTCTTCATTGATTTTGATTAGCCCCATTCCACTGAGTTTGAATAAGCTTTGCCCTAATTCTGAAACTGAAAGCGCTTCGCTTGTCGTGATCACGTTTTTAAACTCTTTCGCTAATTCAGGATGCTGTTGTAATGTGTTTAAGTGGCGGTGTAGGTGATCCGCATAAGGGCCTTTTTCGTTGGTGGCCGTTTTTAATAACTGTGCTAAGTTCAGTTCGCTACGCGCTATTTTATAGAGTGCCAGCCGCACTAAATACGGATGCCCTCCCACTAGCCCCATCAGTTGTTCAATCTGGGCCTCTGTCCATGAGAGTTTATGCGGCCCTAATAAGCTTTGCACTTGGGCTTGATTAAATTCGGGTAACTCAAACGCGGTGCCGACGTTGAACGGTGATTGATTGATTTTCAGGCTAATATAGACTTCTTGACGTTTGAGGCGCATTTGTAGCTACGCTGAACTTCGTTTCATGCTGCTGTTGATATTATTTATAACGCAAGAGACGCAAGAGACGCAAGAGACGCAAAATTTATCTTCACAGCCTCTTTAGCGTCTTTAGCGTCTTTAGCGTCGGGAGCCGTTATTTCTTTTCAATAAATGCTCACGCAAAGCCGCTAAGCACGCTAAGTCAATTAATCTTGAAACGCTTTGCGCCTTTGCGACTTTGCGTGAAAAATAAGATTCTTTCTGAAAAGGCTATCATTCTGAAGCGTCAGACAGGCTTTCTACCCTATCCCGCAAAAAACTCAAATCATTCTGTGCTGTTTGATTAAGCGGATCGATTTCTACTAACTGCTCTGCGATGGCTAAAGCTTTTTGATAAAACCATAAAGCCGCAGCCGGTTGTTGCAAAGTTTCCTGAAGTGAAGCTAACTTATAATAACAGACCAACAAATCGCGCTGTGCGGTGACACTGGTGGGGTAGTCTTTGGCAAGTTGTTTGCTAATTTCCAAAAACTGCTGATAGGCTTGCAAGGCCTTTTCGGTGTTGCCCAACAACAGCCAAGCATCACCTTATATAGTGTTTCCCGATTGAATAAAGTACACTTTGCCTTAGCGAAGCAAAATAAATTTTGCACGAAAATCAATCCGGCCGCAAAATAAATTTGGTTTGAAAATTGCGCCACGGCAAAATAAATTTGGAACGACAATCAAATTTGTACTTAGCGTAGCCGACCTTCGGTTCATTCAATCGGGAAACGCTATAGTTATAACATGTTTTGTATCGTTGATTCGTATTCGGGAAAGTATTGATTGATGATGGGTAGATCGAAGCGGCTTAGGATGCTGGTGTTGCTTTCACGTTGGAGTAGAAATTCAAAGGATTTTTCAATCAGTTTTTCGGGGGTGGCGTTGTTGTGGGTCAATTTTTTATAATATGAGGGGGAGAGGGTGACGCGGTGGGTTGTCCTGCCTTGTACGGTGACTTTGAATGTGGTGTCATTGATTTTTTCAACGGTTATCATTTGTGAGGGCTCTTTGTGGTTGAAAGGTTGTTTGAAAAAAAGATAGGGGCAACCACAAGGGATTGCCCCTACAATGAATCATTCATTGAACTCGTGTTCTTGCCCTATTAATATTAAGGCGGCCTGACACACGTCTATCGGGGTTTTTGATTTGATCAAGGTGTGTAGGAGGCGTTCGACTATCGTTTTTTCAATATTGCGGGTGATGAAGACAATTTGTGATCGGCGTTCATCACTGGGCCAAGCGTCTAGGGTGGTGGGTGGCTGGAATACGTGTTGAACGCCTTGAATAATCACGGGTAAATCGGTTTCATAAGTATAGGCTATGCCTTTCACTCTGAGTAAATCTTTGCCGCGCAGTCGGGTTAATTGCTGTATCCAACGTTCTAGTGTGAGCCAGTGTAAGGGTTCACTGTGTTCAATGCAGAAGGTTTTGATATAGCGATCATGTCGGTGAGGCTGGTGTTCATCATGAGCATGATCAGGATCATCGGGTGTTTCTTGTTGATGTTGAATATACGTTTCTGCGTTTAACCAACGGGCGACATCAAGTTGTTCGGTTTGGTTATTGTAATGTGCTGTCTTGAATAACTTGGCGGCATTCAGAGTGTCTTGTTGGAAGTTCACTTCCTGGATCGTTGCGGTGGGGTTGAAACTCTGTAAGCGTTGCTTTAAGGCTTGAAGTGTCGCGACATCAACTAAATCAATTTTGGTCAGGATCAGGTGATGTGCAAGGGCCGCTTGTTTCACGGATTCGTCGTATTCATCCAGTTGCTGTTCACCATATAAGGCATCGACAGTGGTGACAAGCGTTTCTAAACGATAATGGGCGCTGATAAACGGGTCATCTATTAATGTCCGTAAAATGGGGGCCGGATCGGCAAGGCCTGTGGTTTCTACGAGGATTTGTTTAAATTCAATTTCTTGACGTTCTCGTTTGTGGAAAGCCTCTTCTAAGGTAGTGACTAAGTCGGTACGCACTGAACAACAGACACACCCGCCTTCTAAAAGCATCATCTCTTCTGTTGTGGCTTTAACCAGTAAGTGATCAATACCGATTTCACCAAATTCATTCACGATGACTAGGGTGTGCTGCATTTCAGCTTGGTGTAATAACTGGTTAAGCAATGTGGTTTTACCACTGCCAAGAAAACCGGTAATCATCGAGATGGGTAAATGGTTATGCGATTTTTCTTGCGCTAACAGCTTCATTTTTTAGGCCTTCCTTTTTTGACACAAAACGTTTCGTCTGGGTAGATGTGCGAATCGCCGGGATGTAAAATGCTATAAAACATACCATCAGGCACTTCTGGGTAATTATCGTAATGGTATAGCATACATTTCTTTTGAATTTCATTATCCATATTATTAATTAAGTCGGTGATATGGGGATGAACACCGGAAGGAAAGGGGGAGGTTTCACAATCCATATAAATTCGATTGGCCCGTTTGTAGTGCGATTCTAATTGCGACGGCATCATAGATTGGATGTCAGTTGGCATAAGCACGTTGTAACCACTGGAGTGTTGCAAACTGATACCGTAACTGGGCATTTCTTCGGAACTGGAAATGACATGCATTGCAAAAATCGGTGTTAACGTCCAGTAGCCTTCACCATCTTGAAAGATTTTGGATTTTGTTTGTCCATTTTCTTGTTTGCCAATGACATGGATATCAAAATAAGTCTCAAGGCTGACATCCGGCACACCTTGTAAGGTATCTAAACCGGGCCCAACAGCTCTTTTGACAGGCGCAAGCACTTTTCTATGCACAAACAAATCCGGTTTGGTATTGCCTGGTGGCACTTGCCACCATTCGTGTTCCAAAAACAGTTTGTCAGCAATGAATTGATTATTAAGCCATTTTTGTTTTGCCGGTGTATAGAACGGATTAAAAAAAGTTGTCAGTGCCAAATATTCTATACCCCCAATATGGTCATTATGAGGGTGGGAAACATAAACACCATCTATATTAGCAGAAGTTAATCCCACTTTTTTTAAGGCATGTCTGATATCCGCACCAGCATCTACGAGTAAACGGTAGGGCCTTTTTCCCGTTTTACTTGGCATATCAAATTCAATCAGGAAGTTAGAATGCCATTTGGGTGTATAAAGGAATTGGCTGTGTTTCTGAATTTCGGCCATAATGATTTCTTCAGAAGCATTCTTTAATTTCGGTTCTGAAGCGATTTTTAGAAACAGTTCACGGGCATTGTTTACAGTGATCACTTCTTCATACGGCCCAGTGGCGAATGCCGAATTAACACCAACGGCTATTATTTTCATTTACTTATTCCTTTTTTTCAGTTATCAGTTCGTAGATCGACGTTGCAACTTGAGTTTGCAATTCGTAGGGAGGAGTTCCAACTTGAGTTTGCAATTCGTAGGGAGGAGCGCAAACTTTAGTTTGCAAACAATTCAAACTAAAATTTGCAACGCCAATTCGATGTTATGTCGATGGTAATTCAATAACAAACGTTGAACCCTCTCCTAATTTGCCTTTATAGCTGACAGAGCCATTCATGATGTGGATTAATTTCTTAACAATGAATAATCCTAAGCCTGTTGAATGTTCATCACCTGTAGGGCGTGGCGTTAAACGGGAAAACTTCTGAAATAATTGCTTTTGATCTTTTTCAGAAAGACCCGGCCCTTCGTCTTGTATTTCGCAACAAACAGTGTTCTCACCTTTTAAAATGCGAATATCAATATTTTTGCCATGTGACGAATATTTGATGGCATTGGAAATCAGATTATCCAAAACCTGTAAGATGGCGTTTTCATCTATAATCGCTTTGTATTCTTCTTCTTCGCGGTGAATTTGCAATCCAATTTTTTTGCTATTGGCAGCGCCCTGATTATTCTCCACGACAACTTGTAAAAAGGGGAATATGTCAAGTTGTGTTAATGAGAAATTCATTTTACCCGATTCAATCGCATTCACATCCAATAAGTTTTTGATTAGATTAAACATTTTATTGGAACTGATTTCAATCATTTGGGCAAAATCAATCAATTTTTGTTTCGGAAAATCATCAAAAGAGGTTCTAGTCAGGTTTGCCAATGATTGAATGGATGAGAGGGGATTTTTCAGATCATGGGCTGCAATACCTAAAAACTCGTTTTTCTCATGATTGATTTGTATTAATTGTTCGTTGAGTTTAACAAGTGCTTCATTTTTTTCTTGAAGCTCACGAGTCCGCTCTGCCACTTTATCTTCCAGATGTTGCCGATACGATTCAATCGTTATAATGTCGGAATAGGCGCGTAAACTGGCCGTGATGACGGTAAACAGTTTTTGATCGGTCAATTCAGTTTTATTTTTATAGTCGTTGATATCGTATTTCAGAATCACTTGCTTTTCAGGGGCATAACCTGCTTGCCCGGTGCGTAGGATAATACGGACGAAGTGATTCTGCTGGTTTTCGCGTATATATTCCACTAATTTTAAGCCAGCATCGTTCGTTTCCATGACGACATCCAGTAGAATGACGGCTATATTGGAATTTTGTTCTAATAAAACCTTAGCGTCTTCAGCGGAATAAGCACTGATCAACTTTAACTTTTTGTCTTGATAAACATAATCATCCAAGACAAAGCGCGTTAATTGATGCACATCTTCTTCATCATCGACAATCAGAAGTTTCCACATTTCTTCTTCAGAGACGCTATTGTCGTCGTCTTTCGCCTCCGGTTCATCGTTATCCTCAGCAAACTCAGCAAACAGGGCTTCTGTGTCTGATAAAATGTCTTTATCTTCTTTTTCGTTCATAGTCATAGTTATCAGTTATCACGGTTCAATTATCAGTTATCAAAACAGAACTCTTTGTTCAAGGCTAAGTTTATAAGGATTCTTAAGAACGGAAACTTAGCCCGTGGTGTTTGCAAAAAGAGTACCGTCTTGATAAAAACGGGTATACATTTATCAGTGTTGTCTATTACTACTTAAGTACTGAAGCACAAATAAACCGGTATTTTACCGCAAAGTTTGGCGAAGGTACTTACAAAGACATGAGCCATTGAGACGCTTCGCGATCGCGTCTCTACAGTAGAGACGCACTGCGTGCGTCTCTAATAAACCGGTATTTAACCGCAAAGGGCAATCCGAAGGTATTGCCCCCTCTTCTGGTTGCTTCTATTAAAATACCTGAAAATTTAGGGTTCAGTACTTATATGACAATGCTAAGTATATTAGTCTTAGATATTAATGAGATATCAAGGTTCAAATAACTGATAATTGCTCATTGATATAGTCGTTACAAACAGTTGAATTGGGTTACTTTAATCACCCAGGCTTTTTCTTCTTCCAATTCCATTTGCTCTAAAGTGCCTTTCACTTCAATCTCATCTACGCATTGCACTTCATCAGAAGTATGTAAAATGATTGGCGTGTCGTCAATTTCCATGTAATCTTGAAGGCCCTCACCACCGCTAAAGCTCGGATCGGCAAACATAAAAGAGTCTGGCACATCAAACATGCCTAAACGCGGGCCAGATGCTTTCACCTTTTTGTCTTGGCAACTTTCTAAAGCGGCTGTTTCTAGCGGATTACATTCGCCTGCAAAAACGGGGTTAATGGCAATACTCAATAAGCTCCATAATCCAAGCAATCCAAGTCCTAATTTCCGAGAGAGAGAGTTCATTTCGATTTGATTCTCCTTAATCCAGTTATCAGGGTGGGCAAAGCGTGTTGCCCACCGTTAACAATCATCAATCATCCCCCTTTTTCAAAGGCCGTTTGGAGGGGATTTTTAATTATTATGAGTGTGTATAGCGTTTCCCGATCTCATGACGTACAGTTATATCAAGAAAATCGAACCGCAAAATAAATTTGGAACGAAAAGAAGGCAGCAAAATAAATTTGGAACGAAAAGAAGGCAGCAAAATAAATTGGGAACGATAATGATTTGTACTTAGCGTAGCTTCCCTTCGGTTCATTCAATCGGGAAACGCTATATCTTACCAGTTTAAAAAGTTTTTCAGTAAAGTGAGGCCCGCATGTTGGCTTTTTTCCGGATGGAATTGCACCGCAAAAACATTGTCTCGCGCCAATGCCGAGGTAAACTGAATTGGCCCATAAGCTGTTGTTCCTGCCACGACGTTATTCGGTTGTGGATCGACGTAGTAGCTGTGTACAAAATAAAACCGACTATTGTCGGGTATCCCTGTCCATAATGGGTGTGATTGCGTTTGTTGAACTCGATTCCAGCCCATGTGGGGAATTTTGAGGCGTTCTGTGCTATGGGGAGCATTCAGCGGCTCAATAAAGCGGCGCACTGTTCCAGTAACCCAGTTCAAGCCGGCTGTTCCGCCACTTTCTTCGCTGGTTGTCAATAACGTTTGCAAACCAAGACAAATCCCTAAAAAGGGTTTTTGATCAATTGTTTGTCTAATCACTTCGGCGATCCCGGTTTCAAAGAGCAAAGTCATGCAGTTGCCTATCGCACCTTGTCCGGGAAAGACAATTTTATCGGCATGGTATATGGCATCGGGCTTATCACTGACTAAGACTTGCCAGTCGTTACCAGCAACATGTTCTAAAGCTTTACTGACAGAGCGTAGATTGCTCATGCCATAGTCAATCACGATTACAGTTTTCATTGACTTCCTAGACACAGCGGTTATTTTTATTCAGATTTGAGTGATGGTGTTGAGTCTTTTTTAGAGGTTATGTTTTCAGGCGGCTCAATGTAATGCTCAGAAGCTTCTTCTGAATCGCTGGTTTCAGACTCTTTAGTCTCTACTACTAGAGAGGCTTCATACCGCTGAATTTCTTCAATAATCCAACCTCTCACTTTCGCTTCTTTTCGTGCGAATAAGGGGTTTTCTATGCCAAGCAGGTGTCTGTATGTGGCCGAAAACGGCAAAATAGGTATGGAAATCAGTACTGCTGTGCCAGTAATCAAGCAGGCTATCTTAAAAACGGCCAAATTGTTAGCTTGTTCTGGTAAAGTGATACTTAATAGGTTTAACAAGTTGGATTCTTGCAATACCATCAAAAATTGCTCGTAATAACTTTCAATATTGTAGGCCAAGGCGGCACTTACAAGAGCAATGCCCACCAAAAACAGATCGGCGAACAAACGAATCAAAAACCAAATCAGATAAATACTTAAAAATACGAGTATAGCAACAACAGTGGGTGAATCCACAATGAGTTCCTTTTATTATAAAAACAGGTTTATCTTTAATGAGTAAAGCGTAATATTTTACACTGTTTTGTTATTAAGTCATTATAAGAATAGATAATTTGAAAAATTCAATTGAAATATTAACATAGAATTTGCAAAATGCAAAAAATGGGCATTGGAAACCCAAAAGTGCAATTTATTGAGAGTGTTAATGGGCAAGGTGGGCAAAGTGGCAGTACGATTGATTAGGCTGACGTTTTTTGGAGAAAAACGTCAGCCTAACCAGGTGTTTTTAGAATGATGAAAGCCCGCTTGCCCTGCCTCGGCCTCTTGTGATGATTCACACTGATTTATTAAGGAATAAAAAACTTTATTTTCATCAAGATTATAGGGTTAATTTGCGATAAATCTCCGAGACTTTTATGGGCAATTCTTGCACTTTGTCAATGACAGTATAGTTAACCGTGCCATACATTCGGGGCAAATACATTTTGGCTTCGGAATCAATGGTAATACAAAATGGATGAATCCCCTCATGTTTGGCTTCGAGCAAGGCTTGACGGGTATCTTCTATGCCGTAAGTGCCGCGATAATTATCGCCTTCATCATTGGGTTTACCATCTGATAAGGTGATTAAGATTTTAATTTTGGCCTCTATTTTTTTGAAGATTTGCGTTAAATGGCGAATGGCAACGCCCATCCGCGTGTATTCTTGTGGCGCGATGCCACTGACACGCTGACGTATGGTGATATTATAAGGCTCTTCAAAGCGTTTAATAGGATAAATTTCGCAGCGTTTTCGCGTTAAGCCTGAGAAGCCGTAAATCGCATAACGATCCCCTAGCGTTTCTAATACTTCGCATAATAATACCAAACTTTCGCGTTCGGCTTGATTAATCCATCCTGTCGTCGAACCGCTCATGTCTACCATAAAGACGACAGCGATATTACGCGCTATTTTGTGCATTTTGGTAAAAACGTGTTGACTCATTTCTAAACCTTGGTGTGCATCGGTATAACTGGTAATCAGGGCATCCAGATCGATGTCGTCGCCATCAGGTTGTTTTTTTAAGTATTGATTAGCACCGCGCAGGGCTTCAAAAGTGCGGCGTAAGGTTTTGAGTAAACCGTGATAGCGTTGTAAAGTGTCATTGACAAACTGTTCTGATTGTAGAGGTACGTCAACCTCACGCAAAACACACCAGTTTTTATAATAGCGTTGTCGCCGATAATCCCATTCAGGATATAAAAAGACTTTATTTTCAATGGGTTGTTTTAAATCGGGCGCTTTAGAACCCTTGTCTGCCGTTTCAAAGCCTTCGCCACTTTCAGGAGCGCATAAATAATCTTGAGGAATACTGCCATTATCTTGCACAATCGAATCCATCACTTTTTTCAGGTTTTCTGAGGGCGAAACGGGTTGCCCATCAATCGTCAAAATGGGTGTCATGCGCTGCGCTTCATGCGTCTCAGGGAGGGCTTTGATATCAAACTGTTTCGATTCAAGCGTCGTTTGATTTTCTGATGACTTTTCTGATGACGGTTCGGGTTTTTCATTGGTATTCATGCCCCCGGTAGAAGCGTCAGCGCCATTTTGTTCATCCGTAGAATCTTGACTTTTTGGGGCAGTAGACTTGTTTTTGTTGAGTTGCGCTAATTCGGCTTGAAAAGCCTTTTTATCCTCTGCCTGTCGTAACGTCATTTGATGTTCAACTTGCTCAGGCAACACTATACCTTGATAACACACAGGGGGTGGCACTTGCCAAGTCTGAACGGTTTCAAGTAAGTGATAACTGTCATCAACCGTTGCATCAGGTAGCGCGAGATGGTGAGCGATGTCTTGCCAGCCGCTTGGCACCCGTTGTTCAGTCAATCGTGTCAATAAATGCCCCATATCACGATAGAGGCCGGGTAATTCACGGGCAAGACAGGCATCTAAACGTAAACGTTCTAAAGTATGAAATAAACGAATGGCTTTATCGCGATGATTAAAGCGCGCTATTGCAGTGAATAAAGGCCGTCGCCAAGTACCAAACCACGTTTGCGCCCATAAATGGGCTATCATCGCTTTATACAACAAAAAATTATCAGCACAAAGCACAAAGCGATTTAGGCTAATAGGTAAAAACAGGGTATGCGTATCAGTAAACGTCACATCGCTGGTTGCCAATTGCAATTGTCGTCCATTTAATCCGGTGAGAAAAGTCTGCAATATGCCCTGAATGTCTGCCAAAGCCAGGCAGGTATGTTTTCGCCGATAGGCTTTTGCATAAGTTTCCACGGCCTGAAGATGGGCAATCGCTGGCTGCAAACCCATATTGTTGTTTATTTCTACAGCCTCTGTTATCCAGTCTTCAAGCCCATTTTCACTGATTAAAGCTAAGGCTTTTGGCGCGTTAATGGTAAATCGATAAGCCAATTCGATATTTTCACGGATAAGCGTCTTAACCCATTGAAATACCCAGAGTTGCTGTTCACGAGTACACTGTGCAAGGGCCTCAGCCTGTGCTTTGATAGTACGCTGTTCAGATAAGATAAGGCCGAGAAAATTGTCTAAAAAGTCTTGTATTTGTTCAGCCGTAAAAGGATTATCTTTGCCAAGCATTTTTTTAATGGTTAATGGTTAATGGTTAATGGTTAATGGTTAATACTTAGATTTCAAACGGGCACGTTTTTTTCAGATAATTATTTTCACGATCTAAAACCAATCTCACGCTTCGGGCTTCGGGCTTCGGTGCCAAGTCTTCTCAATGCGACTTAAGCACTTTGCGCGAAGCGTGAGATTAAAAATGCCACCCTTTTTGAAATTATTTTTCTGAAGAGGGCTTTGAAAATCGTGCCATGCATCATTTCAGGATTTCACGCTAAAGTTTCGCTTCGCGAAACTTTAGCGTGAACCGAAGGCCAGCGAAGCTAAATAAAGTTTTTGCGCGCAAAAACTTTTGCCTGAACCGAAGGTCAGCGAAGCTAAATACAGTTTAAGTTGCCCAAGTTGCCCAAAAAAAAGGACCGAAATCTATAATAAATATGAACGGGTGAACTTTTTTTTGAACAAAACTATAAAGATGAACATTTAGCTTCGCTGACCTTCGGTTCACGCTAAAGTTTTTGCGCGCAAAAACTTTAGCGTGAAACACTGTTCATGCCCGTTTTGAGTTTTACTGATGTTAAAATCTAATATCATATTACTCCATAATAACTGATAATCGATCATTGAGAACTGATGTGATAATAAAGCCGCGCTTTTCTAAACGTTTTGCTTTGATGTTGATGATCATGCACAGTGGGGCTTTGTTATTGTTGTTGCCTTTGACATTGCCCTTGGCACTCGCTCTTGCCGTTAAATTGGCTTTAGGGCTTTTGGTATTAGCCAGTGCTTGGTACACTACGCGCCGACATTTGTTATTAATTAATCATCCGCTAGATGGCTGTGTTTTGCACTGTGAACCAAAATGGCATTGGATAGAACTTAAATCGGGCGAAATCGGTAAAATAGCTTCGGGTAGTTATAGGCATCCACTATTAGTGGTGTTAAGACTGACTTATCTTGATGTCAGATTGGAGGCAAAAGAAAACACTAATCATGTTGTTAAGCAGCCTGAAATAGATAACAAGCCGTCACGATTTAAACAAAAGATTGAACACCAATGTGCCCCTTTTCGTGATCATCGCAAAGTCCGTTTTTATGGGTGTTTTGTTAAAGTGTTATTGATGACTTTTTGGGGTATAGAGCGTAAAAGTCAGGCGCTGATTATTTTTCCAGATGCCTTGAATGTGCCAACCTTCCGTAAATTGCGTGTGGCTATACGACATGCCAATGAGCCACCTCAAGATGTTGATAATTTGATAAAATCAATAAAACGCTGATTCGGCTTCTTCTCATGATTTTGCGAAGCGAACCTTTTGTTTCGCTGATTGAATTTTTATTCTGATATCTTTATCAGAGCAATCTGATTGATCACGATACTTTTTACAAACTTCTAATACGCTTGCTGAAAAGTGTTATAACCGTTAGAATTTTGAATTGACTTTTGCCTTTCAATCATTCTCAAACCGAATTGGGTGCATTTTAGACCACACAAAAAGGAGGCTTTTGATGAAGCGAATTATAATAGTCTTATCCCTTTCAATCATTTTCATGGTGAGTGCCGTGAGTGCGAGCGAATCTGGGCTATTGCTAGGTTTACGTTATGGAGCCAATTATGATGTATCGGCTACGCTTTTAGATGACAATGCGCTTGCGGGAACACGACAGCCTTCATCTTATCGCACGTTTTGGATACGTGCTGAAAATGGACAAGTTGAATTGGCGGCCGAAAGGACTAATTTATTAGTGCCGCAGAGTGACGGATTTTGGCGGCTCGATCTGAAGCACAGTGTTTACAACGATTTTACTGAGGATTTTGTCTGGATAAATCCCGCGCCAGATCCTGATGCAATTCCTAACCCTTTCCTTGCTGAACAAGAAGGGATTAATGCTTTCGATGTGTCATTGCTCGTTAAAGAACAAAGCATTACGCCGACGCTTGGTGAATATTGTGAGGGGCAGGCTTCTCGCGATATTTTATTCGTAGGCAATCACTACCTGTCAGTGGGCTACGTTCGTAGCGAAATCTGTAGTGGCTTTATGGGCGGTTCGATGGATAGTGCATTGCAAATGTTTTCACTAGAACAACTGGAGGCTGTTGATATAGCGACTCTGTTGGATCAGAAGAAGGCTTTCAAACGTGCGGCAAAAGATCACCAAAAAAGACAGGGTGATAGTGGAGACTGGGGCGATGTGAGCGGTGGGATTGTGCGTCACCAAGGGCAATGGATTATTAAAGGCCATTTTCCAAGGAATGAGGGGGGATACACACTTTTTGATGTGCCAGTAACCGTACCTGAATATTTAGCGTTCCATAATGAACTCTATCCTGACTGGAACACGATCACAAAGCAGGTTCCTGATGTGGTTGATGCCTTCAGTTCACCTGGGAAGGATTTGCTGGTGGTGTTAACTGAAACGGGTAGTTTACTGGCCTTTACCGTTAAAAAGGGCAAAATCAGCCCTCAACCGGCATTGCATATTTTGTTTAAATATCCGGTAACGCCTGTTATGGCCCGTTGGGCTGAAGGTCAATATGTGTCGAATTGGACTGAAGAACTTGACAATTTAGGCATGAAGCCTAAACAAACTTGGTTTACTGAAGCTTCAATTCCCAGTATTGAGGAGGCCCCCAAAGTCATCGGTGTCGTTGTGACACAGGGTAACAGCTTAAACATTCGTCAAGGTATTGGTCAACACACTAAACCGATTGCTAAAGTCAAAAAAGGTGTGAAGATCGATATCTTGGATGTTTTAGGGCAATGGTACAAAGTTCAGCTTGATGAGGGATTGGTAGGCTATGCTCATAGCGATTATGTCAAAATCATGCCGAATTTGCCGTACATTCAACAAGCTTGCCCAGTTGATAATTGTACTTATGGCAATTGGACGTTGAAACAATCTACTATACTTTACGCAGAACCTTCGTTTAAGGCAGATGCTTTAGAGACATTGAGTGCTTCACAAGTGGTGCAAGCTCTGAATGGCGAAATACAGACTTCACAATTTGGTGAAATTGAGGTGATTAAATCACAGGTAGAATTGACAGATGACAACCAAAAACTGAGTTTATCTCAGGGTGATAAGCTTTTCGATTTAGAATCGGTGGGTTTGGGTATACATCTGGTGTGGTATAACGGTGATCTTTATTACTTGAACAATGGTTGGCATGTTGATAGGTTGAATGAAGCAGCCCGTTGGGGTTCGCTGGTGACAGAGCGTAAAACGGATTGGTGGGTTAAAGTCAATGTGCCTGAAAAAAACATCAGCGGTTGGATTGCTAATCCAGAAGCGGATGGGATGAGTTTGTATCAATGAGATTGTAGAGACGCGATGCTCGCGTCTCTGGTTTTATCGCGTTTCTTGTTTTAATGTGAGCGTTTTAATGGGATCGTAGATTTGCTCTGCCTCGCGTCTCTTGTATTATCGCGTCTCTTGTATTTAATGGGATCGTTTTTATGGGATCGTTTTTATGGGATCGTAGAAACGCGAGGCATGAGACGCTTCGCGATCGCGTCTCTACAATGGGATCGTAGAAACGCGAGGCATGAGACGCTTCGCGATCGCGTCTCTACAATGGGATCGTAGAAACGCGAGGCATGAGACGCTTCGCGATCGCGTCTCTACAGTTAATTCAACAACAAAATATTGACTATTTCATCCAGAACACGGTGAGCATAAACTGGTGTCATGACATTAACAAACGCGGCTTTGTGCGTATCTTTACCATGCGCTATCCAATTCCGATAACGAAGAATGGCTTTGGCTTGTCCAATTAAATTTTTGTCAATGGACGATATTTGTTTGAGTAAATCAAGCATATCGTCCGTTTTCCAAAACTCAATCTCTTTTTTCAGATGTTCATAGAAAGGGCTGGCTAAATCGGAGGGCACAACATGTTGTTGTAACGCTGCTCCCTTATTCTGCAAATAGGTAATGACAAAACGCTCGAAAGTTGCCCATAAAGAGAACACAAATAACGCCTCAATTTCTTTCTGAGCTTGAGTAATTTCTTGGGGCGTACTGGAATCAATTGGCCAAGGTAAATTGTTAATTAAATTAACCTGTTGTTGTTTAATGGCACGATGGGTAATTTTAAAACTGCCCATAGAAATTTGATAAGCTTGCCAAATCGGATCAAGTGGATTAGAACGCATAGTCGGTTGCCTGTGTCAAAACATTAAAAAATGAACCTTGATTCATCGGATGGGCTTTGCCACTCAAATTATTTTCTAGCCAATACCAGCCGTTGGTATCTACATCTGGAAACATTTTTCGTTCCGCGTTGAGGCGCGGCCCACCATTGACTAAGTAAGCTATGTGTTCTATTCCTAACCACCCTTCAACATCAACTCTACCTTCCGCCTCAATAATACACGCCCCTATCGGAACAATTTCCGCCAGTTTTTCTTGGTTTGTGCTAATCGACAGGGTGGGTGCAAGGTATTCTCCTGTTAAGACTTCAGCAATTTGCGTTTCTTGTTGTTCTACCTGTAAATCGGTGTCTTTGAGCCACAGAATGATGTTGCCAAAGAGTTGATTAACTTTGGTTAAATAACGTTGTTTGAGTTGTTCACCGTCTTGAGGTTCTTCATAATTCATCTTCTTTTCCTTTTAATGTAGGGGCAATCCCTTGTGGTTGCCCCATTGGTGGTTACCCATTAATCATCAATTGCATCTATCCTGAAATAGGCTGGACAGTTTCCTTGGTTATTGATGGATTTCTTTTGGTGAAGCTGTTTTTGAATCAGAGAAGTTAAGGAATCGCTTTCAGCGATTTTGCTCGGCAAAAGAAGCTGAACTTCAGTCAAATTACCCTTTCTCCTGTTGCAAGACAGTTTAACCAATTGCTTGGTGTTAGCACCAAAGCTTCGGTCAATTTGAGAGAGAAAGGTTTTTTTCCGTACCCTTTTCCCCAAATTCGCCGTCATAAAGGCGGCCAATCCTGCCTCATTAAATTCCTTCACCAAACGAGTCGATACTGTGAAATAGGTGTCGGCTTGCCATCCCGAACAGGTGCCATGTTTCCACCATTGATGACGTTGTAAACAGGTACCGCTCACGACGCTAGGCATCACAACGCCAAGTTGATGACGTACTGTTTTTGAAAGGGCTACGGGGGGATATCCACACCTACTTTTTGGCCGCCCAGTCACTTGGGAATCGCAAAATTGATAATGGGGTTTACAATTTGGCCAATTTGGCCATAAACCATGCAGGGTAAAATGGGTTGCCTGATAGGCCTTTGTATCGGTGATCTGGCATTCACGCTGACGGCGATGAGTTTCGCAGAAAGCGGGCTGCCAACTCATGGCTAAAACATGATTGCTTTGATTGCCAGGCGTATGACAGGGTTGCTGTTGGTCTACATTTTGGGATGCGCCTTGTAGAGCATGAGGTTGTGACAATTTTAGGGTACCGCAATGTTTATGAACCCACCGTTTAGCCTGACGAATACCTTCGATGCGGATGCGAAACCATTCAGGATGATTCAGACGATTGGCTTCAATCACGGAATAGAGTTGGCCCGTTTTTAATAACTGATTGTCTGGGTTGGTTTTTTTATTTTTTGAAAGATATGCTTCGCATGACTGCGAAGCGCTAAGCGTACCGCTGACTTTAACACTGGCCCATACTGTACTGGGTAATCCCATAACCAGACAAAGCAAAAATGGAATCCATTGGAATTGGATCATAAATTCGTTCTCCATGTTATTCAATTGGTGGGCAAGCGGGCGATTTGTTTTTGGGTTGATCTTGACTTCGTTGCCGCCCGCTTACCCACCCTACAATTCTAATTATTTATTTTGACGTATCTCGTGCAATTTTTTCAAATTGCCTTTGACATACACATTGCTTGGATCAATTGCGAGTACTTGCTGATAGAGGGCTATGGCTTCATCAAATTTGCCCATTGTCGCTAATACGCTGGCGAGATTGATACGGGCCTTCAAATTGGCTGGATAAATCTGTATGGCTTGGCGATAAGAAGTCTCTGATTTACGAAACTGTGCCTGCGCTTCAGAATAACGGCCTTGTTTGTTGCTTAAACGAGCGAGTTCAAAAAAGATATTACCTTGGTTTACCAAGAATTTAGCTTGATCAAAGGGGCGCAAGTTATGTTTCAAAGCGAGGGAGCTATTGATCCATTCTAAGGCTTTGTCATATTGCTTGAGCATTTTATAAGCTACGGCCATATTCAAGGCGGTTTCAGTCGTGACGGATAACGATTGAGAGCCATCTGCATTGGTTTTTTTGACAATGGCATGATTTAAAGCTTTGATGCCTTCAGCAGGTTGACCGTTTTGAATAAAATGCTTGCCGAGAATAATCCAACCTCTTGATTTTTCTGGAGATTGTGCAACATTGTGTTGCCATAATGTGATGGGATCACGCCACATTTGATTGCGTAGCCATGTAGCGCTACCTAATACTAATACCAATACGACGGTAATTGATAAAACAGCAAGGCTGGAGCGCGTTAATTTATTTAACCAGCGGGGGAGTTGTGCCACAAGTAACCAAGCGCAGAGTATGGCGAGCCCTAAATTAGGTAAATAGGTGCGGTGTTCAAATATCACGTCTCGAATAGGAATCAAGCTGGATTCGACAGCGTGGGCAAGGTAGTAAAATAAAATACCATAAGCCATCAGCGGCCAACGACGTAAGCTCAATACCGCTAACCCCAATAATAGCAAATGCCCGATTAATGCCCATATCGGTTCACTGTGTAAAATTCTTGCGATGATATGATAATTGTCATGGGCATACAAAAAACTCGTTGTGATAAAGCGGTTATTATCGTAATCAATATGCGAACTGGCTGGCGAGAAAAACAGTCCAATATATTCCCACAACACATTCATTTGGGTGGCAAGATAAGCGGTACGCGAAATGTCCGTTGTTTCGCGTGTGAATGCATCTAATTGTTCCAAAACCGGCTGTTGTTCAAACAACTGTGTTTGAAAAACGGGGTTTTGTTCCAACAGCAATACCAAACTGCCGATCAAAATGCCAAAACCCAATATGGCAACGGTGCCTTTGATGCGTATTGTTTCGCGATGAAAAAAAATCAACTCCAATAATAATATCGCAATGAATAACGTAATGGTGTTTTGTTTAGTCAAAAAAGCGAGTAAGGCTAATGAGATAGTCGCGATTATCCAGCCAATACGGAATAGGCTCTTTTTTGTTAAACGCGCCTGAATAAAACAAGCCATTGCGGCGATATAAAATAAGGCCGCTAAGGAGGCGAGTCTTTGCACAATATAAGTGACACCTTGAATCTGCAAGGGATGCAGTACAAATATCAAGGCGACAACAAGTGGCAACCAGCGTTTAGTATTCTCTGATAACAGGGGATTGAGTGTCGGTGTGCGAACTAAACTGCGTAAGAATCCTAAAACGGCGCTGCCTGTCAAAAAGTGAATGAGGATATTCACAAGATGGTAGCCGGCAACTTGGAATTGATGAACTTGATAATTGAGCGCAAAGCTTAAATAGCCCACTGTTCGCAATTGATACGATGCCCACAATTGCCAGAAATCCGCCCAAGTACCTTGCCAATTGTAAATCAAGGGATTTTCTTGAATAGAAGAAAAATCGTCTAAATAAAATGGCACATCTAATGTGTGCCCATAAACCAATGCGACAACGATAGCCAATAATAAGGTTTGTATATACCAAGCACTCAGTCGCATTGAGAAATCATCGCTTTTCATCTCAGTTATTAATTATCAATTATCAATGAACAGTTATCAGTTGGTGTTAATTTGTTTCATTATGAAAATCGGCGTTCTATCTTATTAATAAACTAATAAATAGACTTGTCCGTCAATAAATTTTTGGCTAATTAAAAAGGGTGCAGTCACTTTACTACGACAAAGATCGTAATATTTCTGGTAAGTTAGAAAATTTGGCCAAATGATTTCTTTGATACTCTTGATGGAGGTGATAATTCCAATACTCATCAAGATCCTGAC
>Ga0190315_1000148_pt1 | contig 43531 bp, 27 predicted proteins | sample 48701101_MG_FD_161673 | JGI IMG/M metagenome (GOLD analysis project Ga0190315, IMG submission 161673) | Hydrothermal vent sediment bacterial communities from Southern Trench, Guaymas Basin, Mexico - 4870-11-0-1_MG | ecosystem: Environmental > Aquatic > Marine > Hydrothermal vents > Sediment ...
CTCCCCTCTGGCATCGTCGCCGCTGGCATCGTCACCGCTGGCATCGTCACCGCTGGCATCATCACCGCTGGCATCATCACCACTGGCATCATCACCGCTGGCATCATCACCACTGGCATCGTCGCCGCTGGCATCATCACCGCTGGCATCATCACCACTGGCATCGTCACCGCTGGCATCGTCACCGCTGGCATCATCATCACCACCGGTATCGTCATCCTCTTCAGTCGGATTGAGATTTTCGACAACATTCAGTGTCTGAGTGCCTTCTTCCGTAGTGACTTCAACTTTAGCGACAACATATTGAGAAACGGGTTCACCGTTTTCATTGAGGACTTCTACTTGTTCTCCAGGTTCAACTTCCACTTCCTCCATGGACGGTTCAGCAGAATCACCAGGTTCACCAAGCTCAAACTCTGGTACAACTTTAAGCTGTTGTCCATTGTAGGCAAAATTGGCAGTTCCATCTGCTTGAGGTTTAAAGTTGATTTTCGCACCAACCAAGCCCTCTGTTGCAGCACTTAATGATGGGATGTGTGGTACTGCCGGGTATATCATCTGCATCGTGCCATCGGAAAATACGACCGTTCCAACCGTTCCCATCATGGTGACACCTACCGTCATACCCGCCGGTGCCGGTAGGACAAACGGATTAAACACTGTGGCTATGGGCTGACCACCAACTTGGAATTGAAACACACTATTTTGCCTGATCTGGATAGTGCCTGCACCCCCTATCACATTGGACAATAACCCAAAGCTCTTGGGCGCACCCGATAAGGTTATTTGTAGCCCTGCCTTTGTGATGACCACATAATGTCCACTGGGCAAGCGTTTCACACCTGGTTCTGCACCTTCAGGCGCTTGCACAATCTTATCTTTTTCAGGTGTCAAGGCTAATTCGAGATCATCACCGTCAGTGATCTTTAAGACTCCGTCTTCTTGTTCGACGGAGACACCTGGCATATCCAGTTCGTCGGCCAAAGTTTCTTCAACTTGATCCGTGACTGCTGGTAATTCTTCACCGTCTACTACCACGGGCTGAGTCAAATCAGGTATTTCATTCTCAGTTTCAACCCCTTCAGGTATTTCTGCTGGAGGCAGATCGACAGGTTCTGCATCCTGTGTCTCTTCACCGCCAGTCTCTTCACCGCCAGTCTCTTCACCGCCAGTTTCTTCACCGCCAGTCTCTTCACCGCCAGTTTCTTCACCGCCAGTTTCTTCACCGCCAGTCTCTTCACCGCCAGTCTCTTCACTGCCAGTCTCTTCACCGCCAGTTTCTTCACCGCCAGTTTCTTCACCGCCAGTTTCTTCATCGCCAGTTTCTTCATCACCAGTTTCTTCACCGCCAGTACCTTCAGCGCCCGTGTCTTCAGCGTCATCAGTGATCACTTTACTAGGATCAACACTGATATTGGCTGGCTCGTTGCTGATGGGTAAATTATCCCATTGATCTGGCGTAATACTAGCGTATATTGTCGGGTTAATCCCAAGGGCTTGTTCAAGACTAAAGCCACCAACAGCAACGGAATCGAGTTGTGCAAACACCTGGCCTTGCCAGCCGCCCATAGCCACTACAGGTATGGCCGCAAGCTGTGGCGATCCCAAACCGACAACCGAAGTCACGCTGAAATGAGTGACTTGCACCACCGTAATGCTTTGCATCGCAACAACTGGCATGAGGCTCATGTGAGTCGCTGTGAAACCGCCCATTGCCATCGGATCAATCTGAGCCACCATCGCCCCCGTCAAAGCCGGTATTGCAGCTGGGGATAAACTGGCAATCTGATTCTTCTTAAAGTGTCGCCAAGATCTCGGATGAAGTTGAACAATCTGTGTTGCCCCAAAACTGCCCATAATCTCTGGTGTCAGTTGTTCTTCACTGGCGGCATCTTCAGTCAACTCAAATTGCCCAGTGTCGGGATCTGGATGCCATCCCGGCGGGGCAATTCTTGCTATCTTGTCTTGATTACCTACCTTGAGACTGAGATTGATAGACACTTGGATCCGGGTGCCCAAAGGTTGCTGTTTGATCACCTCTTCTAACTCAGGGGTGAGTGTCTCACTGTTTTCAACCAGCGAAACAACCACTTTCTCATCCTGTAAAGTTTCAGGAGGTAGTGCCTTGATGTCTTTTGGCATGAACCTCGCGATGGTTGTTTTATTTTCCACCTTGACGTTCACAAAGACATTGATCTTCACAGAATCGGGCAATTGTTCCAATTCCTCATCTGAAACCAATTCAATTTGCTCTTCCTGCAAACCCGGTAAAGCGTCCTCTGGAATCTCCTGTAGGACTTCTACGGCCGTCGCTTCTTCTTCGTCAGCCCCTTCTGTTACGATTTCTTCTTCCTCGATATCATCGGGGAGATCACCTGTTTTTGGCCCTAAATCAATGAAGGGGGTAAAGTTCACCGTGACAAAGCGCAAAGCGTACCTGGGAGGCCTAAACTTCACGATAACCGTACCATCTCTGCGAACTCTGATCTTGACCCGCCAACCTCTCGGTAAGATCATCTTGTAGTAGTTCTTGTAGAAGCTCTTCAGATACTTCGCATAGTCATGACCATGCTTTTTGTGATTCTTCTTGTGATACTTCTGCTCGAACGTCTTCAGATCGAAGTTCACAACAAACAGCGTCAAGGTTTCGGGTTTTAATTGCTGCAATGCTTCTTGCGGAAGTAGTAGCAAATACGCCTCATCCAGTTCTGAGAAGAGACCCGATTCAGCCATTTTCTCCAGATGTGCTGGTGTCAAGAAGGCCATGATGGACGGATCAAGCAGGGAGAACTGTTGGGCCGTTAAAGACACGATGAAATCAATTGACAAGGCTTCGAAAGCTTCCTGTGTCAGTTTGAATTGAACCCTTTGACCATCACGTTCATCATCGCTACGACTATCATCGCTACGACTATCATCGCTACGACTATCATCATCGCTACGACTATCATCGCTACGACTATCATCATCCTTACCACTATCATCATCGTCATCATCACGATCACCAATGATGATCACTTCCCAACCTTCTGGTAAATCCAGTTTGTCAACGTCGATGTCTTCCGGATCCTGGCCTAAAATCTTCTTCGCCTTCGCCGTGTCAGACAGTTCAACCTTGTCTTGCGGGACGTACTTCATCTGATCGTCAGGTAAGGCATCTACCACGTCCTTGGGCAACCTGGCAATGTCATTTTCATCCGCGTCTTCCAAAGACAACCACGGAGCAAACTCTTTGGTCACATACGGGTAAGCACTAGGATGAATCTTGAATCTCAGGTAAATACTTTGACCTTTAACCTTGACCTTCTTGATATCAAAGCCTTTGGGTAAGAAGTACCTGAAGAACTTCTTCAGTCTACCCTCCAGTTGCTTCTCGAACTTCTTATCAAGCCGCTTGTAGTCTTTAACGAAGTCCTCAATGACTGTCTTGACGATTTTCTGGATGCTGGTGTTAAACAAAATCAACATCTTGGTATCGTCGTCAAGATGCTTCAGCTCACTGTTTGAAAGCAAGACAATGAGTTCAACACCGATGGCTTGCCAGATTTCTTCACTTAAACCACCGAGATTACGGGAAGTCAATCCAACGAAGGCCTCTATGGAGATATATTCGAGATGATCAACGGTCAGGGCCTTTAACGCATCATGAGAGATATACTTGAAATGCTTCTCAGTAAAGCCTTTCCACGCTTTTGGAGGCAAGGCTTCCAGTTGTTCTCTCGTAAAGCCTCTCGCCGCTTTGTATGGGATTTCAACAATGATCTCTGCCGTGAAAGTCGCGACTTTTTCAATAGACAGTGCCGCAACAGCGTGGTAATCCAAACCCGCTAGATCGATATCAATGACGACATCAAATTCAACTTCACTATTTGTTTCACCGTCTTGATCATCCTTGGGCGCGGCATCCACAATCTCTTGAAGCGCTGTTACTTGCTCCTCTGTCAGTATGGCAGGATCGGCATCAGCGTGTTTATCAAGGATAAACATGGCGAGTTTTGCGGAAACATTGCTGAGATCATCGAAAGAAGCAACCTTTTCAATCAAGGCATCAATGAGTTCATCTGGAATCGACTCAACCACAACTTCACCGATTGAGGTTGCATCTAAAGCTTCAATGTCCTCAGCAGTCAGTGGTTCTGGTTCAGCTTCGCCATCTTGATCATCCTTGGGTGCCGCTTCCACAATATCTTTAAGGGCGGTGACTTGCTCTTCTGTCAGTATTGCTGGATCGGCATCAGCGTGTTTATCAAGGATAAACATGGCGAGTTTTGCGGAAACATTGCCGAGATCATCTAAAGAGGCCACCTTTTCAATCAAGGCATCAATGAGATCATCTGGAATTGAGTCAACGGCAACTTCAGCGATTGAGGTGTCATCTAAAGCTTCAATATCTTCAGCTGTCAGGGGTTCCGGTGCGCCGTCAATCGGGCCATCTGGAGCCTTGGGTAAGCTTGCCACTTGCTCTTCAGATAGCTGAGCTTTTTGTTCATCTGTCAAAGCGCCAGCCGCTTCTGGTGTCAAGGCTTCCAGTTGTTCAACGCTAAACTCACCAATGACATCAGCGGGAATTTCTTCAATCTGTTCTGGCGTGATGGCTTTGATTTCTTCAGGCGTGAGATTCTGGATGTCTTCAGCCGTTAAGTTGGCAAAGTCAGGTTCTGCATCAGGTTGAGGGGCAGGCGGCGCTAAGGCGGCCAGTTGCTCTTCAGACAATTGGGCCTTTTGTTCATCAGTCAAAGCGCCTTTTGTCTCAGGTGTCAAGGCTTCCAATTGCTCAACGCTCAATTCACCAATGACTTCAATGCTGATCAGTATAACCTGTTCTGGCGTGATGGCTTGCAATTCTTCAGCGGTGAGCGCTTGGATCTCTTCAGCCGTTAAGTTCGCAAAATCGGGTTCAGCATCAGGTTGAGGGGCAGGCGGCGCTAAGGCGGCCAGTTGCTCTTCAGACAATTGGGCCTTTTGTTCATCAGTCAAAGCGCCTTTTGTCTCAGGTGTCAAGGCTTCCAATTGCTCAACGCTAAACTCACCAATGACATCAGCGGGAATTTGTTCAATCTGTTCTGGCGTGATGGCTTGCAGTTGTTCCGGCGTGAGCTGTTGGATATCTTCAGCCGTTAAGTTAGCAAAATCGGGTTCTGCATCAGGTTGAGGGGCAGGTGTCGCTAAGGCGGCCACTTGTTCTTCAGATAGCTGAGCCTTTTGTTCATCAGTCAAACCCTCAGCGGTTTCAGGTGTGAGTTTTGCAATTTGATCTGTTGTCAAACTACCCACAACTTCAGGCTTGAGTGCAGCAACTTGTTCCTTAGTCAAACCTGGCAACGCATCAGCATTGAGTGCCGTCACTTGCTCTGAGGTGAGGCCACTGATAACGGCCACAGGAAACTTTGTAACTTGTTCCGCCGTTAGGGATTGAATGATATCATTAGACAGCGTACTGATGTCAGTTATTTCATCCCCATTCAGTGTAATCGCAACAGTACCGTCAGATTTGATTGTAATAACCAATTGATCGGCTGGAGTCGTTGTGCTAGTGTTTGTAGAGCTATCCTGTGCAAAAGCAGGTAGGCTTACGCCGCCTACTGCCACCGTAAATAAGGCGGCCTGGATGGCTACAGTGAGTTGTTTCTTTTTCATGGTTAATACTCCGTTTATTTACATTCAGTAAACTTCATTATAGGGCAATTGGTTTTTTTTAAAACCTTTTATCAGTTATCAGTTCCACGCAAAAGTTTTGCGCGCAAAACTGTATTTCACGCTAAAGTTTCGCTTCGCGAAACTTTAGCGTGAGCCGAAGGCCAGCGAAGCTAAATGTGGAAATAAGTTATCAGTTATAAATTAGAAACACCTTAAAATCGGTATGATGTTCAAGGCTAATAGATTATTCTTCCAACGATTAATAATAAGTCAACATTTTCTGATATATTTGATAAGGGAAATTTTGATAATTGCAAATTAGATATTGAAAATGGGAAATGATTTTGGTTTGAGGGCCTCCTTTTTTAGCAATATGGATTGTATATAGAATAAATATAATAAAACTGATTAATTTCGTCTATAGGGAAAATTCTGATTTTTTTTCCCCTTCCTATATTAAAACTTTAGTTAAGTCGATTGATTTCGTCTATAGGGAAAATTCGGAATCGTTAAAATTAGCTTTTGATTGAGGCGAATCCTTGTTACACTCATTTGCGATTTGCGATTTGCAATTTGCGATTCGCAACCCGATTAGATTAGTTTGCATAAAACTTGATTTTTTCACATTGATATATATTATGAATATTGAACACCTGAATAGTTGTATTTTGAAGAACTTAGAACGTCGATCATAATTAATGACTGATAACATTCATTTTTTTATAAAATCCGTTAAATTCATTTTTCAAACACGCTTTGATTAAAACGAATTGTCATTCTAAAATCCGTATAACTCTAAAAAAAATGGAAAATTCTTTATAAGTAAGCCACGCGCAGTATAATGTGGCTGTTATTTTAGAAATTAATATTCGCTATGCATTCATTACTTACACTTTGGTCAGCCTTTTTTGACATTTGCCGCTTGCGTATAACACCGCAAGATTTACCTTATTCTAAGTTCTTATTAAAATTTACTTTAGTTTTTTATACCCTCATCAGTGGCGCAATATCGCTAATACAGCTTTCGTTGCCTGAAGCCTTGTTATCAAGTCTCTTGGATACTGCCTTGCTCGTGCTGTTAATAAGCAGTTTGCTGTATTTCGCCCGTTACTCAACACGCATCACTCAAACCCTCACTGCATTGGCAGGTGCCAATTGTGTGTTAGGCGTACTCTTATTTGTACCCGTTTTTTGGCTCAAGTTTTATCAGAGCGATGCTGGATTGCCGATATTGTTATTATTAGGTTTAATGGTGTGGAATTTTGTCGTATCGGCGCATATTTTACGCCACACCTTGGAAGTACCCTTTTTCATAGGCATACTTTTAACCGGAGTCATATCTCTTTTAACTTTTTCTGTTTTAAATCAAGTCATTCCATTTTCTAATTAATATTAAATAATTAAATACCTTCGCCTGATAGCAATAGCAAACAGGAACCAAATCGTTTACAAGTCGTTGATGGATAAAGCGTTAGCGTCTCCACTGGTATTGATTTTTAAATCAGGTGGTGCGTTTTGCTTTATCCATCAAGTTGACTATTCGCCATTTGCTAAGCCAAGCTGATGCCAATGATTCAATGATTCGCTATTTGCTATTTGCGAAACCAACACACATGCATATACATATTTTAGGAATTTGTGGGACTTTTATGGCAGGGCTTGCCATATTGGCTAAAAAACAAGGGCACCAGGTAACGGGATCAGATGCGGCAACTTATCCGCCTATGAGTACCCAATTAGAACAATTAGGGATTGAATGTCATAGCGGATATAGTAATGCAAATTTAATGCCAAGTATTAAAAAAGTTTTGATAGGCAATGCATTATCACGCGGTAATCCCGAAGTTGAGGCCGTATTGAACTATGGTTTGCCCTATCTGTCGGGCCCACAATGGTTGGCTGAAGAGGTGTTGGCTAAATATGATGTCTTGGCCGTGGCGGGAACACATGGTAAAACGACGACATCGAGTATGTTGACTTGGATTTTAGAGGCCTGTGGGCGAAAGCCTGGTTTTTTGATTGGCGGTGTGCCAGAAAATTTTGGTGTCTCAGCCCATTTGGGAGAAGGCAATTATTTTGTCGTTGAGGCCGACGAATATGACACAGCCTTTTTTGATAAGCGTTCCAAATTTGTCCATTATCGCCCACGCACTTTAGTCTTAAATAATTTAGAATTTGATCACGCTGACATTTTTCCCGATCTCAAAGCTATTCAGCGACAATGTCATCATCTCATACGCACTGTTCCGGGTAATGGGTTAATTATCCATAAAAATCAAGATGTTGCCATTGAAGGCGTATTAGAGCAAGGTTGTTGGACACCGTGCCAAACTTTTGGCGCGGGTAACAGTGATTGGTTTGCGAAATCAGTGACACCTGATCATCGTCATTTTGAAGTGTGGTTTCAAAATCAACTCATGGGAGAAGTGATTTGGGATTTAATGGGGCAACATAACATTGATAATGCGTTAGCGGCCATTGCCAGCGCCTTTCATGTCGATATCCCTGTTGAACGCGCCTGTGCCGCCTTAGGCCGTTTTCAGAATGTGAAACGCCGTTTAGAATTACGAGGCATTGTCAACGGTATCAGCGTTTATGACGATTTTGCCCATCATCCCACTGCCATTACCGTGACGCTTCAGGCCTTACGGCAACGGATTGGTCAAAAAAAGATCATTGCTGTATTGGAACCGCGTTCAAATACCATGCGTATGGGCATTCATAAAACCGAACTGGCCACCGCTTTAAAAGAAGCCGATGTGGTGATCTTGTATCAACCTGAGAATCTGAATTGGTCGTTATCTGATGTGATTCAATCTTTACCGAATGCACAAGTATTCAATCAAGTCGCGGTTTTAATAGATCATCTTGTCACTATCGCACAGAGCAACGATCTGATTCTGATCATGAGTAACGGCGGTTTTGAGAATATCCATAATCGCTTATTAAGTGCCTTGGGAAACCTATAACTACAAGGATTTGATATAAGAAAGGATTAAAACCGATAACTACAAGGATTGTATATAAAAAAGGATTTAAACCTAGTATTCTGTCAATGTTACGGGCCGGGCATATAATTTATAACTATATGAAAATGATATAATAAATAAAAATATTACCCCTCAAAACAAACTTGACGATGTACTAGTCGTACCACGATCCAATCCTTTATTATATACAATCCCTGTAGTTATAGGTTTTAGCACAAACACTATGACTCAATCCACCATTACTTTAGCCATGACTGGTGCTTCAGGGGCCGCGTATGGACTACGCTTATTAGAACAATTGATTATCGCGAAACAATCGATCTATTTTTTAGTCTCAGCCCCTGCACAAATGGTGATTAACCTTGAAATGGATTTCAAATTACCCTCACAACCGACAGCCATACAGGCCTTTTTAAGCGAACGTTATCAAGCTGCACCTGGACAGCTAGAAGTCTTTGGGCACAAACAATGGACAGCACCGATTGCCAGTGGTAATGCTGTTTCACGCGCCATGGTGATTTGTCCCTGTACCAGCGGCACTTTAGCCGCAATTGCCAGTGGCTTAAGTCGAAATTTGATTGAAAGAGCGGCTGATGTCATTTTAAAAGAACAACGTAAACTGATTTTAGTCCATCGAGAAACCCCTTTATCTGTCATTCATATCGAAAATATGTTGCGCTTAGCCAAAATGGGCACCTTGATTTTACCCGCCAATCCCGGTTTTTATCATCATCCACAAAACCTCAATGATATGATCGATTTCATCGTCGCACGCATTCTGGATCATTTAGAAATAGAACATGATTTATTGCCCCGTTGGGGGGATTCTTAATGGTTAATGGTTAGCTTATGGCTTTAGCGCCATGCTTATCAGTCTATTTGTAGGCAGAAAATAAAACAGGATTCATGTTCGAGATGACGTGACTCAATCTGATTATTACAGGGCACATTTAGAGAATACTTTTCGTGCTTTTGTTTACAAACAGGGCCGTATTATTAAGGTTAATCCGGTACTCAATGCAGCGAACGGCAAAAAAAAACACTTGAATTGACAGGCTTAAGTACTGAACCACAAATAAACAGGTATTTTACCGCAAAGAGACGCTTCGCGATCGCGTCTCTACAATTCGCGGTTTCGTAGAGACGCGATCGCTTCGCTGTCTCTAATTACAAATAAACATTGCTTCTATTAAAATACCTCAAAATTTATGGTTCAGTACTTAGACAGACATCCGAATACTTCGATTAAACCCACACAGAAAGATAAACGTTGGAATCACCGCCGACAAGTTTGGGATTTAGCGCAACAAGCAAAGACACTATTATAGCGTTTCCCGATTGAATAAAGTTTTGCACTCCAATCAATCCGGCCGCAAAATAAATTTGGAACGAAAATCAGGCTGCAAAATAAATTTGGAACGAAAATCAATCCGGCCGCAATGTTAAATCGCTTTATACAAGCTTTTTCCGGTACTTGCCTTCAGTGCTTTGATTTGAAGGGTAAACCTTTGAATGCTAAACACATTCATCGTCGCGGAGAGGGATTATGATATTGCCATGATATGTAGGGGAAATCCCTCCCCCATGGTATATTTATTTTTTGGAATGGCCCCCTCATCAGCCACATTGCAACACTACCTTTTCATTTTTCATTTTTCACTAATGCGTTTTACGACTCTTGATCAATGGCTTGATTGGCAAACGACTGTTCATCCTCGTGAGATTGCATTAGGATTGACTCGCGTTAACACGGTTGCTAAACGTTTGAATTTATTAAAGCCTCAATTTCCAATTATCACTGTCGCAGGCACGAATGGTAAAGGTTCTAGTACGAACTTACTGGATGCCATATTATCAGCCGCAGGTTATCGCGTTGGGCGTTATATGTCTCCTCATTTATTGCGTTATAATGAACGCATTTGTATTGCCGGTGTTGAGGTGAGTGAGGCTCAACTTTGTCAAGCTTTTGATTTTATTGATAAAGCCCGTGAGGAGATTGCCCTGACGTTTTTTGAATTTGCCACTTTAGCCGCGATGTGGGTGTTTCAACACAGTGATATTGATTTAGCGGTGCTGGAAGTGGGGTTAGGGGGGCGCTTGGATGCGGTGAATTGTTTTGATGCCGATATTGCTTTAGTCACGGCAATCGATATCGATCATGTCGAATGGTTGGGAAATGACAGAGAAAGTATTGGTTTTGAAAAGGCAGGCATTTTCCGGGCGCTGCGCCCAGCAGTTTGTTCTGATGCGAATCCGCCGATGAGTTTGATTAAACAGGCTGAACAATTACAAACTCCGCTGTATTATCAGGGCCGCGATTTTTCCTATATTAAAAATAAAGATAAGACTTGGGCTTGGCAAAACCCCCCCTTTCCAAGCAACACTCTCAGTGACAATCATTTACCACAGCCTAGTTTATTAGGCGATTTTCAATTACAAAATGCCGCTGGGGTGTTAATGGTGTTAGAATTACTCAATCAATCCTTATCGATATCCCAGGCAGCAGTGCATGAAGGTTTAGTCAAGGCTAATTTGCCAGGGCGTTTTCAAGTTTTTCCGGGTAAAATAACGCGCATATTCGATGTTGCCCATAATCCTTTAGGGGCACGAGTCTTAAAAGCGTCACTTGATCAGATGCCTTGCCAAGGTGAAACATACGCGGTAGTCGGTATGCTCAAAGAGAAAGATATTGCGGGATTTTTCAAGGTGATGATTGAGAGCATTACGCATTGGCATGTTGCCGCTTTAGATACGGAGCGCACCGCGAGCGCACAGTGTCTTGTTGAGCATTTGACGGCGCTTGGCGCGACGAGTATCCATAGCTATTCATCCATTGCAGCGGCTTATCATCATGTCGAGTTTGAAGCACAACCGGGGGATAGGATTGTAGTCTGTGGATCGTTTTATACGGTTAAAATCCAAGGTTTGTAGGCTTTTGTCGTAATTGCTTGAAAATCTATATCTACCTTGTAAAAGAGAAATGGAGTACAAACTTTAGTTTGTTGCTTTTCGTTTCAACTTTAGTTTGTCAAGTTTATAGTGGGCAACGGCCACCTACAACAATAACTGATAACTGATAACTGATAACTGATAACTGATAACTGATTATGTTTTCAAAAGATTTGAATATTGCAGATTTTGATGCTGAATTATGGCAAGCCATACAAAATGAGGCGAAGCGCCAAGAAGAGCATTTAGAATTGATTGCCTCGGAAAATTATGCGAGTCCGCGTGTGCTTCAAGCACAAGGTTCCGTTTTGACAAATAAGTATGCCGAAGGATATCCCAATAAACGCTATTATGGGGGCTGTGAATTTGTTGATGTGGCGGAGCAGTTGGCCAGAGATCGGGCTAAACAGTTGTTTAATGCGGATTACGTGAATGTGCAACCGCATTCCGGTTCACAAGCTAATGCGGCAGTCTATATGGCTTTATTAAAGCCAGGTGATACTCTATTAGGGATGAGTTTGGCACATGGGGGACATCTGACGCATGGTGCAAAAGTCAATTTTTCCGGTCAACTGTATAATGCTGTGCAATACGGTTTGAATACTGAAACGGGCGAAATTGATTATGATCAAGTTGAAGCTTTGGCACTGGAACATCAACCTAAGATGATCATGAGTGGTTTTAGTGCTTATTCGCGCATTGTAGATTGGCAACGGTTGCGCGATATTGCGGATAAAGTCAACGCTTATTTGGTTGCCGATATGGCCCATGTTGCCGGTTTAATTGCCGTCGGCTTGTATCCTAGCCCAGTGTCAATTGCCGATGTCACAACCACGACGACACATAAAACCTTGCGCGGCCCGCGCGGCGGTTTGATTCTTGCCAAAGCCAATCCGGCGATTGAAAAGAAACTCAATTCATTAGTTTTCCCGGGTACCCAAGGTGGCCCGTTAATGCATGTGATTGCCGCTAAAGCGGTAGCGTTTCAAGAAGCTTTACAGCCCGAATTTAAAACCTATCAAGCTCAAGTGATAGAGAATGCTCAAGCGATGACGGCTGTGATGATGGCGCGGGGGTATAAAATTGTTTCGGGGGGTACCGATAACCATTTGTTTTTGGTTGATTTGATTGATAAAGGTATCACGGGTAAAGAAGCTGATGCGGCTTTAGGGCAAGCGAATATCACGGTGAATAAAAATACGGTGCCTAATGATCCACGTTCAGCGTTTGTTACCAGCGGCCTTCGTATTGGTACACCCGCTATCACCACACGGGGCTTAGGAAAAGAGGAGGCGCGTCAAGTGGCAAATTGGATTTGTGACGTGGTTGATGATGTCAAAAATTTGGAGATGCAAGACAAGGTAAAAGAACAAGTTTTGGCTTTATGTACCCGTTTTCCGGTTTATGGATGAGGGAGGGCCAGACCTGACAGGTTTTAAAAACCTGTAAAGTCTTTCTTTTCACTTTTCACTTTTCACCACACACATGAGCAATACAGTCATTCCATCGACTCCCCCATCAATTGGGGAACCTTCCCCCTCTTCATCACAAGCGGGATTAAATGATCAATATTACATGGCACACGCTTTACGCTTAGCAGAAAGAGGTTTATGGAGTACGGATCCTAATCCTCGCACGGGCTGTGTCATTGTGCGTGATGGTGAAATTGTCGGGGAAGGGTGGCACCAAGTTGCAGGTGAACCTCATGCCGAAATTCACGCCTTACAAATGGCAAAGGAAAAGGCCTCGGGCGCAACCTGTTATGTGACTTTAGAACCCTGTTGTCATTATGGCCGCACACCGCCTTGTACAGAGGCGTTAATTAAAGCGGGGATTTCCCGGATAGTCGTGGCAACGACGGATCCAAATCCAATAGTGTATCGAAAAGGCATTGGGCAGTTGTCAAAAGCGGGGATTACGGTAGATACAGGTATTTTGAGTCAGGAAGCGGAACAACTGAATCAGGGTTTTTTCATGCGGATGCGCCATAATCGTCCGTATGTGCGTTGTAAATTAGCGATGAGTTTAGATGGACGCACCGCGATGGCTTCTGGAGAAAGTAAGTGGATTACTTCCAACGATGCTCGCTTGGATGTGCAATGTTTACGCGCCCGTAGTTCAGCGATTATGACAGGAGCCGGAACCGTACTGGCTGATGATCCGCAACTGATAGTGCGTGAGGATGAACTACCTTGCCAGTTGCCCGTTGATAAACGGGCTACCCTTAAACAACCCTTACGGGTAGTCATTGATACGCATTTAAGTATGCCAGAACATGCCCGTATGTTAAGCCTACCTGGGCAAACGGTGATTTTTACCGCTTCCAAAAGTGAAGCCATAAAATCAATGCTTGAAAAAGTAGGGGCTCAGGTTATTTATTTACCTGGTAAAGATAGAGAAGTTGATTTGCCAGCAGTGTGTCAACAGCTCGCTGAGGAATACCAAGTCAATGAGCTTTTTTTGGAAACAGGTGCCACTTTAAGCGGTTCGATGCTACGTGCCGGTTTGATTGACGAATTAGTGATTTACATGGCACCCATGATCATGGGTAACAAGGCACGCGGATTATTCAATCTACCCGATCTAGACTCTCTTAATCAACATATTTCACTTTCAATTGTCGATATACGTGCCATAGGTCGCGATTGGCGCATAACGTGTTCAGTAAACAGTGAACAGTAATCAATTATCAAATGCAATTGGCGTTCAAACTGTAGTTTGAATTGGAGTTCAAACTTTAGTTTGAAACAATTTAGTTTAAAACAAACTAAAGTTTGTACGGAGGCCTAGACAAACTAAAGTTTGTACAGAGGCCTAACTATATGGGAATTGATAATTGAGAATGGATTTACCAGGTTCCCGTCACTTTCCTTTTGAGTTTTCGGGATAAATTATAAAAATCAATATAGAACGGCTGTTCTAACCAGAACGATTTGGTTTGATAACCGTATAGAGACATAATAGCCTCTGTTTCGGGGGGACAATGCAATCTGGGATGTAGTTTAATCGTACTACGCGTGATTTTTCTGGCCTCTGTCAGAATAGCCTTATCGTACCCAAGCTTCAGAAAATCAAATAACCTTGCCATCTCACGTTGAGTATTCGTAATCATATCTTCATATTTGATATCAATCATGGGCAATTCTCTTTTCTCTTTCTCAATATTAACCCAGCTTTCATGCATCGTCCAAAGTTTGAGAATGTCTTCTTCTGGCATCGTTTTCCACATTAAATCATCAGTCGGAAACAATTTAGCACTTCTCACCACCGGAAACGGGTGTCGTACCAGATGAACAAATCGAGTACAGGGAAAATGTGCTTTTATAAAAGGCACGATTTCTGGGTCGATCTGTTGAAATGGCTTTTGATCACCTATCCATAATATATTTTCTTTGTGCATGGGTTTGGTTTTGATAAACCCGTTTTGCATAATGTTTGTTTGGAGGGTGATAAAATTTTCTAGCGGTGTTTTGTCTCTGGAAAGTAAATCTCGGTATTGCTCAAGGGTTGCATTCATACCCTTGGGCGCATCCCATTGATAGGGCACAATATCTAAGTCATTATGAAACCGATACAGAATCCATAAAATGTCAGATTCGTTGGAAACAAAAATATTGGGATGAAGATTCATCAACTTCATCAGTTGGGTAGAACCACTCCGTTTATTACCCACAATAAAAACAGTTTTAATTTTATTCATTATTATTGATCAATACTCACTGTTTGGGAACAATCATCATTTTTACCAAGTTCATTGAACGGTGTTCAAGCGTAAACGCAAAACTTTCAGAGGCGCATTTCTGTTTTCTCACTCTTTTTACAAACCTTAACGACAAGGATTGTATATGAAGGGATGAAATCGTAGTGATGTTTTGGTTTTGTCCTTTATAATATATTGTCCTTATCGCTAATTCCTTGTCGTTATTATGGATTAAGATCGGAGTAATATTTTGGTTTAATCCTTTCATAAACAATCCTTGTAGTGAGTCTATCGCCTGAGCCAGTATAGCGTAAAAATATCGAAAAGGGAAAACAGACTTTTCCCCCGATTTTTGTTTTATTCGCTATTCAAAGTCTTTTGCAAGAGGCGCGTTTGGGTTTTGAAGTCTTTTTGCAAAAAATCGATTTTTTCTAAAATGGAGAATTTTAAATATGAAATCCTTTTCTCAATGGAGCATTGAAGAGGTAGAAGATACTTTTAATGTGGTTATTCAAAAGCACAGTAGTCTCTTGCAAGGGTGGTTGGAAATTACTGAGTCTGTTGTTGCTACACAAGAAGAGGAGATCATGCTCAATGAACTGTGCGAAAGATTACAGGATCATGTGTGGGATTGGAATGAATGGGAGTTAAAAGTCAAATTTATCATGCCATTACTATTGGCCGTTAACTTTGATCAAGAAAGATATCAGTCCTTCATTGAAAGGGAGATATCCGTTTTAATTGAAAACGAGAGACTGGTAGGTACTGTAGATTTTGTCGTGGCCAGTGGGAAACGTTCTCCAAAACGCCCCTATTTTTTTATTAATGAATTTAAAAAGGAAAAAGAATCGTCAAATGATCCCTTAGGGCAACTCATGGTCGCCATGATAAGCGCACAAAGGTTGAATAATGATAATAATCCCCTTTACGGGGCTTATGTTATGGGTAGATTTTGGTTTTTTGTCGTACTGCATGGCCAAGAATATTCTACCAGTTTGGCATACGATGCCACTAAGCATGACATCAAAGAACTATTTGGTATTCTGAAAAAAACTAAGGGAAATATTGAATTGATGACTAAAGCGTAATTCATAAAGTTTATACCGATTTATTAATTGACTGATAAAGGCTTATTATAATTGTCAAAACTTATGAATTTGATATAGATTAAGGCAGCCTTTTTCCCTTTATCCTAACATGACTGATGATGTACTACGCTTCGTTATCAGTTATTCGTTATTTTTTATCCGTTATTTTTTCACACCCTAAGGGAACAGTAGCTTGTAGAGATTAGATTTGTCCCTTGATAAACCATTGATATTTCTTCAAGTGAGGTATTGTATTTTCAATGGGTTACGGGATGAAGGAACAAATCTATTTTCAAACACTTGATAATTGATAATTGATAATTGATATTTTTTATTATGATGTGATGAAACGTCGGGGCTTGACTGAGAAAGTTCTGAACCTTGGCAGGATTATGGTTTTGATGATGAACCCAAAGGGGTAGTGACTGAAGGCCGTATTCAAATGAATAGATAGAACGTGGATTAAACGGATATCATTGATTAACAAGGATTAATTGATTAATTTCAGATCACTCGATATCAGTTTAATTAGTCAAATTAGCGTTCTATCCTATCAAACGGCAGAATGACAGGGAAGAAAATAGTTGTCCAAACTTCGTTCAAAGCTCAAGCGAGATCAACTTTAGTTTGGTTGTTTCCAAGATAAATCTTGGACTCCAATTCATTTATGATTTTATTAACCCTCTCTGATGGAGGACAAATGACATTATTTAATTCGCATAAAGTAGCTTTGCTGTTCGCCGGATTAGCCCTGACGGCTAATACTTGGGCATCTGAAAGCTTAAGTGATGTGATGAAACCATCACTTGAACAGGGTAAAAATGTTATAATTACAACTCGCGATGACAAAGCGAGTCTTTATCGCGACTATGACAAAATGGCTCAGGATAATCTGGCTCAATTAGCGGCTATTCATAAAGAATTGCGCCGCATTTTAAGCCAGAATTATTATGACTTTCCCGAACAGGCTGCACAAGTTACTGAACTGCTTAACCAGTTGAATGCGGCTAAAAAAGCAGAACTTGAAGCCCAAGCGGCCACTGAGAAAGGGGATTGGGAATCTGCGAATGCCGCAGCTAAAAAGTGGCAACAGGCTCAAGCACAAGCCGCAGAAAGTGTTTCAAATACTCAGATGGCGCTTAAACTTAAGGGCGCTAAACAAGTCATTGCTTTAAAAGCAACTGAACCGATGGTTAACCCCTTTATGGCAGTCTCTGATGGGAAAACTGAATCGCTAGAGACGACAGCACCCGCTGTCGAACCGACGTTCCCAATAACCCCGGTTGAAGAAATTCAACTTCATGGCGCAACGCTTTACAACGAAAAAGGCTGTGTTTCCTGTCACGGTGTTGATGGAAAAATGCCTGTGAAAGCAAACTATCCTCAATTGGCAGGACAAGTTCCAGAGTACGCCTTAGCTCAGATGAAGGATATTAAAAACGATGCGCGTACTAATCGTGAGAGTGTTGTCATGAAAGGGCTGGTACAGCTTGTTAGTGACGATGATCTGAATACCATTGCTCAGTGGTTAGCTTCTGTGCCAATGGAAATCAACAGCGACGTGTCGATGGAAACTTCAGGGGCACAGCTTTACCAAAGTAAAGGGTGTCTCGCCTGTCACGGCACGGATGCGAAGACACCATTGCCAAACTATCCCAAATTGGCGGGTTTGAATGAAGCGTATACCATCGCTCAGATGACTGACATAAAGAGCGGAGCGCGTGACAATGGTCAAAGTATGGCTATGAAAGCGATAATGCAGAGTGTCAGTGATGAAGACATTCAACGCATTGGCCAATGGTTAGCCTCCTTAGCTAAGGCAATTGAGCCTCCTTCTGAAACCGCCGCTGTGGAATCGGCCGAAACGACAGCAGCCGCTGCTGTCGAACCGACGTTTCCAATAACCCCGGTTGAAGAAATTCAACTTCATGGCGCAACGCTTTACAACGAAAAAGGCTGTGTTTCCTGTCACGGTTCTGAGGGTAAAATGCCTATTATGTTGCTTTATCCCAAGCTGGCAGGACAGAATCAAGACTATGCGCTTGTGCAACTGAAAGACATCAAAAGCGGTGCGCGTGACAATGGACAAAGCATCATCATGAAAGGGATTATGCAGGGTGTCAATGAGGAAGAGATGACCCTCATTGCACAGTGGTTAACTTCTTTGCCTCAAGAACACGGTGTCGCAACGGATGCCACTTTAGCCGATCAAGGGGCAAAACTCTACAATGACAAAACCTGTGTGGCTTGTCATGGTAAAGATGCCCAAACCCCTATTATGTCAATCTATCCCAAACTGGCGGGACAAAACCCAGATTATGTCATTGCTCAGATGAAAGATATCAAGAGCGGTGCGCGTCATAATGGTTTGACCGTTATCATGAAAGGGGTGATGCAGATGGTCAGTGATGAAGAGATAGAAGCCATTGCACAATGGTTGGTTTCGCCAACGGAGATAAAAAAAAAATAGTCTCCCCAATAACGCCGTCTCAAACGGAAAGTAAGCCAAGTCAGCAGGTTGAGACAGGTGACAGTAGCGCATCGACAAACGCATCGACACCTGTGATCGCTGAACAACCGAAAACAAGCTCTTGTCAAACTGAGAACTTAGTCAAACCTGAAGGTTGGAAGAGGGCGCCAGAGACAAAAGAAGCACTGGCTTTGGTGCCCAATTTGGAAAACGGCTTGCAAGTCTATGAAGTCTGTACGGCCTGCCACTTGAAGAACGGTTGGGGAAGAAAAGAGGGCACCTTTCCCCAATTGTCAGGGCAACATCGCACAGTGCTCATCAAACAATTGGCTGATATTCGGGCCCTTAACCGCGACAACCCGACCATGTATCCCTTCGCCTTATCCAGAGCAATAGGGGGCCCTCAGGCCGTAAGCGATGTCACAGCCTATATTGCTAAATTGCCCATGAATCCGGAAAATGGTATTGGATATGGGGATGATTTGGCACACGGCGAACAGTTGTACAAGGATAATTGTGTCAAATGTCATTGTGAAAATGGAGAGGGCAGTGCTAAAAATGACTACCCGCGTATTCAAGGACAGCATTATAAATATATGCTGCGTCAATTTGAGTGGATTCGTGACAAGAAACGTCGCAATGCTAATCCTGATATGGTGAAACAAATCCAGAGCTTTACGGATAGAGATATGAAAGCAGTGATAGACTATGCTTCTCGTTTCAAACCGCCTCAAGAAGATTTAGGGCCTCCAGGGTGGCTCAATCCAGACTTTTAGTCATTTTGGCGTAGTTATCCAGGCATGGGGATAGAACCTTGATATTTAGCTTCGCTGAAATACTGATTATGGCCTGATTGACGCTGATAAATTGCTCCCGATAACAATCAGCGTTCTATCTTATTTGCAAGCATTTTCATGATTAAATTGATAGGAAACAATATAGATGGTTAAAACAAAATGGATGGTAGCCAGTATTTATTTAGCTATTGTCAGTTTGAACAATCGCGTGGTTGCTGATGAAATCGTGTTTCAAGAACCTAAACCAGATAGCGTGGTTGAAGAATCTGAAATCACACAACCGCTTTATACAAGCTTACCAGCAGATGAAGTGCAACCGCAAAATCAGTCACAAGCAGATGAAGTGCAACCGCAAAATCAGGCCCAACAGTTGTACCAATTGAAAGGCTGTAATGCTTGTCATGGTCTCGATGCTAAAACGCCTACCCAACCACTTTATCCCAAACTCGCTGGACAAAATCAGGAGTACATCATTGCTCAGTTGCGAGATTTCAAAAGCGGTGCGCGTCATAATGGTCTGAGTGTCGTTATGAGAGGTGCCCTCTCGCCTATTAAGAATGATGATGAGATAAAAACGATTGCTGAGTGGTTAGCCTCGTTGACTATTGAAGTCGATATCACAGAAAAGGCCAAGGAAGCAGAGTTATACAAAAGTAAAAACTTTGAAGTCGATATCACAGAAAAGGCCAAGGAAGCAGAGTTATACAAAAGTAAAAACTGTCATGCTTGTCATGGCGAAAAGGCTAACACTCCAATTTTGCCAAACTATCCCAAGCTGGCAGGACAAAACTATAAATATCTTATCGCTCAGATGAAAGACATCAAGAGAGGGATACGTAAAAACGGTAATAGTGTTGTTATGAAAGGCATTATGTATAGTGTGAGTGACAAAGAGATAACCGTCATTGCACAATGGCTAGAATCACTAGATAAAAAAGAATAGAGACGCACGGCTGTGCGTCTCTAGGGCAGTGGAGACGCTTTGGAAAGGCCCCTGAAGCCCCTTCAGGACGCGGGGTTTTGTAGGGGCAAACCTGCGGCGTGTCTGCCCTTAACTTTAGTTATCTAATATACAATGAACAATTATCAATGAACATATCAATTATTAACAGATTTATATTTTATATAAGGAGCCTCTTGCAAAACTCTTGGGCATAAACGAAAAATCAATAACTTACAGGCTCAATAGTACTTGTAAGTTATTGATTTATGGTCGAGCATCGGAGTTTTGCAAGTCCCTCTAAGTATTGAAAAATGTAAAAATGCAAATAGAAGAGACGTTTATTACGCTTAGTCATAAAGCTTTTAAATTGAACAATATCTAAATTTTAATATTGAATAATTTATATTGTGGTAATTTGCAAAGCAAATTACCCGTTATTTTGCAATTAATCAAGAAAAAAGGCCCTAATAATTTACGATTCATCAATATAAATGAGCTTGAATTTAAAAAAATATCCTAATGAATACATATCGTTAAGTTTTTTTATGTTCAATTTGGATCGTTTATTGCTTTATGATATAGCATTACAAATTTGAATTTAATTATAAAAGTAATTAATATCAACATAAAATCATTTATTTAATTAACTTATTGCAATTTTCAAAAACTCAATTTACTAATAAGTGCTGTTTTGCTAATCCTCTCAAAACAATCCTCTCAAACTTGAGAGTTGAATGTCTGAGAACCGAATTCTGACAATGTAGGTTGATTTATAAATCGCCTATATTGTAAAAACCGATCCCCTTGTGTTAATTTGGACACGCCAGTACAATATTATTGAACTGGCGTTTTTTTTTGCTCAAAATAAATTCTTTTCTACATTTCCATTTTCCCTTCCCCATTTTTCCTTGCTTTTCAATCCCTCTACTAACAAATCTTAACCTCTATCTGTTTTGCGCGACGCTTTTAAATTTCAACACAAAGTTCACAAGTATCGCAAAATGCCACAGAGTATAACTATAAGATTCGTTTTTTTCTTGTTTAAACAGCCCATTGCATGATAAATTACTTTGCCCGATGCCACATACGCTTGCGGTGTTATCAGTTATCCGTTATCCGTTATCAACACGGGGTTATATAATCAGCCTACAAATTTCTCTAGCAAACTTATAAGTATTAATATCAGTAAAAACAAAATTGTTGGCTATAAACCGCTATTGAAAAAGTCTGTTTGTCTCAATATTATGAAAGAATTTTTTGAAATGGGCGGTTACGCCTTTTATGTTTGGATGAGTTACGGTTTAACTCTGAGCATCCTAATTGCTAATTTAATTATTCCTATTAACCATAATCGTACGCTCTTGCGTACTTTCGCTCGCAAATTACGGAGAAAACGTCGTGATCACAATGACGCAAACGCATAAAAAACGTCTCGGTATCGTATTATTAATTGTTCTGGGTATTAGCACAACTGTCGCGTTAGCACTGACTGCCTTTAATGAAAATATGTTGTATTTTTTCAGCCCGACTCAAATCGTGGCAGGGGAAGCGCCCACGGATCGGATGATTCGTATTGGCGGGATGGTGAAGAAAGACAGTTTGCAACGCGCTTCAGACAGTTTACAGGTGACATTTGATGTGACGGATTACGCGCATACGATACCTGTAGAATACACAGGCATATTGCCCGATTTATTTCGAGAAGAGCAAGGCATTGTCGCGATAGGGCAGATGCAAGCAGATGGACGTTTTGTCGCGAAAGAAGTGTTGGCGAAACATGATGAGAACTACATGCCACCTGAAGTGGCAGATGCTTTGAAAACCGCTCAAACTCCTTAAATATGCCCCATTTTCCAAGAAACTAAATAGACTCATCCTGAAAGAAAATAAACGCTAAACACGCTAAACACGCTAAAGACGCTAAAGACGCTAAAGACGCAAGGAGGGTGGGCAACGGGGTTGCCCACCCTACAGAGATAATTGATATGATTTCTAAACGGGGTCATTTTGCTTTAATTTTGGCTTTAGGTTTGGCCGTGGCACAAACCTTTTTTCCCTTCATGGGCGCAGTGCAAAATCGCCATGCCTTTTTAGTCGTTGCCCGGCCCGCGGCCGTTGGGCAATTGGTTTTTATGAGTCTCGCCTACGCTTGTCTCACTTATGCCTTTGTTAATAATGACTTTTCTATCGCTTATGTGGCGAGTCATTCCAACAGTGCTTTACCCTTGATTTATCGCTATGTCAGCGTTTGGGGTGGACATGAAGGTTCATTACTTGGGCCATGATGTTAAGTTTCTGGACAGTAGCCGTTGCGCTGTTTAGTCGTACCTTGCCGCAGACGATGGCCGCACGGGTGATTGCCGTCATGGGGTTTATCAGTATCGGCTTTTTGCTGTTTATGCTGATCACCTCAAATCCGTTTGCTCGGGTTTTTCCAGCCCCCCTTGATGGACGCGATCTTGATCTCAATCCCTTATTGCAAGATCCCGGTTTAGTCATGCAGCCGCCTATGTTATATATGGGTTATGTCGGCTTTTCCGTTGCCTTTAGTTTTGCTATCGCTGCCCTCTTAGGGGGTCAATTGGATAGCGCATGGGCAAGCTGGTCAAGGCCTTGGACATTAGTCGCTTGGATATTTTTAACCTTGGGCATCGTCTTAGGCAGTTGGTGGGCCTATTATGAATTAGGTTGGGGCGGCTGGTGGTTTTTGGATCCGCTAGAAAATGCGCCATTTATGCCTTGGCTGGTTGGCACTGCTTTAATTTACTCCCTTGCCGTTACCGAAAAACGCGGCACGTTTAAAAACGGGACTGTGCTATTGGCGATTATGACCTTTTCGCTCAGTTTATTAGCAGCCTTTTTCTCTCACTTTTTATATCTCTTGATTTACGATATAAACTTTATAAATGCAAAGTTTACGACAGCCTTGGTTAAGCCTTTGATTTTTATACATAAGTGATAATTGATAATTGATATGATACCTGAACTTGGTAATTTTGCTTTAATTTTGGCCCTAGGTTTGGCCGTGGCACAAACCTTTTTTCCCCTTATCGGCGCGGTGCAAAATCGGCCCGCTTTTTTAGCCGTTGCCCGGCCGGCCGCCGTTGGGCAGTTGGTATTTATGAGTCTCGCCTACGCTTGTCTCAGTTATGCCTTTGTTAATAATGACTTTTCTGTACTGTATGTGGCTAATCATTCCAACAGTGCCTTGCCCTTGATTTATCGTTATGTCAGCGTTTGGGGTGGGCATGAAGGCTCATTATTGCTCTGGGCCATGATGTTAAGTTTCTGGACAGTAGCCGTTGCGCTGTTTAGTCGTACCTTACCGCAGACGATGGCCGCACGGGTGATTGCCGTCATGGGGTTTATCAGTATCGGCTTTTTGCTGTTTATGCTGTTCACCTCCAATCCGTTTGATCGGGTTTTTCCAGCCCCCCTTGATGGGCGCGATCTCAATCCGTTATTGCAAGATCCTGGTTTAGTCATGCACCCCCCTATGTTATATATGGGTTATGTCGGCTTTTCCGTTGCCTTTAGTTTTGCTATCGCTGCCCTCTTAGGGGGTCAACTGGATAGCGCATGGGCAAGGTGGTCAAGGCCTTGGACATTAATCGCTTGGATATTTTTAACCTTAGGCATAGTCTTAGGCAGTTGGTGGGCCTATTATGAATTAGGCTGGGGTGGTTGGTGGTTTTGGGACCCTGTCGAAAATGCCTCATTTATGCCCTGGCTAGTGGGCACCGCTTTAATTCACTCCCTTGCGGTTACCGAAAAACGCGGCGCGTTTAAAAACGGGACAGTGCTATTGGCCATTATCGCTTTCTCGCTGAGTTTATTAGGGACTTTCTTAGTACGCTCAGGTGTCTTGACTTCAGTCCATGCGTTTGCCACCGATCCCACTCGGGGTAGTTTCATTCTCGCCTTCTTAGGCATAGTGATAGGCATCTCCTTATTACTCTACGCTTGGCGTGCGCCAAAGGTTGGCAAAGGCGGCCATTTTGACGCTTTGTCAAAAGAAACGTTATTACTTTTCAACAACATACTGCTGGTTGTCACCTGTGGCGCAGTATTGCTTGGCACCTTATATCCCCTGTTTCTTGATGCCTTGGGCCTCGGTAAAATATCAGTCGGCCCCCCCTATTTTTCCATCGTTTTTTTCTGGATTATGGCACCGGCCATGTTTTTGCTAGGCATTGGGCCCCTCACCCGTTGGAAAACAGAGCAAGCGAAAACTTTAGTCATGCGTCTACGCTACACTTTGCTCATCAGCATCGTACTGGGTTTACTGATACCGTTTCTCATGATCGGCAAAGCCGGATTAGTCGTTTTTCCAGGTTTAGCCGCAGCGGCTTGGATTACCTTAACCAGTCTACAAAATATTCGTGACAAACTGGTAGAGAGAAAGGGATGGGCAGGATTAGGCACTTTACCCCGTAGTTTTTACGGCATGACAGTAGCCCACATTGGCGTAGCCGTATTTATCATCGGTGTCACCTTATCCAATGCCTTCAGCGTTGAGAAAGATGTGCGTATGGAACCGAATAAGCCCTTAGAATTAGCCGGCCATCAATTTATTTTCCAAGGCACCCAATCAATGAGAGGGCCTAATTATAAAGCGGAACAAGGCCTGTTTAAAGTGATGAAACAAGGTGAACAAGTGGCCGTCTTGTATCCCGAAAAACGGTTTTATCTTGTCCAAAGTATGCCCATGACAGAAGCCGCCATTGACTGGGGATTCACTCGCGATATTTACGTTGCTTTAGGCGAACCCTTAAACGACGGCGCTTGGAGTGTACGTGTCTACTACAAACCCTTTATCCGTTGGATTTGGCTTGGAGGCTTATTCATGGCCTTAGGCGGCCTGTTAGCTGCCACCGATAAACGCTATCGTCGCACAACGGCTAATCGCCGTCGGGTAAGTACCCCAGCTTTATCGACAAGCTAAAAAGGTTGCGTTTTTTAACGCAACACAGAGTTCACAGAGAACAACAGAGTTTCACAGAGAAACTCAATTCAACCTCTGTGCTGTGTTCCTCTGTATCTCTGTGTTGAATTTCTTAAGAGTAATTTAACAGGCAAATCATGTTTAAAAAACGGTTATTCCTGATAGTTGTACTCGCATCCGCCCTCTATCTCTGGTGTTGGCACTACGGCAATTGTATTGATGTCGAAAGCCACTTTGAACGGGGCATGACAGAGTACAATAACAAAGACTTTTTTCAAGCAGCACAATGGTTTAGAAAGGCAGCAGAACAAGAACATGCGACGGCACAATATCAGCTAGGACGCCTGTATGAAAAAGGAACCGGTGTCGTCCAAGATGTTATTGAAGCAGTGATGTGGTACCGCAAAGCCGCGGAAGCGGGAAACGTGGAAGCGCAAAATGCGCTCGGTTTGAAGTATAAAACGGGCCAAGGCGTTATCCAAGATTTAAACCAAGCCGTCTTATGGTTTCAAAAAGCAGCCGATCAAGGCCATGTTGAAGCACAAGCCAATCTAGGAGAAATCTATTTCAGTAGCCAAGGCATTGCCAAGGATTTAAAGCAAGCTGAAAAATGGAATCGTCAAGCGGCCGAAGCGGGCAATGCCCATGCCCAATACAACCTCGGATTGATGTATGAAAACGGCATCAGTGTCGATCAAGAAATCAAGCAAGCCATACAATGGTATCAAAAAGCAGCCGAACTCAGATACGCACCAGCGCAAACCCGTTTAGGACAGATGTATCATAAAGGCCAAGGCATAAATCAAGATTTCAAACAAGCCTTAGAATGGTATCAAAAAGCCGCCAAGCAAGGCGAAGCCGAAGCACAATTTCATTTAGGGTTGATGTCTGAAAACGGCCAAGGCGTTAATGAAGATATCGCACAAGCCGCGAAATGGTTTCGGCAATCCGCCGAACAAGGTTATGCCAAAGCCCAAAATCGTTTAGGCGATATGTATTTTAGCGGCACCGGCGTACAGCAAAATGTCACTCAAGCCGCCCAGTGGTATCACAAAGCCGCTGAACAAGGCAATATTGAAGCACAATTCCAACTCGGCATGATGTACCAAGATGGACAAGGTGTGAAGTCCGATTTAAAACAGGCCATCAAATGGTATCGCAAAGCCGCAGATCAAAACCTAGCCGACGCACAGTTCCAACTCGGAATAATCTATTACGATGGGCAAGGTGTCGCTCAAGATTGGAAAGAAGCCGCCACATGGTATGGTAAAGCGGCAGAACAAGGCCATGCCAAAGCACAAAACAACTTAGGATTGTTATACTACGACGGCGACGGCGTTCCCCAAGATTTTGCAAAAGCGGCCCAATGGTATCGCAAAGCCGCCGATCAAGGCAATGTTGAAGCCCAATCGAATTTAGCCGTCATGTACCGAGAAGGGGAAGGTGTGTCTCAAGACTTAACTCAAGCAGGCTACTGGTTTAAAAAAGCCGCCGAGCAAGGCGATGGTTATGCAGAAGAAGCCTTAGAAGATCTTGATTGAATAAAATTTAAAATTGAATAGGTTTTGAGATGAATGCCACACTTTTTTAAAAAACAATTTGGCGTTGATAAAAGGGTTTCGCGTAAGCGTTTTTAAAAAAACGCAACACAGAGGTACAGAGTGACACAGAGTACCACAGAGGTTTAACTGGGTTACTCTGTGGCTCTCTGTGAACTCTGTGTTGAAATATTTAAAAGGAAATACAGAATCCATGAACAACTCACTGTTACAACTTAAAAATATAACATCAACTGCCATATCTTGTATAAATTTATCCGTTAATTGAATTGGTTTCATAGTAATTTAATACTTTGTTTTAATAATTTGGGTCAGAGTAAAATTAATTTTGAAAGTAATTAAAAATGAGTGATTAACCTATCTAACGCTTATGTTAAGCGGCACTAGACAAGGATGTAAAGTGTCCGCTTCAACGACGGGTTATCCTGAGTGTAACCCGACCGTAGCGACTTGGAGAAGCGCAGTAGGGGGGAGCGTTTTATCAGGATAACACCGCTCTTCAGCCGCGCGGCTTTTTAGCGTCGGCTGCCTTTTTTTGTTATGTGCTTTTTTCAAGGTATGATTTTAACTCTACGGCTAAATTTTCAGCTTCACCTTTTGAAAGATACGGGACTTTAATGGTTCTTGCCCAAAAAAAAATTTTTCCAGTTACTTCTGACACCTTTTTGAATGGCATTGCCTTGATTGCCTCCCCTTTTTTTGGAATTGGGGTAATGAACGTCACGTCTCTATACAATATGTACAATGTGTCTTTATCAAGAGCTTTAATATCATCTTTAATATCACCATTATTAACCCTTGCAGCAGCAACAAGACCAGTACATTTGTGAGAGAAGAATACTATATCTCCAGAATAAACAGACTCAATAAATCTCTTGGCATCACCGAATGCAGCTACACGACGATTTTCAATCATGTACCAAATAAAATCTTTTTCGTAGCTCCTATTTGTATCAAAAAGCACTCCTTTAATATTGCCTGGATTCCTGTGCTTATCATATGGCAAAGCAAAGAACTCGAAATATTTTTCGTTTCCTAATTCATAGATGCGATAGGGTAAAAACTCAATTGAAATTCCTTGTTTCTTCCAGTAGTCAACCGCATTTATAAGGCTATCATCTGCCGCACTACCTATAACAAGAAGGTGTTGTTTGTTATTTATTTCTCTGGCATCTAATGTATGTTCAAGGTTAAACGCCTCTTGATGTGCTTTGGTTAATTCGACTTTTGTACCTGCGTATTTTTGATATTTTTCTTGTAATTTAGCGTAACTCCATTGTCCTGAGTCTTGAGCATATCGCAAGGCTTGGTGAACCGCTCCTTCACCAGCAGAGCCACGTTTTAGCTCAAAAATTATTAGTTCACCTTTCTCATTTAGGGCATAAATATCAGCTTCTGCTTGATATTGCCTTTCTTGAAAAATTGGCATCAGGCTTGAATCTTCAAAAAGGATATCAAGTATGCTTTTTGCAATGAGTTCTTCTAAATCTTTCTCAAGGTTTCCGAAACTAGTAAAGTCCTTGAATGCTACTGGCTCAAGCTTGTCAAATTTTTTGTTTGATGAGTCTAATTTATACAGCATAGATAATTTTCCTTTGGCACATAATACACAATGTTGAGCGGCACTTTCCATGGACGTAAATTGTCCACTCCAACGCCTTGTTAAAATAAAAAAATAATTGGGGTCAGAGTAAAAATCATTCCCTCAAAACACACTACAACATTCCTCAACCAAGCGAATCTAATTAATTGGCTGAGTGCGCTTATTTATGTAAACCACGTAGCCAACTTGGCTACGATATCAATAGAGTCAGCAGCATAAGCCAACTCAATTAAAGCGATCTTAAAAGTTACCGATTTCGTTAGTGCATGAGTATAACGAATTGAGAAATAATCGAATAAACCCGCTATGATATTGATTAAAATAACAAGATAAAACCTGACAACAATCTATGACACGAAACTTGACGTTTCTGTTTAGATACGTTGCCTACTTTTTGTCGTCTATTAATCATACTTCACTTGGTTACAGTATGAATAGAGTCAACAGTGTATGCCAACTTAACTAAGAACTCAGTTATCAGTTATCAGTTAAATGCCATACTTTTAAGAGGCCAATCATAAAGGATTGCCTATACCAATATCAATAATTTTTGCCGTTGTCAAGTATCGGTAATATTTTTAGTTCATTTCATACAACGTTCTATCATCTTTAACAAGTGATAGATAGTTGTCAAGCTTTTTTTCAACTTTTTTTTAAAATTTTTCTTCCCTCTTTATCATTTCAAATTGGCTTCTCTTTCAAGGGGTTGTATCTGTTTGTCGCTACACAAACTAATTATAAACCTCGCCGTAATGCTCGCCCCCGCGGAAACCACTATAACACCGGTCATCATGCTGATATTCTATGTTATAACCCACTCGCCATCCGGCAAAAGCAATATTGGTCGCGCAAACATAATACACTTGCTCAGTTCCATGCGCTTTTGTGGCCCTTGGCTTAATCTTTTGCGTCTTTTGCGTTTATTGATTATGTGAGCAATGTGTGTGCCATAATTTAAAATATTTTAATTTCAATGAGTTAAAAAATGGCGCTTTAAAAATTCATCTCAAATTCATCTCAAATTCATCTTAAAAATTATTGATATTATTTTTCAATAGTTTACGATTAGGTTTTTTCATCACAAATTCATCATAATGATCTTATACGGGACCAAAATCCGTAACCTATTGATTTATTGTAAGTGTGGCCCTTGAAAATATTTTTAAATATCGGGAGTTGCGGTTAAATGATATACCCACACATAAAATAAAGTTTAAGAGACAGGGCGAAGCCTAAGGCGCTTTCTTTTTCGAGTTGAAAGCGTCTTTAGCGTCTTTAGCGTTTATTTTTTTTGATGATCGAAATGGGTATATTATTTTTAAGCTCCTTCCTTGGCTCACTGTTATATATGAATCACAAAAAAAAAATTGATCACCAGAAAAATGCACTTCGCCAGATTTTAGTTTAAACTTTTAACGATCTATGATGTACGTGTGAACGTTAAAAACAATTAATCTATTCATATTCAACCCCTTCAGGGTTGTTAAAATCAATCCCGTACTCTACACTAATATATTGATTCCCCTTTCATTGAAAACTCCGGATATTTAATCATGTTACGTTATTTACTCCCTTTAATCTTATTTTTCGTATTAGCGGTTTTTTTATACATTGGCTTAGGTTTAAACCCGACTGATATCGGTTCTACCCGCCTTGACAAACCCGCGCCGGCCTTCACCTTGCCACAACTTGATGATGCGACTCAAACACTCAGTCATCAAGACTTTAAAGGCAAAGTCTCACTTTTTAATGTCTGGGCCTCTTGGTGCGGCACTTGTCGTTATGAACACGCCTTATTGATGCAACTGGCTAAAGAAGGTTACACGATCTATGGCCTCACTTATAAAGATACCGTAGCAGAAGCCAAAACGGTACTCATGCGAACAGGTAATCCTTATACTGCTAATGCTTTTGATGAAAAAGGCGTCGTCGGCATGGATTGGGGCGTAACAGGCACACCAGAAACCTTTGTGATTGATAAACAAGGGATAGTGCGCTACAAAATCGTAGGCCAATTAACTTTTCAACTTTGGCAACAAAAAATCAAGCCACTGATTCAAGCCTTGGAAAATATATAACTACAAGATATAACTACAAGGATTGTTTATAAGAAAGGATAATGATATAGCGTTTCCCGATCTCATGACGTACAGTTATATCAAGAAAATCGAACCGCAAAATAAATTTGGTTTGAAAAGAAGCAAAATAAATTTGGAACGATAATGATTTGTACTTAGCGTAGCCGACCTTCGGTTCATTCAATCGGGAAACGCTATAACTACAAGGATTGTTTATAAGAAAGGATAATGATATAGCGTTTCCCGATCTCATGACGTACAGTTATATCAAGAAAATCGAACCGCAAAATAAATTTGGTTTGAAAAGAAGCAAAATAAATTTGGAACGATAATGATTTGTACTTAGCGTAGCCGACCTTCGGTTCATTCAATCGGGAAACGCTATATCAATATAAAGACGCTAAAGACGCTAAAGACGTTTTCGATGCGCTTTCTGAATCTTTGCGTCTGTTGCGTCTGTTTTTCACGCAAAAGTTGAGCTAAGCTGTACTTTTGCGTGAAAAGTTATTTTTTCAATTGATAAATCATATCCCAAAATATTGGCGTTCAATACGAAAAATCCTAGTTTGGGGATTTTTTCTGCATTCATTGTCACACTCTGTGGCAATCTCTCCTTTTCTAACCGACTGATACAACATGGTGGGCAACGCCCACCAAACAGCCTACATCCTAAATACATTTATTTAATAATGAAAATCCAAACGAAAATTTCCAGTATCGTCTTCATACTTATTTTGATAACGGGTATAACGGCGATCAGCATAAGTGTCTTAGTTTCAAAAAGCATTATTAAAACAGAAATTTATAATCATTTAAAAGACGTTGCAACATCAAGAGCCCATCATATTGAAACACTTTTTATTGAACATCAAGATGTTGTAGAAATACTCGCGACAGAAAATACTTTTATAGAAGCCGTTACCCATTCAACTGACGCACAAACTCTGCCACAGGTTCAGCAACAAATAAATCAACTTCTTCAAATAGATGAGCATATTTCTCAAATCACGGTGTTGGATAAAAACGCTCATGTCATTGCTGGAAGCCATCTACCTATTGACATGGCTGCAATTGATTATATTGAAATCTTCGAGCAAGCTAAACAGGGTATTTATATCAAAGATATTCATATTAACATGATAACGGGTGCCAAAGTCATCACGCTCTCTTCCCCTATTTTAATCAAGGATGAATTTGCCGGTATTGTGATTATTGATATAGAAATTGCAAGTAGCTTATATCAAATTACAACAGATAGAACAGGATTAGGAGAAACGGGAGAAATCTATCTCATCAACAAAGAAGGCTATATGATCACGCCTTCACGGTTTATTAATGATACGTTCCTAAAACAAAAATTGGATTATATTGAATCTATCAAATGGCCTAAATTAGAAGAATTGGATTCAGAAATCGAACCCAAAAAAATATCAGCTTATGAAAGTCGTTATGAAAGTTATGAAGATTATCGCGGCATAACCGTTATTGGAACCCATCATGCCATTAAAGGCATGGACTGGATTTTAATAGCAGAAATGGATGCAGCAGAAGCTTTTGCGCCAGTTAATAGGATCGTCCCGTTAATGGTTTTATTTTTTATCATACTTTTTGGTGTGAGTATCATAGTTGCCATTCTCATTTCTAAAACAATAACCGCTCCAATTATTAAATTATATAACAGAGCAAGAGAAATAGAACAAGGCTATTGGGATTATCAAACAGCCATCGATACTGAAGATGAGATTGGAGAATTATCAAAAGCATTTGATAGCATGGTAGCTCATTTGAAACAATCCCATCAAACTTTAGAAGGCCATCGTCATGAACTTGAGAATAAAGTGGCCAAAAGAACCATTGAATTGGCTCAACATATTGATGCCCTTGAACAACAAAAAAATGCCGCGCAGAATTTCGCATTGAATTTAGAAAAAACCAATGAACAGTTCATATTAGAAATTGAAGAACGTAAGCGAGCAGAAGAGGCCCTGAGAAAATCTCAACAGCGGTATGAATATCTCGTGCATTCCATTGAAGGGGTTGTCTGGGAAGCCGATGCCAAAACCTTTCAGTTTACCTTTATCAGTCAACAAGCTGAACGTTTTTTTGGATATCCGCTCGAAGTCTGGCTGAATGAACCCAGCTTTTGGGCTGAGCATGTTTATCCAGATGAACAGAAGTGGGCTATTGCCTATTGTGCCAATGCAACCTCACAGGGACAAGATCATGAGTTTGAATATCGCATGATAACAGCAGATAATCGGATAATCTGGATCAGAAACCTTGTTACTGTTGTGGTTGACAAAGGACAAGCTGTGAAGCTACACGGTATTATGTTAGATATCACAGAAAAAAAGGAAGCTGAAGAAAAGTACCTTGTTTTTCAAAGATTTATAGAAAATTCTGGAGAAGGCATGGGTATGGCAACACTGGATCATAAAGTGGCCTATATGAATCCGAGTCTTTGCCGTTTTATTGATGAACCCACGCCGGAAAAGGTGATAGGCGAAGATTTTACGCGCTACTATCCAGAAGCCTCGCAAAAACGTTTTCAAGAAGAGATCATGCCTCAGATCATGCAAACGGGGCACTGGTCTGGGGAAATGCCGCTTATCTCTACTCAAGGCAAAATAACCCATACTTTTGAAAGTTTATTTCTGTTGAATGATCAAGATGACAATCCACGTTATATCGCAACCGTGATCAGTGATATCACCGAGCGCAAGCGAACCCAAGATGCCTTGATACACAGTCAAAAAAATCTCTCCAGGGCCCAAGAAATAGCTCATTTTGGGAATTGGGAATGGAACATTCAAACGGGAGAGGAATCGTGGTCTAACGAACAATATCGTATTTTTGGGTATGAACCAAACGCAATACCAGCCAGCTATGCTCTCTTTATTAAAGGCTTACATCCTGATGATCGCGACAAAGTGCTTGAAGCTGTCCAGAAAGCACTGAATGATAACATCCCTTATCACATTGAATTTAGAATCATTCGACCTAACAAGGTTGAGCGAACCGTTTTAGCACAAGGCAAAGTTTATAGAGATGTACATGACAAGCCTGTGCGAATGGTGGGTACTGTTCTTGACATGACTGAGCATAGACAAGCTGAAGAAAAACTGAGACAAAGTGAGCAGTGGTTTCGCAAAATGTTTGAAGAAGGCCCAATTGGGATGGCCATGACAGACTTGGAACAACGGTTTATCAAAGTCAACACCGCTTTTTGCCAGATGTTGGGTTATACCGAACCTGAATTACTTCAGTTAAAGATTGACGACATTAGCTATCCAGAGGATATGCCCAAGAATCAAGAACTGGTAAAGCAAGCCTTAAAGGGTGAAATAGCATTTTACCAGATGGAAAAACGATACATTAGAAAAGATGGGGAGTTGATTTGGGGACATTTAGCGGTTTCATTTTTTCATAATGACAAGGGAGAAATGCTTTATTTTCTGGCTAAAATTGAAGACATCACAGATCGTAAACGCGCTGATGAAAAATTGCTTGCCAGTGAAAAACGGTTTCGCATCCTCTTTGAGGAGGCTCCGCTGGGTATGGTCATTTCTAATCAGGAACATCAGTTCATCAAAGTCAATAAAGCCTTTTGCCAGATGTTAGGGTATAACAAACCCAATGAATTGGTTGGGGCTAGGCTTGCTGATGTCAGTGCGCCAGAGGATATGCCCAAGGTTCAAGAGCGTTTGAAGCAATTGGTAGAGGGTGAAATATCCTCTTTCCAAATAGAAAAACGGTACTGTAAAAAATACGGTAATTGGGTATGGGGCAATACAACCGTTTCATTTTTTTATGATGAAAACGGTGTTGCACTTTATTTCTTGGCTATGATTGAAGACATTAGTGAACGCAAGCAGACTGATGAACAGCTTCGTAAGCTATCTTTAGCTGTTGAACAAAGCCCAAGCATCGTTATTATTGCAAACACTCAGGGTAAAATTGAATATGTGAATCCAAAGTTTACCCAAATTACGGGGTATAAGGCTGAAGAGGTGATTGGAAAAACGCCAAGGATTCTCAAATCGGGTATGCACTCGTCCACATTTTATCAAGCGTTGTGGCAGACCATTCAATCCGGTAAAGAATGGCGATCTGAGTTTCAGAATAAAAGAAAGAACGGGATACTCTATTGGGAATCAGCCTTGATTTCTCCCCTGCGAGATATCAATCACAAAATGACCCACTTTATTAAGGTCGGTACCGATATCACGGAACGTAAGCAAGCAGAAGAAGCCTTGCAAAAAAGTGAGGCGATGTTAGCACGCGCTCAAGAGATTACGCATCTCGGTATTTGGGAATGGGAAATCAGCAGTGAACAACAAATCTGGTCTGATGAGAATTATCGTCTTTTGGGCTACAAACCGGGCAGTGTTGAAGCGTCTTTTAAAAACTTTATAGACAGAATTCATCCTGATGATAAAGCGTATCTTACCAACGCTGTCAAGACATGCTTAGCAGGAAAAGCGTTCCACGAAATTAATGAGTTTCGCATTTTATGGTCTGATGGTAGTGAACATATCCTACAGTCACAAATCCGGTGTCATTTTGATAACGATGATTTTGAACAAGCGGGTAAGCCAACTAGGCTGATAGGTACAGCACTTGACATCACCGAACTCAAGCAAGCTGAGGATAGATTGCGTGAAAGCGAAACCCGTCTTCGCACTATTCTTGATAACGTGGTGGATGGCATCATCACCATTGATGAATACGGCATCATTGAATCATTTAACCAAGCAGCCGGGAAAATTTTTGGCTACCAGATAGATGAAGTCATCGGGAAAAATATCAAGATGCTGATGCCAGAACCCTATCATAGCGAACATGACGGCTACCTTGAAAATTATAGAACCACGGGTATTGCTAAAATAATTGGGTACGGCAGAGAAGTTGAGGGACAGCATAAGAGTGGTTTCATTTTTCCACTTGAGCTGGGTGTGAGCAAAATCTGGTTAGGTCATCAACGTATGTTCATCGGCATTGTTCGTAATATCACTGAACGCAAACAGGCAGAATTTCGCTTGAAAGAAAGTGAAGAAAAATTTCGTCAATTGGCTGAAAATATTGAACATGTTCTTTGGCTGCGAAGTCTTGATAAAATGCTTTATATCAATCCTGCCTACGAAACGATTTTCGGCCTGAAATGTCAAGAGATTTATCAGAATCCGAATCAGTTTATTGAAGCCATTATTCCAGCAGATCGAGAACGTGTTATCAATGCCTTTAAGGATCAATTTGAAAATGGAGTCAACTTTAATCAGGAATATCGTATTAAAAGGCCGGATGGTGAAGTACGTTGGATTTGGGCACGCACTTTTGGGTTTCAGGTAGAAGGCACTCAAGAACAGCGGACGGTTGGCATTGCCCAAGACATCACTCAAATCAAGCTCACCGAAATCGTCTTGAAAGAAGCTAAAGAGACGGCAGAATCGGCTAATCGTGCTAAAAGCGAGTTTCTCGCTAACATGAGCCATGAAATTCGTACACCCATGAATGCGGTTATTGGTTTCAGTGAATTATTGTCACAACGAATAACGGATAAAAAACATAAAGGTTATTTGGATGCCATTCAAACGGCCGGAAAAAGTTTGATGACTTTGATTAATGATATCCTTGACTTGTCTAAGATTGAAGCTGGGCGTTTGGAGATTGAGTATGAAGCCGTTAATCCTTATACCCTCTTTAATGAGTTAAAACAGATTTTTGCCATCAAAATGGCTGATAAAAACTTGGAATTGATTGTTGATATGGATAAAGCGTTACCCTCGATGCTGATACTGGATGAAGTCCGGTTACGACAAGTGTTGCTGAATTTGCTTGGTAATGCGATCAAGTTTACCGACAAGGGCTATATCAAATTAAGTGCTAAAATTCTCCCTACCTCTTTTTCAAAGGGGGGTGAAGTCCCCACCGTCAATCTCAAGAAAAACGAGGGGGAAATGGCTGATAGCCAAATCGATTTAATCATCACGATAGAGGATACTGGCATCGGCATTCCTTATGATCAACAGGCGCTGATTTTTGAGTCATTTCGTCAACAAGATGGTCAAAGTACCCGAAAATATGGGGGTACCGGATTGGGATTAGCGATTACAAAACGATTGGTAGAAATGATGAATGGGCAGATTTTGGTCAAAAGTCGTGTCGTTCAAGGGAGCGTTTTTGAAATCACATTACGAGAGGTCGAGGTGTCTTCCACTGAATCGGTCAAGAATACAAAGGAAGAAGGCTTTAATTTAAATAATATAGCCTTTGAAAAGGCTCAAATATTGGTGGTAGATGATATTGAATCCAATCGTCATCTGATCAAGGCTTGTTTGTCTCAAGTCAATTTGGAAGTACTCGAAGCTGAAAATGGGCAAAAATCTTTGCTTTTTGCTCAAGAATATCAGCCTGCTCTCATTTTGATGGATTTAAAAATGCCGGTAATGGATGGCTATGAAGCCACCCAACAATTGAAAGAAAATCCGAGTACTCAAAAAATACCGGTTATCGCATTGACCGCTTCTGTTACTGTAGAAGAACAAACTAAAATCAAGGCGCACGATTTTGATGGCTATTTGTCAAAACCTATTAGTACAGAAATCCTCCTTAAGGAATTATCCCGCTATTTAAAACACCTAGAAAAACCAACCCTCACCGAAACGGCAACTGATACGCTAGAAACGCTAAGCCTAGAAAATATTATCGAACTCCCCGTATTGCGGCAAACCTTGGCAGAAAAAATGTTGCCGCTGTGGCAAGATATCAACGAAATCATGGACATAGATGCTATTGAAACGTTTGCCGAGCAGTTGTTCCAATTAGGGGAAAAGCATCAAGCTCAACATTTAATTCATTATGCTGATAATTTACGTGAATTTGCACAGGATTTTGACATTGAAGGTGTAGAAAAAACATTACAGCAATTTGATAAAATGGTTAATATTTTTGCCAATGCTGAATAACGAACAAAAGATTCGGTTCGCACTTTAAATCCAAAATATTGAACGCTGATGAGATGGATTATCCGGATTCGCACTGATTATTAAAGAAATCAGTCATGAGAATCAGCGTTCTATCTTCTCTTGTGAAGGTAGGCGTATATAAAATCGACTTCCTTTCCCAACTTCACTTTCAATCCAAATCTGACCACTGTTTCTTTCAACAAATTCTTGACATAACAGTAAACCTAAACCCGTGCCTTTTTCTTTAGCCGTTCCCGGTGTGGTATGACTGATACCCACCTTGAAAAGCTTATCAATGTCTTGAGGCCTGATACCTACCCCGGTGTCTGATATTGAGATTTCAACCTCGCTGTCTTGCTCTTGAGAAGCGATTTCGACTCTGCCATTGACAGGGGTAAATTTGATGGCATTTGAAAGGAGGTTTCTAATGACTGTCTCAAGCATGTTTTGATCGACAAAAACCGTAGTTGTCTCAGACAGAGATGATAATAGCGTGATATTTTTAGCGGCTGCGTGACTGTTAGAGAGTTCAATCGTTTCAGCAAGTAAAGCTTTCAAATTCAATGTGGCTGGTTTAAACGCGATTGTGCCAGTTTGTGATCTTGACCATTCTAACAGGTTAACCAGCAAATTATAGCCTTTCTTTGAGGCTTGCGAAATAGACTTAATAAAATCTTCTTTTTGTTCGGCATTCAGTCGTTCACCGTGCGTTATCAATAACGACGAAAACCCCATTAACGTATTGAATAAATTACCTAAATCATGCGAAATGATGGAAAAAAATTTGTCTTTGGCAGCATTAGCTTGTTGCAGTTCTTTTTTCTGTAATATAATAGTATCTTTTGCTTTTTTGAGTTCCAGATGGGTATTGACTCTCGTCATTAACTCTTTTGTATTAAAAGGTTTAGTGACATAATCAAGCGCGCCCAATTCTAAACCAGCGATCACATCATCTATTTCAGTCTTAGCTGTTAGAAAAATGACCGGAATATCAGAAGTATCAGGGTTTTGCTTTAATCGTTTACACACTTCAAAGCCGTCCATCTCTGGCATCATCACATCCAACAAAATCAAATCAGGCTTTTTCTTTTTGGCCAGCGCCAATGCACCAGCACCATGTTTAGCAATTGCTGGGGTTATGCCATTTTCTTTCAGCGTGTATCCTAATACTTTAAGGTTTTGCGGATTATCATCGACAATTAAAACAAGGGATTGTTTGTTCATGGTTGAATTATTCCGACGGGTAAAACAAAGGGGATAGAACGCCTATTTGAATGATTGTGGCCTGATTAGCACTGATTATCGTTCAGTATTAATCAGTCAGATCATGACAATCAGCGCTCTATCAATTTTTATCCCAAAAAGATTACATTATTCTGTTCAGTTTTATTTTGTTCAGTTCTGTTCTGTTCAGTTCTATTCAGTTCAGTTCTATTCAGTTCATTTTGAAAGAAATTGAGCCGAAGCTTGTGTTGTAAACCCTCTGGTAAATGCTGAATGCCTCTAAGCATTTGGCTATAAAAGTTATCTGGGCGTGCTTTTGCGGCGTTAAACGCTGATAAAAGCGTTTCTGTTTTTTTCTCTATCAGTAAGGATAACAATTGTTCTGCTTGCTCAAGTGCGTTATTAGCCTTTAATGGCAAAGCGGCATCTTGTTGTTGAGAGACCACTAATTGATACAAGGCATAACGCCCCGGTGAAGGCACATTGACCCGTATACCCGAACGGGCCACCATGACAGCCGGTTGTATCTCGTCAAGCAAAAAGTCTAAATACTTAACAGGGGTAGCGAAGGTATTGAGTGATTTGAGATAAAGCGGTTGGTTCAAGTTTGCTTCCGTTTGATGAGTCAGTATTTCAACCTGAATTTCTTGAGCTAGAAAACGATAAGTCGTTAAAGTTTCCTTGGTCTTGAAAGTACGCACTTCAAAGAAGCCATAGCCACTGTGAAAGACGGCTTCTTTCAAATTGACTTCTTGGTTTGAAATACCCATTTTCAAGTGGTGAAGCTCCCGTTTTTTATCCATTTCATTCGGGGTATTAGCAGTACGAATAGGCCAACGGACGTTCAACATATTTTGGTAGAGATTAAAGGCATAAGTGCCCAATAAAACACCCCCGACGATAAAAAAGCCGAGCCTTTCCATCAATTCAAACACACGCGCTTCATTGTGACTCACGAACCAAACCCCACCTGCTTGAAGCATAGCAACCAATTGCTTGCGCTTCTGGATGTCAGGCTGAGCCTCTTTCCAGAGTTTTTTTTCTAATTCTATTTTGTCTTGGGTTTCAGGTGAATCAGGCCCAATATAGCGTTGTGTTTGTCGATTCCCAATATTAACCTGAAGATACCAATAAATATGTCCCTTCACTTTTTTTTTGATAAATGACAAGCCGTTACCACTAGGAGCGGGTATTGCGGATTGTTGAAGTAGTTGTGAGTAAAGTAAATTGAGATTTTCCAATTGGGATTCTTTTTCCATCCTTATCGCACCTTTATATCGTTATCAGTTATCAGTTATCAGTTATCAGTTACCCATTAGCCGTTATGACATCAAGCTAAAGTTTAGCTTCGCTAATTAGCGTGCAAAATATAGTTTTGTTCAAAATTTTGTTCAAAAAGGAATTCATTTGTTCATTCGTTCACTCGTTATGTATGAACATTTTAGGCAACTTGGGCAACTTAAACTGCATTTCACATTTCACATTTCATACCCGTTTTGAGTTTTACTGATATTAAGCAGGCTTTGAAAATCGTGCCATGTACCATTTAGCGTAGCTTCCCTTCGGTTCAGGATTTCACGCGTTTCGCTTCGCGAAACTTTAGCGTGAACCGAAGGCCAGCGAAGCTAAATAAAGTTTTTGCGCGCAAAAACGTTTGCCTGAACCGAAGGTCAGCGAAGCTAAATACAGTTTAAGTTGCCCAAGTTGCCCAAAAAAAGGCCTGAAAACATATAATAATTATGAACGGATGAACTTGTTTTGAACAAAACTATAAAGATGAACATTTAGCTTCGCTGACCTTCGGTTCACGCTAAAGTTTTTGCGCGCAAAAACTTTAGCGTGAAACACTGTTCATGCCCGTTTTGAGTTTTACTGATGTTAAAGATTATAGATCAGTTATACTCAATCATATTATCATAGAACGTATAACAAATTGTTAATTTTTGAACGACGATTGTTGATTTTTCTTATCTTCGCTAATTTTGCTCCGCAAATAGTGATTCCCGTTAATAGAACAAATAATTGATTTAAAATGATATTTTAATCATTGTTCAAAATATCAATAGACCTCTGTGAATAAGACAATGAGTAATGAATAATCTATAAAAGTAATAGGGTAATTGATAACTGATAACTGATAACTGATAACTGATAACTGATAACTGATGTGATATGGATATTTACCGCTACCCCCTACTTTGTTGGCAATTGACTCAACAAGTTGTCTGTGGACGTTTAATCGGCACAGAATACGAATTGGTTAGTCACCAATTAAATAAATTACAAGCTCATCTCGCTGAACACTTGCAACGCGAGTATATCCAATATGCTTCTCTGCCCGATCCTTTGCCTGATGCCCGATTGAAAAAGCTAACGGTGAATATTCGCCCAGCCTATCGAGAAGAATCTGGGGTTTTCCCAGTAGCCCATGCCCTAACGATTCCAGTGTCAGCCGTTTATGGCAGCACGCAAGAGGGTTATTCAGAATGCTATTTGCCTTTATTAGATCAGCATTTCTTTTTTTACAAGCAGGAACAATTACGGGCTTTAATTGAATACTTTGCGCGTGATTATTTCAATCATCAAACACCCGAAAGTTTACACCGTTATTTGATGTTAGGCGAACCTTGGTTGGAAGAAGTGACTGTTCGTATCAAGGCGCGTGAGGTGAATCGGGCGGAAAAATTACAACATAATCTTGAACTTGAAACGCTACCCCAAGTGGCGGATAGATTTCCCCGTAAAACCAAGGGCAGTGGGATTGCACCTGAAACCGCGTGGGAACGTAGTGAGTTGGTAACCACCTTGGTTGATAAATTGATGAAAGAACGAGCAAGTGTGGTGTTGATCGGTGAGCAAGGGATTGGGAAGACGATGATTTTGTTAGAAGCCGCTCGTAAGATTTTAATGCAGACTAAAGAACGCCCTGAAGGGCCCAATTACTTCTGGCGTACCACGCCACAACGTATGATTGCCGGCGCACGGTATTTGGGTGAGTGGCAGGAAAGTTGCGAACAATTGATGGATGAATTACATCTCAGTGAAGATATTTTATGGATTAATGACTTTGTGCATCTCTTAACGGTGGGCGGTGAAGGCCCTGAAGACTCCATCGCTGCTTTTATGTTACCTAATCTACGCCAAGGGCGTTTGCAAATTGTCAGTGAATTAACGCGGCAAGAATGGGAACGTGTGCGTCAGCGTTTACCCGGCTTTGCCGCGCTTTGCCATGTCGTGACGATTCCACATTTGTCAAAGAAACAAATCTTTAAAATCATGCGTTTGTTTGCAAATTATATAGAAAAACAATTGCTTATAACGATAGATGAGCCCGCGCTAAACTTGGCTTATCGTTTATTAGATCGTTATCTGCGTTATGAAGCTTTTCCGGGAAAAATCATTCAATTTCTAACCCATTGCGTCAATGACGTACTCACGCAAGATAACAAATTGATTGATAAAGAAAAAGTGTTAACACAGTTTGTCCAAAAAACCGGTTTACCTACATTTTTATTGCGTGATGATCTTTTTTTAGACACAACGGCTCTACGTGATTATTTTGCCAAGCGTATCATTGGGCAAGTTCAAGCAATTGAGCACGTTAGTGAAGTCGTCATGGTTTTCAAGGCAGGGCTAAATGATCCCAGTAAACCGATTGCCACGCTATTATTTTCAGGCCCAACAGGGGTAGGCAAAACCGCTTGTGCCCGTGCCTTAGCCGACTATTTTTTTGGACAAGGGCAAACTTTAAACCCACTCATTCGTTTAGATATGAGCGAATTTCAACATCCCGTGCAAATAGATCGTTTATTAGGCCAGTTTGAGAAACCAGGCAAATTGATCCGTGAAGTCCGAGAGCGGCCCTTTAGCGTCGTTTTGCTTGATGAAATTGAAAAAGCCCACCCCATTTTTTTTGATGTGCTACTCAATGTCATGGATGAAGGCATTCTCATCGACAATAATGGGCGCGTGACCGATTTTCGTAATGTCATTTTGATTATGACAAGCAATCTAGGTGCGCGTCACAGTGAAAGCATCAGTTTTATCAAACAAACCGATAGGGATCTAGACAGCGTTGTGCGTCGCTTTTTTCGCCCAGAGTTTTATAACCGGATTGATAAAGTGGTCAATTTTCAAGCCTTAGACGCAACAACAATAACCAATATTACCCGCAAAGAATTAGCGGCATTAAATGAACGCGAAGGTTTTCAAGAGCGTGACTTAACATTGACATTTACACCCAAGCTGGTAGAACACTTAGCCCATGAAGGTTTCGATCCAGAATACGGAGCCCGTCCATTACAACGCACGATTGAACGATTAGTCGTCGCAAAACTCGCCGAATTTCTCTTACAGCACCTTGAAATTAAAGGCATTAAATTAGTAGTGGATTGGGGAGATGAGGGTGTGCAATTGGAGTATAAAGGGTAGGTTATTCCTACAAACCCATACCGATATAATTTGGGTGCAGTCACTTTACTACGACATAAAAATTGAGAAATTATGGACAGATATGATCTTTTTAGATTAGAATGTTCTATAAAATTTTCTATACTTTAAAAAAGTTAAGTGATTATGGTGGC